>Ga0137297_10659_pt1 | contig 17299 bp, 15 predicted proteins | sample RamsorincwithD2O_FD_97191 | JGI IMG/M metagenome (GOLD analysis project Ga0137297, IMG submission 97191) | Mouse cecal microbial communities from Vienna, Austria - Mucin amended with D2O | ecosystem: Host-associated > Mammals > Digestive system > Large intestine > Cecum | place: Austria: Vienna... | reverse complement strand
CGGTGCAGGGCGTTGTGAAGGGATTTGACGAGAGAACATTCGGAGTAGACGCACGAATTACCAGACAAGACATGATGGTGATGTTATATCGGCTGCTGCAAGCAAAGAATATTACGCTTGAGACGGTTAGGGACGCAGAGGCTATTACAGATATCAAAGAAGCGGGAGACTATGCTGTAGAAGCCATTCAATCAATGTACAGTTCAGGTATTGTGAGCGGCGTTGAAGAAGGAAAAATTGCTCCTAATGCGACGGCGACGCGTGCGGAAGTAGCAAAGATTGTTAATGAAGTATTAACAAAAATAGATAGTATGGAATAAAGAAGCAGAGGGAGATTAAAGAAGCATTTCCATAAAAGAACTTTAATCTCCCACATGCGGCATGTAGTTGGAGGAAGGAATATGGCAAAATTTAAAATAGATGAGGCAATCTTAAACGGTGTTCATAATTTTACAAATGAAAGCAACTATATAACGCCACCGAAAGAAGTGGGCGAGAAATTAGAATGGTTTCGGGATCAAAAGCTGGCGCTCATGGTTCATATGGGATTATATTGTCAGATTGGAACGACAGCATCATGGGGGTTGTCAGACCATGACGCTTCGTGGTCCAGAAAAGATTTTTCGGAGTCACCGCTTAGCGGCAAAGAATACCGGAACATGTATTTTAACTTAAATAAGTCGTTTAATCCGGTACGGTTTGAACCGGAGCAATGGGCGGAATTGGCTGCGAAAAACGGGTTTCGCTATCTGATATTCACAACAAAGCATCATGATGGATTTTGTTTGTGGGATACGAAGGAAACTGACTATAAAACAACTTCGCCGGATTGTCCATATTCTTCTAACCAATATGCAGATATTGTAAAAAGTGTTTTTGATGCGTTTCGAAAGAAAGGACTTGGCATTGGGGCATATTTTTCAAAGCCTGACTGGCACAGTCCTTATTATTGGGCGGAGGGGATGGCGCATAGTGAAGAAACATGGAGAATGACCTCTTATGATCCGAGCCAATATCCTGAATTGTGGAAAAAGTTTGTGAATTATACGCACAATCAACTTTTGGAATTGACGACACAATGTGGAGACGTCGATATTTTATGGTTAGATGGAGGACAGGTGCGGCCGGATACAGGACTGGATATCCGATTAGGCGAAGTCATAGAAAAAATAAGAAAACAAAAGCCGGATTTGATTGTAGCAGACAGAACGGTTGGCGGTGAATTTGAAAATTATGTAACGCCGGAACAGACGGTTCCGGAGAACGCTATGCATATTCCGTGGGAGAGCAGTGTTTCTCTTGGAAAAGGATATTCCTTCCGCTATGATGATGAATACAAAGACCTTAAAACGGTTATCAGATTGTTGATTGATGTCGTATGTAAAGGCGGCAATCTGGCGCTGAATATTTCTCCGCAGCCGGATGGACGTATGCCGAAGGAAGGCATTGCAATCATGCAGGGAATCGGTCAATGGATGAAACAGTATGGGGAGGCAATTTATAAAACGCGTATTTGTGCACCCTATAAACAGGCAAATGTTGCTTTTACTCAAAATGAGACAAATGTTTTTGCATTTGTTTTGACGGATGAAGATAGGGCTTATGATGAAGTATTTATTCCATATCAGCAAAATATATCGCAGATAGAACTGATGAACACAGGTAAAACAGTTTGCTTTAAACAGACGGCGGAGGGCATAAAGGTGAGCTTTGACACAATAAAAGATGAAATCGCTTTAGTATTTAAAATACAGTAGGAAAGGGCAGGAAATATGACAGATTGGGAAATTGTCAGAGCTGACGCGCAGAATTTGGTGTGCGAACCGTGGGGGAATGAGGCGAATACATCTGTTAAAACATCGCTCTGTTTGCAAGGTGCCGGAAAATATGGCAGTAAAATTACATGGTCGTCTTCTGATAAGCGGGTGATTACAGATTTTGGAAGAGTGATTCGTCCGAAATGGAATCAAGAGCCAGCCTGTGTTACCATGACGGCAACGGTAATCTGCGCGGACGCGGCAGAAACCAGAAAATTTCAGTTTACCGTTTTGCCGGATGAACCCTTTGTTGACCCGCAATATGAATCAGATCAGAGCTTTTTTGAAAAGCTGGACGACATAAAGGAAGAAATAGCAAAAATTAAGGCAACCGCACGTGATGGAAGGATAAAGAAAGCAAAACAAGAACTTGTACGGTATCTGCGTCAAAAAAAATATTCTGTGCCGGAGCAGCAGAGATTTGGTTTGCCGGACGGTCTTACCGGCATTTGCCGGATGATGTCAGTTGGGGTAAGCAGCTTACAGCGGTGCGACCGGTTTTACATAGGCGCGTTTTCAACGAATGCCTGCGATTATGAAAAACATAGGATTCCGCTTTTGCCTACAGGTTTAAAAAACGGAGCGACAGTGACTTATGACATATCGGCGTTGTACAATGAAACTGTTGGGGCGTATGTGATTGGCAGCGCATATGCAGACTCTGCCATGCGTCCCATATTGGAGATTACCACGGATTTTGGAATATATTCTTTTTGTTGTACCGATTGCGCGGCGCTGGGCGCGGGTAAAAATGCAAAATGCGCCTTAAATAGGAGGAAGGAACTGCCGGTTAAATTGTTTGGGGCGTTTTGGGGAGATGAGACGTTCCACAGCCTGTTTCAATTTTGCATTGATGGTTTAGAGGGAGAAATAAAAGAAGCAAATTTAATTCTCTACGCTAAAAAGGACATGCAACTCGAGGGCGAAAAAGAACTGTTGATTCTTATGTTTCCTGAAAATATTTGGGAGGGGAGCAAAGCAAGGTGGAGTGATTTTAAATGGCAGTTTGCAAACCGAAACGGTTTACCGCAGCCGGATAAATGGATAGAGGAAGCGGGATTTGATTTTGAATATTTGTATCAGCGAACTCGTTTTCTGCATTTTCCGTGGCTGGAAGAAGAATATAAAAAAACCGGAAACGAAGACCTTTTATATTACATGATAAAAACAATGACGGACTTTATTAAAGCACAGGGAATGCCGCGCACCTATACTAGCGGACATGAACATATCGGTTCGGCTTGGCGCAACGATACAATAAGCCAGACGTTATGCGGCGGATGGCCCCGCGGACTGGACGCAGCGGGACGAATAGATTCTTTTTCTAAAGTATTCGGCACATTAGTAAAAAGTGAGCACATGACCTCTGACGCCTGCACTGCCATTTTAAAATATGCATGGGATTCGTGTGATGCGCTTGCATTTAAAAGCTTGACAAAACCGGTTACGAACCTGCGGCAGTTTGAAGTGGTGGGGTTATTACATGCAGCGGCGGTATTTTGCGATTTCAAAGAGCAGCCTGCGTGGATTGAAAAAGCGAATGAAACAATGGAACAAATGATATTTTCAGTTACATTGGAGGACGGCACTTATCGGGAAACGACCGGCGGCTATAATGAAAGTGTGTGCAAAAATTTTATCCAGTTTAAAAAAGTGAGTATAGAAAGCGGAGCGGTGCAGTCGGCACAGTTTGATGAACGGCTGAAAAAATTCGCGCAATACAATGTGCTTCTTCAAGGACCAAACGGAGAATCGCTGCAGTATGGTGATTCCGGAACGGGCATAGCGGAAAAAATTTTATACCCGGAGTTACTTGATTGGTTTAAAGATGAAGAACTTGCTTTTTTGCTAACGCGGGGCGCCTGCGGGAAACGACCGGAATGGACCTCCCGCCGTTTTCCGGTCAGCGGCGCATCCGTTCTCCGGTCAGATTGGGGGATAGACGCTGTTTATCTGTTTACACAGGCGCGGGGCGGTGGTGCGCATGGACACCAAGATGACAATCATATCACATTGATTGCCGGCGGTAATATTTTGCTGACGGATGCCGGAATTTTTACTTATACCGAAGAAGATTCATTTCGGAAATGGGGAAAATCGCCGCTGGCACATAATACCATTTGTATTAATGAAATGGCGCAGATTTACGGAGCAGAACCGGGCGTGTGTCACGAATTTAAAACAGACGCATTTCGCGACATTGTTTATCAGGGAACAAATCGTTATGAAGGTTTTATTTATAACAGAAGAATTGAATATATAAAACCGGATTTGCTTTTTATAACCGATGAAATTATACCGGAAAATCCGGAACAGAAAAACGACTATAAACAACCGTGGCATATGCTGCCAACGGCAAAAATGTCGTTTGATTACGCACACAATTGTCTGCGCTCCCATTTTGAACATGGGGCAAATTTGCTGATTTGCTCATTGGATAATGATGTTGTGTTGAAACAGGAAATGGGTTGGTATGATTATGGTTATCAGCAGCTATCAGAAAATCCATTTGGATATTTTGAAAAAACAGGGGTGAAAGGGCGCGTTTCTTTTCATACCTTATTAAAAATACTTGATTTAGGCTCAGGAAAAAATGTTATATAATATTTTTTTATGCCTTAATAATAGAGAATAGAAAAAGCCTAAGTAAGATAGGAGACGATGTTATGAAAAAAATATTTGCTATGGTTTTATCAATCTGTTTAATGAGCAGCTTGTTGGTGGGAACTGTGTTTGGAGAGGAAAATGGATTGACAGAAAAGGTTAGCAATACTTTAATCGGCTGCGAAGTGATAGACAAAGAAGATATGAAAGATTTAAATCAGCCACTGCTGCGTAAGGAAGCAGCGAAAGCAATGATTCAGTTGCTGGATATGGAAAATGTGAAAGACGCTATGAAAAAAGAATCGCCTTTTTACGATGTTCCGGCAGATGACTCGTATGCGCCGTATATCATTGTATGCAGTGGGCTTGGAGTGATAGGCGGAGATGGAGACGGATATTTTCGTCCGGAGGATTTCCTGTCCTATGAAGAAGGGATAAAACTGTTGGTGAGTTGTTTGGGATATGATGTTGCGGCACAAAATGCGGGCGGTTATCCAGCGGGGTATCTGATGGAAGCGCAGCAGTTATTGTTGTTGCGTGATATTCCGCAGAGTGAACAATTTACAAAGGCTGTTTTTTATACAATGATATACAATGCGTTACAAGCAAAAGAGCTGTTTTCTGAGTATAGTGAAACCGGCTCAGCGTATTTAAGTGATGAATCATTTGGCGAACGGCTGATGCGGCAGAGAAAAATTATAACCGGAGAAGGCGTTGTTGCCGGTAATATACGGGATTCCATCTATGAAGAATTAAATATTAACATTGACAACGTAAAAATAGGAGACGAAGTTTTTAAATTGGGTGATATTAAATTGCCTGATATTTTGGGGCGGCGCGTCATTTACTATGCGAAGGAAAAACAAGATGGCAGTTATGTGTTGACGCATGTTTTTAAAGCGCGTAAAAGTAAAGAAGTAACGCTGTCCGAAGAAGACGAACCGTTTTGGGAACAGGGAAAAGTTTACTGGTATAGTGAAAACGGACGTAAAAACTATGAAGCGTTAGCGAATACGTGTATTTATATTTATAACGGACGCCCGTCAACACTTCCTACAGACGGATTTGTGCAAGGCGATGTTCATCTGGTTGACCACGAAGGGGATGGATTGTATGACCTTGTAATTGTAAACGAAGCGGAAACAAGGCGTGTCAGCTATGTTAGAGCGGACAGAGGCGTCATGAGTTTTAAACGGGAGTCGTGGTATTCCGCAGAGGATATGCCAAACGGATTGAAAGAATTGGACAGTGAAGATAAGGAACGCGTGATTCTCTTAGAAAATGCAGAAGGGAAGCAGATTACACTAGAGGATTTTGCCGTAGATGATGTAGTAACCGTAACAGCCAGTCAGGATGGTAAACATATTACGGTTAGAAAAGAAGCGCATACCATTACAGGCAGCGTGACTTCTCTGGCGTGGGACAGTATTGGAGTAGATGGAACAGAATATGCTGTTGTCAGAAAAAAAGAAGGTAAGAATCCATTTGGAATAGAACAGCTTGGGATAAAAGGAACGTTCTATTTGAATGATCAAAATAAAATGATTTACTTTGTGGAAGATACCGGCATTCAAGATTCTTATGGTTATATCGCTAAAATTGCTGTAGAACCGGGAATCAGTTCTGACGTTATGGTAAAGCTGGTCGCTCCGGGAAGAATTAAATATTTTGAAGAAACACACGAAGATGGTACGATTGACAAGTATCTCAAAGCAGCAAATGATTCGGTAGACATTCATCAACTGAAAAAACGAGTAACTGTAAACGGGATAGGAAAGGATGCAACGGAATTGCTTCAAAGCGGCGTTCTTTGCGAAGGTATGGTAATTCAGTACGAACTGAATAGTGAAGGGCAGATATCCAGAATAACGCTGCCTGAAGCATACTATACCTCTGATACGCGTTCCGATATGCGAAAATTTGTAACATTTAGCGATGGGAAAGCTGCAACGGAGGCGGATAAAACAGTTTTTGCTTTTTCAGCAGTGAATAAAGGCGGTTTTAAGGTGAGTAGTGAGGAAACAGCAGTTTTTTGTGTACCGCCGCTTCCGGGTGAAGAGAAGAAGGTTACAGGTGATCCGTCATATTGTATTCAGAGTGACGAAGATTATTTTGATAATATTCAAATGAACAACGGAACCTCTTACTATACACGCGCATATGATTTTGAAAAGGAAAGCGGCTTGGTACGGGTATTTATGATTGTCAGCGGGTTAAATGCAAATCGTTCTGACGAAGCTATTATGAGTGAACCTTGGTCTATCCTGCAATCAAAAAAAGTAGTGATTAACGAAGAAGGGGAGGTTGTTTATTCATTAGAGTTATATTCAGAGGGAAAAAGAATCCGTGTACAATCGCAGCCGGAAAATGCAAACGGTCTGGGACGCCAGTTAGAAGACTTAATGCCCGGAGATGTGTTTAAATTTACAAAGAACACACTGGGAAGAGTGTATGAATTATCTAATAGAAATGATATATTCTCCATTGCAACAGAACTACCTGCATTAGGGAATGGATATTTTAGCCAAACAACAGGAAATCTTTATGGAAAGGTTGCTAAAATTGAACGAAAAATAATTGATGAGTCCACAACAAGGTATGCTCACTTAATTGATGTGGACTATGGCGATGGAATAGTGTCGATAAATGCTTCTTATGTAGATACGGCAATCTACATATACGATACTGCGGAAAAAACAATAGAAATCGGCACGGAAGAGGATATTTATTCCTATGAAGAGAACGGCGGAGAGAATGGAAGCATGATTTTTGCAAAGGTAGATGATATCGGTCAGGCAGGAATTATTGTGATTGTGGAATAGTGGAAACACAACAAATGAATCAATTATTGACAACAAAATCTATCACGTGCAACTTATTATAACGGTGTTTTGTTATCTGGCGACAATGGGGCATAATTATGTCAGAACAATTCGTTGTAATTATTTACGACTATAGTTGGATTTTAATTTGAGACACAGAAAATAAGTGAATAAAGCAAAAGCGGGGCGCACCTTTATTGGTACTCCCCGCTATTTTATGTGCAGCATATGTGGGGGTGGATTGTATCAGCCTTGATATAAATAGAACTTATGCGGTCAAAAATAATATTTTTTTGGCATCTCTCCTCTGTCTGCTTGTTATTCTGTCATCAAGAAGATTTGTAAATCCATCGGCAAGCCAATGAGCATTTTTGCCATCCGGATTTACAAATAAAAAATGTAATATAAATGCGACATCCTATATCCCAAGTACACCACCGTAAACAAAAGATTTAACGGCGAATATCGGTATAATAATACGCCGTATATGTCCGGTTGTAGGTTTACCGGATCGGAGCATTTTTGCGTTTGCTAGGGATATGGTTAAACGAAGTTTCGCTGAAGAAATCGAAATACAAAAATGACTGTAAACCATCAAAATAGATTTCTTCACAAAGAATAGGTTTATCCGATGCATCTTTCAAAGAGTGATAATGGAATGAATTCATACGGCATGAAATATCCCCAAATTCATTCTTTGTGTAGTATTGAATTCATTATGGTATTGTACACGCGCCTTGTCAAGAGGTGGTAATACCCGCTTTTATCCGGTCCTGCATACCGGAGACAGCGTATCGAACCGTTTCTGATGTGGTGCCAAGAAACCTATATCCTGATGCATAGAGGGCATCAAAATGCGGTTCCATGAGGCTTAAAATTTGGTCTTCTGTTAAGGCGGTATTTTCTTTTAGATATGCTGTTTTTTCTGATACGGAAAAAACCGTGCGTTTGTATTCGGATAACAAAAGAGAGCAAGAGGTAACGGTATGAAACAGAATATATAAAATCTCCTCACCAACTTCGTTATCCCCTGTATGTTCAAGCAAACTACGCAGTTCTTTCAGAAAACCCTGCAGTTTTGGCTGCGGAAGATGTTCGACGACTGCCATAAGCTGTGCAAAAGCGCATACAACAAGGAATATCTTGAATATGTATTCGTAAATGAGATTGGGGATATCCTAACGCCCGATTATTTGACGAGGCATTTTGAGGATATTCTAGTGAAAAACGGTATGCGGAAAATCCGGTTTCATGACCTTCGTCACACCTGTGCGAGCCTTATGTTACTGCAAAATATGTCAATGAAAGAAATACAGATGTGGCTTGGTCATAGCGATTTTTCCACCACAGCCAATATTTATGCACATATTGACAGCAGTTCTAAAATATCTGCCGGACATGCAATGACGAGACTGTTCAGCGATTGTATCTAGGACGGGAGAAAATGAAAATGCGAGAAAATGCGGATTTGCAAAGAACTGCAAACCCGCATGGCTGGCGAAAAGTTAGGGATTCAAACCCTAGGTTGGCTCACCACCAACACGAAATTTCGAGTTTCGCAAGTCCCGCCTGCGAATTGTTCTAAGGCGGAGCAAATTTTGAGCCGCTGTAAACAAAGAGAAGGAAAAATTCTTTTCAGGCTATTTGCATATATAGCATAGGCGGAAATGAGTGAAAAATAAGTCTGTATAAATAAGCATATTGTTTGGGAATCGCCGTAAATAGTGATGCTTTTTTGATGATGTAACAAACGGAATGTTTGAAAACAGATGAAAACAGATAAGATGTTAATGTCCATTTTAAGTAAGGTTGGATGAAATACAAGACCGCACATTAGCGCTTGATACTTGTTTGACAGTAGGATGGAGGATATTTTGAGCAAATAAAAATGGTTAGAAAATGGTTAGAAAATCAAGGGAAAACGGTTAGAAAGAAGAAAATGAAGCAAAAAGAAAAAACCTTGAATCGCTGATTGGGCAACAGATTCAAGGCTTTCCATGAGTGGCAGGGGCAGAAGGACTTGAACCCTCGGCACGTGGTTTTGGAGTGGGTGTCTGAAATGAACTATTATTCAAAACATTCCCACCGTTGAACCGTTTGCAACCCAGCGTAATATAACTTCTGCCCCGTTTGATGCTTTATTGATGATGTTGAAAAATTTCTATGCAAAATAAGATTCAAATCAATCAAATACCCGTATCAAAATTTGATCCGCATAAAACAAAGAATAGAGTTTATTTGTTTAACAGTTTTCTCAAAGAAAAATCAAGTATCAAGGATTTGCGTTCAGCCAGCATTGTTTTATAAAACCGTTTTTGTAAATCATTGATATAAGGAGTGTCATCAACAATTTTATTGATTTTATTCATATCGATTTTAGGTTCAATTCTTTTTAAGGCATTATTACAGTCTTTATTCTGCAAAGAGGAGATAAAGTCAAAATAGTTGATTTTCCGACCATCAATTTTAATTCCGGAGAGCGGAATGGAAAATACTCGCATATTTCTCTGGTTTTTATCGGTTAAGGTTGCTTCCATAATTTCTTCATCAGCCTGCGGATATAAGCAGCTGCCGCAATCATATATGGGGGCAGGCTTCATCTCGTCAGTATCAACGTTATACAGAAATCCCCAATTGCCGTTATGTCTGTCCCAATTTCCGATAAATGCATCGACTATGAACATATCCCAAAACCATTTTCGCAGTTCGTTAGGCGCAATTGCTTGCTGTTCGTCAATGGCATGTATAATATCATCAAGTTCGGTTCCATATCCGTTATGAATAGAATCAATAATGGTGTTTTTCAAAGAAGCAAAGTCCTGAAGAATTATACCTGACGATGTAAAGTCCTTACATGCAACAACAACTTTTTCTTTGCCATTTACACGGTAAGTTCCAAGTAATGTCTTCTGCACGGGAATACCAATACTTTCAAATATATGACATCCGATATATTCGGAAATACATCCGTTTGCATAACTCATATCCTTGTTTTTGTTTGGAATTGCGGGGAACTTCAGCATATATTGCTCATTATTATATAAGACAGAAATTTTACTGCCGTTTGCACCCGCGTATGCTTTATTTTTCTTAGGCAAATTGGTAAAATCAATCATATATTTTTGCTCCTGTCCATTCTAAGATATTTTTCTCTTAAATACCATGCTTGCTCAGAAGAAATATCCTGGTCCGTTTCAGCAGAATTTATGCTGGCATTAAGCTCGCACCAGTATAAGTCCCAATAATTATCGTTGCCGCCATTATCAATTATTTTCCAAGAATTAATCATATCATCGAGAGATTTTTGCAAATACATCGGCAGACCGCATTCAAGATATGCTTTATCAGCCGGTAAACCGCTTTTATCATCGTATCTATCCTTAGAATCAAGCAACATAATATCCTCCATAGGGCAATTGAGAGCTTTTGCAATCTGCCAAATAGTTTTGGCAGAACATTTTTCAATGGAACTCTTTCCCGAACACATATCTATAATAGTTGTTTTTGGAACGCCGCTAATTTTTGATAAATGATATTTTGTTATATTTTTATTGTCAAGCAGAGCCTGAAGTGTCATATAATCACCTAACTTTCTATATTGTATATTATATCGGTTTGCCGACCTATTGTCAATACCCTATATCAAAAATTGTACCGCAGTAAACAAAGAAAAGACAAAAACAGAATTGCGGATAAACAATGTCATTTTTACTTTAATCTCTCCAGATGAGTCTTATAAATTCCCGACCGGAAATCCTGCCGCTTTTGTAATCGGTTCTGGCAGACGAGTATAAATCCGACCAAGCGGCAAATTCCTCCTCGGTCATATCCTTATCGGTGAGTTCGTCGGGAAGTTTGCTTCTCGCCCTGTCCATTCTGGAATATAGCTTGTTATATAATGTTTGTGCAATTTTAAGTGGAGATTGCTCATCACCCAACGAGTTTTTATATGTATTTGTATGCCCGATTTCGCTGCAGCGCTTACCGTCCTTGAAAACTCTATCGCAATATTCTCTCTTGCGATTATCCATTAGAACAAAATACTTGCCGCAATTTTTACACCGTTTTATTTGTCGTCCGTTTTGCATTATGCGCATAAATTCATAATAAAACATTTCCGATAGGCGCTCAATAATAACATAACTAATAACAGATAATTTATCCCCGTCCTGCTCGGTCATATATAAATGTTCTTCTTCATCCGTCTTATAAAGTGCATATCCTGTCGGAAGCGTAAAAGTCATAAATTGCGGATACCTGTTAAAGAAATCCATTAACTTTTCGGAAACATGTCTTGCCGGCATATTTTCTTTATCCAAGCAAATTTTTAATCCATATATAAATATTTCGTGTATTGTAATAACCTCTTCAAGATGTTTTTGTGCGTCAGTAATGTGCTGCCGCTTCAAATTACTCATAAAGCTTTCATCAATGCTCATCTCTGAAGTAATGGGATGACATAGTATATCGGAAAGACCATATGAGGTAAAAAAGTATGAGCAACGATGCTTGTCTTTCAGCCAATCAACTATATCCCATGCCATTTTGCATAAGTCATCATATCGCTCTTCTGAGTATTCCGTTTGCTTAAAATCATCAAGTATTGAAATATATTCTGTCATATCCAAGTCGCAAAAATTTATAATCTCGGCACAGGGAGTCATTTCTTTAAAAGTTACTATTTGACCGTCCTCGTAGTAGATAGTATATAGCAGAGCGCCGTTGCCGTCTTCGTAGGTTTTCATATACGGAAAATGTTTTTGATAAAACATAATGCACCTTCTTCTGCAAAGAATATATTTTGATAAAATAAATTTTTTATGATTATCTATGTAAAGACAAAGAATAATTTTATATAATTATAACACAGATAATGGAATTGAACAATAACTGTTATTTGCAAAAATAAGATTTATTACGAAAGGATATGAAAACTTTGAAGAAGTCAATCTACAAATCTTATGATGAACTGCCCATAATGCTGAATGTAGAAATGGTGAAGGATGTACTGGGGATATCTCTTACTTCTGCGTATGAATTAATACATGAAAAAGATTTTCCGAGCATGAAAGTGGGAAACAGAATTATTGTTCCCAAGGATAAATTCAGGAAATGGGTGGAGAAAAGGTCAAACAAATGAAGTGTAAAAAATACCCCAAACGGGATGCAATCAAAAACTATTTTCCAATGCCCAATGAAATATTTCATCTTGGCTTGAACGCGGGAGAGATTGCCCTCTACGCATTTTTATTAAAATGTGAAGACAGAAAAACGTTCAAATGCTATCCGAGTTACAGAACTATCGGTAGGGCGTTGAATATATCTAAGAATACCGTTAAAAAATATGTGGACAACCTGTGTGCGAAACGCCTGATAGATATTGCGTATACGGACATCTATACAAAAGACGGAAAGAAGTTGAACGGCAATTTAATGTACACGATTCGTCCGATACAAGAGGCGATAGACTATGAATTGGAAAAACTGTATGAGAAAAAAGAATTGGAACGCCGAAAGGCTGAAATTGAAAAGAAATTTAATAAGTATATGCGTTCCGAAAACGAAGATGCACGTTAAAGTATACGGATAGAGAATTGGCGAGGGGTGTTTCGCAAAAAACAGGCGAAAATTTCGGCGCATAACGCTCTGGCGGAGAAAGTACCCGTTGACACTGGATACGGCGAAAAATGCCCCGATTTTGAGACAGTGAGAACAAGGAAAAACATTGCCGTACCTCATAAATTTGCAGATTGGGAGATGGAGAAAACAGAGCGGTTTTGGGTGAGCATACAGCGGAATAAATTGAAGCAGGATAAAGCATTGGTGTCGCGGGGCGCCGCCAATGCGGTGAAACTCCGACCGGCAGTGCCGTTCGGGGTGGTGCTGAAAATGAGGGTATGGTGCTGTTTTGGTGTCATCAACCAATGTAGTGACGAGTGTTGAGCGGTTTGGTTGGTGTTTTAGGTGGTGTCGTAGAAAAAATACTTGACTTGTAATAGTCTTTAGAGTATTGTGTGTGTTGCCAAAAGGCGAATACAAAATGAAGGAAGTGATAGAATGCAAAAGAAGCTGCTTACAAACGGAAATGTGTTCAAAAGAACAGATGGGCGATGGGGCGGCGTGGTGTGGTATATGGACGAACAGGGCAACCGTAAACGCAAATCTTTTTCAGGAACGACCAAGCAGGAAGCAAATAAAAAAATCACCGCGTATATAACGGAATTTGAAAATCAAATTACAGGCACAGATGAAAGCCGGAAACTACTCTGCGATAGTCTGCAAAACTGGCTTGAGGGTTTCAAATTTCCGGTGGTGGAACAAACAACCTATGACCGAGCGGAAAGTACCGCGAGAAATCAGGTGTATCCCATACTTGGAAATAAAGTGGTTGACGATATCACCGCGGCGGACATCAAGAATTTATTAAATCACTGGATGAATGAAGGATTGTCCTACTCGACAGTCAAGAAAGTCTATGTACTGCTGAATGAATATTTCAGAACTCTATACCTTGAAGAAATGATAAACAAAAATCCTATGGGTAATGTGGAGATGATAAAGAAATCAAATTTTCTATCCGCGCAGGGCAAGGAAGACTTGCCGGAATGTGAAATGGTGACGGTATTTGATGAAGATGAGGTAAAACGGTTCAAGGCGGAAGCGCTTGCCACATATCCAAACGGAAAGAGAAAACACCAACAAGCCCTTGCGTACATACTAATGCTGAATACAGGAATGAGAGCCGGCGAAGCGCTTGCGCTGAGAAACTGCGATATAGATTTGGAAAGCCGGCAGTTACAGATACAAAAGACGGTCAAGGAAATATATAAACGGCAGGGTACTAAAGCAGTCGGCGGTAGGACAATGAAGGTTGGAAAAACAAAAACGCCAACAAGTAAGCGGACTGTTCCGCTGAACAGAGCTGCAGTCGAAGCAATTAAGAAGTTGAGAGAAGAATATTATTTTGGAGAAGAAACGCCGCTGATATGTGATGAAAGGGGCAACTATACAAACCCTGTAAACTTCCGTAAGAGATATTACCGAATCTTAAACGGAGCCGGAATAGAGACCAAAGGTCTGCATTCGCTTCGTCACACCTTTGCCACCAACTTAATCAACGGAGTGAAACAGCCAGATGGAACGATACGGGCGCTAAGTCCGAAGCAGGTGGCAGACCTCCTTGGACACAGTACCTCGCAGATTACGGAGATGTATTATGTGAAAAAAGACACTGCAAGATTAAACGGAATCACGGATGGGTTTGAGATATAGGATTAGCAGACAAACCACTGACTGAAAATATTTCTCGGGTATGTACAAATAACAGGTATATGAGATTTGGGTTTTTACAAGAATGCAATGAAGAACTGCTGTTCAGATTGGTGATTCAAAGCGAATTGATTGATGTAAATGAACGTGCACATCAACTGATAAAGAAGTTTGAAAAAGCATATCTAAAAGACAGCAACGAAGATTTCAAGACAAGGCTATCTGCAAGAGCCATTGCAGAAGAATTTGTATTGATCGAAATAGTATATGCATGAGGTTGGGGGAGCGTATCAATTTTGGTACGCTCCTGCATCGTCTAAAAATAAATTGATACGGAGGAAATCACTATTAATATAACGATATCCACTAAACTATAAAAAATGAAAGAAGAAATACAATGATGAACAGGATACAACAATATATTATAAATTTTATTTTGGACAAACTTGGAATTGCCGATGCCTATAACGCCCTGATTGATAAGTATATAGAGCTGCAGCAAAGACTGTTGGGAGTGGAAGAAAGATTATTACAGGACGAATCCGACTTTACAGCGAAGAATGATAGAGATAATGAATGATACGTCACTTTGGTGACGGCAAGTTTCCTGTTTGTATATACAAACAGCTTTGAATATTGGACTCTGCCCAAACCTATGTTGCAAAACAGTTTTTATGCGAAATGGAATAGCCATAAGAGAGCCAAATCTCTTATGGCTGGGAGAAGATGGTATTTCCATGAGCTTGCTTTCGATATTCGGTCGGCAACATACCGAATTTTGATTGAAACAGCGTGCTGAAAGGGTCTGCTACAGATTTTGTGTAAATTCCAAGCAAGAGTAAAACTGATGGTAGCAGGAAGAGTTTTCTCCCTATTTTATCAATATAACAGAAACATGGCAAAGAATCAACCATAATTCGGTAGGTAATAGGTGAGAAATGCCTGCAGCTGCGAGTGGATAATATCTTAATCTTTGAGACGGAACCGGCGCTTTGTCAACAGTCCTCCTTGCGTTGACCCTCGGCGAAAGCTAATTTTTCATATCTTGTAGCTTTTTAATTTGCGGCACAAGTGTGCGTGCGCTGTCACACCGTGCCTCAAACAAAATTTTAAGCGTATTTGCCATAAGTTCGTTATGCGCTTCGCATGACAACAGATTTTTCAATTCTTTGATTGCTTCTGCGCCGTCTTGTTCCATCGTTTCGGAATATTTTAGCCGTTTGATGTAGTCCATACCGGCAATCATACACCACGCATCAAAGTATCTCTGCAAAAGTTTTTTATCTTGGATAACACTGTTTAGTATCTCTAAATATGTAATAAAACGCTCTTTTTCCTTTCCGCAAAGCACGCTGTGATACTCAAAATCAAAATGGTATGGAATCACATTCAGCCCGATTTTATCCGCGGAAATTTCCAGTTCCGCCATATAGCCATAATGCCAAGTTGTTGTCGCAGGGTTCGCGTGAGGAAAAAAGAAATTGCCCATGCTGTATACAATCGGTTTTCCTTGATAAAACTCATATCCCTGCGGACAATGGGTATGCATAGCGATGACTGCCCCTGCGCCTAAATCAATAAAATGCCGGTATAACTCTACCTTTCCCGGCGAGGGAAACGGATTATGTTCATTTCCGCCATGGAAATAAATAATCGGCATACTGCCATTACTTTTTGCAAGTCGAATTGCCTCAGTTACCAATTCCAAACGATAGCCGGCGGCGCCGGTGGTGTTCTCCGCAGCAATTCCAAATTCGTTTTCGCAAACCGCAAACACAGAGACTCTAACCCCATCCTTTATAAATTCTGCCGGACGGTATGCTTCTTCTATATTTTTACCTGCCCCGATACACAAGTATTTTTGCTGTAAAAGCTGCATTGTATGATGCAGTGCCCCTTCACCGAAATCTCCTGCATGATTATTAGCAAGACCAACTGCTGTCGGGCAAAGAATATCAATATACTCCAAAAAACTGTCCTCTGAAATTAGATTTGGACCGGTTTTGACAATCGGCGTATATTGTTTTTTCTCTCCGACGATATTCTCTAAATTCAGTATGCTGAAATCCGAGGCATGGAAATACTCCGCAGTTTCACGCATAGTTTCACATACTTGCTTTCTATCCGGAAAACAAGAAAAGTAGTTAAAAGAAATGTCAGAAGCAAACAAAATTTTCATGGTCTTTCGCCCTCCTTAAATTTAGCCGAAATATTTACTCTACCGTTTAAAACAGCATCGTATCGTATCAATTAGATTACAATATACTATAATGTCAATATCGTTGTCAAGCATGAAATGACGAAAGACAGTCTTGCTGTAAAAAAAGTTTATAGAATCGAAAAATCGTTGATTTACTTTTTGGGTATCTGGGTGATAAAATATTATTAAAAAATTGGAAAAGGATTTCGCGAATGTATATAGATATATTATATATAAAAAGGAGATAAAAGCAGTGAAAAAAATATTATTCCAAGGCGATTCGATAACCGATGCGGGTCGCTCCAGAGAAAATGATGAATGGAAGGGCAGAGGATACGCGACTCTTGTTTCTGCCAAGTTGGGATTTGACGAACCCAATCAATATGAATTTTTCAATCGCGGAATCGGTGGGAACCGCAGCATTGATTTGCTCGCGAGGATAAAAAGCGATGTTATCAACCTAAAGCCGGATATTATGAGTATTTTAATTGGCGTAAACGATGTGTGGCACGAATTTGAACTTCAAAACGGCGTGGATGCGGAAACATACGAGACCTATTATAATATGATAATTGAGCAGACAAAAA
>Ga0137297_11025_pt1 | contig 17411 bp, 13 predicted proteins | sample RamsorincwithD2O_FD_97191 | JGI IMG/M metagenome (GOLD analysis project Ga0137297, IMG submission 97191) | Mouse cecal microbial communities from Vienna, Austria - Mucin amended with D2O | ecosystem: Host-associated > Mammals > Digestive system > Large intestine > Cecum | place: Austria: Vienna... | reverse complement strand
ATAACAACCTCACGGCAAAGCCGTTCGTTAGCTTACGAAGTTCTCCCCTGCAAGTGAGCGAACTTCTTGTAAGCAACAAAAGACCTTCCCAAAAACTGAAGCTATCCCTCCAGCTTCATGTACAAAAGAGGATACGGATCCCCCTGCTCATCACAATCCGTCCGTTTAAACACCTGAAACCCCATACGCTCATAAAATCCTTTTGCCTGCGGGTTCTGCTCATTCACCGCCAGCTCATTGACACCATAAGCATCCATTCCATATCCAAGCAACGCTTTCCCAAATCCCCTGCCCCTCTCTTTGTCGGAAACAAACAGCATTTCCAATTTCCGCCCGTCAATCCCCATAAACGCGGCAGGGATTCCTCGATTCATTTTCCCTGTCCCCAAGCATTACCTTGCAATTCTTTTTATAAAAAGCAATTCCATATTTTAAAACCTTTTCCATGCCATCCTTTCGGAGAGCCAAGTCATGCTTTTTCTCCTCAATCTGTTCCAATGCCCGTTCACATCCCGCCGCCATATTGCCGTCATCCGCATATTTGATTTCGATAACGGCTCCGACCTGGCTCTGGGTCTTTATGGTAATATCGCTGTATCCCTCCCCGGACTCTGCGTTTGATGCAATATCCCAGTCATGTTCATACTGCAAAAGCCCCAAAAGCATACCGTGAAAGAAATTTTCCTTCATTTCCTTTTTTACCGCTGTATCCCGAATGCTGACGGATTTCCATAAATATCCTCTCAGCAATTCCTCCGCTGCCAAAGCATTGCCCTCAAGAAATGCCCTGGAAACTTCCGCCAATTTTCCTGTATCCGCCCTGGTTTCCTCCTTAAACCACTCCTGAATCTGCTTAATAAATAACTCCCTGATTTCCTTATTAGGGATAGCCAGCTTCCATCGCCCTCCAGGCTCTTTTCCCCTCTGGGTTAAATAACCTGTGGTAAACAAAACACTCCAAAGATTATCGATGGTCGAATCCACTTCACGGTAAGTTAACTCCTGATTAACTGGCTTTATTATCCATTCTCCGGCAATCAAGCGTTCTATCTCATTCCTGGTTTGATGGTCTGCCTTTCCAATGAAACGCCGCACCATGGCATTTCCGCTGGTATTCGCCCAATAATTTTCCGGTTCCGCATTCTTGTCCTTAAGCAATGCCTGTGCATACTTAATCACATCCCAAGGACAATAAATCGATACGCCTCCAAATCGATAACCGTCATACCAATCCCGCATCGTTCCCAGTGCGTCGTCCAATCCATAATCCGCCAGCAGCTTTTTCACATCCCCATCGGTAAATCCAAAGGCATCATGAAAATATGCATCGGTGATGGTCATCACGTTCAGGTTATTCAATCCGGTAAATATGCTCTCCTTAGAAATACGCAAACAGCCGGTCATTACGGCAAAATATAAACACTCGTTTGCCTTCAGCACATTGCCAAACAGACTGCGGAGCAAAGAAACCATTTTATCATAATACCCAGCCTGGAAAGCCTTATCCAGCGGCACATCATACTCATCAATCAACAGAATGACCTTGCTGCCATAATGCTTAAAAAGAAGCTGTGAAAGCACTTTCAAGCTGGTTAACAGCACCGCATCCTTCATGGCAAACACGGAATCCCCCGCCTTGCCTACCTCAATCAGCTGAAGGTACATCTTGCGCTCTTCCGCCGACAGCCTGCCACTATCCGCCAGAAACCGAAACCGCAGCGCCTCCATTCCCACAGTAAAGCGCAAAGCCGCACAAGCCTCCTGGTAATTCAGCCCATCCACGCTTTTAAGGCTAATGGAAATAACCGGAAATTTTCCCATGTACTTCTCACACAATTCCTTTTCCCGGGAAATGTCCAGTCCGTCAAACAATGCTTTATCGCTGCCAATTTCAAAAAATGATTTCAGCATACTGATATTCAGAGACTTGCCAAAACGTCTGGGACGGGTAAAAAGGTTTACTTTCCCCCAATTATGCAGCAAATCCGCAATAAACATAGTTTTGTCAATATAGTAAAAGCCCTCGTTTAAAAATTCCTCAAAGCTTTCAATGCCAACCGGCAACTTTTTCCTCATCCTGCCCACGCTCCCTCCAACATCCATGCTGCACCAGGTTTTACCATAATTATAAAGAAAAAGCTGAGGGATGGCAAGGCAAACTTGTCGTGTTGGGCGATTATCCGTGTTGGGTGATTATCTATGTTAAGCGATTATCCGTGTTGGGTGATTATGCCGCACGATTTTGCGAATGGTCATGGCTGAACGGACGGTAGATTTTCTATCTTTTCTATCAAAACCTTAACTCCCGTATCGCCTGCAGCGTATCCCCGTAAGGCCTTCCCTTGCCAAAAAGCAAAGTCGTCCCCAGGACAAAGCCTTTTACCCCTTTCGGGGCGTATTCTAAAATCTTGTCCGCGCTGCAGGCCCCGTCCCAGTAAATCTCAAAATCCATGTCTTCCTTGATGGACAAAAGCTTTGTGATCTTTTTGCCTACGTAGGGAAGGTACATCTGGCCTGCGTTGCCGGGATTTACGGACATGACCAGGACTTTCTTTACGATGCGCAGCATCTCCAAAACCGTTTCCACGGAAGTGCCGGGATTGATGGCAATGCCGGGGATCATCTCGGCATTGATCACCTTCTGCAGGGTGGTTGAAGGATGATATTCCGCCTCCGGGTGGATGTATACCGTGTCGCCTTTGCGAAGGTTGCGCAGGAACAGATCGATGCAGTTATTGGGGTGCTCGATCATGAGATGGACATCTAAAGGGATGGATGTGGCGGATGCTATGTAGCGCATATCGTTTAGGGACATGGCGAAATTAGGGACGTAGCGGCCATCCATGATATCGATGTGGAAGGAGTCGATGCCTCCCTCATCCAGTTCCTTTACTTCCTTTTCCAGGTTGCCGTAATTAGCACACATCATAGAGGCTGTTAATTCAAATTCCATGTATCTCAAACCTTTCTTTCCTTGATAAAGTTAATCCCGCCAAACAGTTGGGCAACTTTTAAAAACTGTTCTGTATATTTTACAACTGGCTTTTCCATTTCATTTCTACACAACTCATAAACAACATTCCGCTTTTTATATTAAAAAACGGCATCCCGCATGATAAATGTTTAACTGGCTTTTATGGTACATAAAATACAACGTCTCTAAAGTTTCTCCCATGTAACCAATATAACGATCCTTCCGCTCCCATCCTTTCGGCTCACTAAGCTGTTCCACCCGCTCCAGAATGGGGAAAAGCCAGCTGCAATATCCTGCCAGCACTTCCTTCCGGGCTAGGATAATATTGTAATTATAAAGATACCGCTGCCTCAGGATAGCAGGAAATGCTTCCGCATATTCTTGATGCAATTCTTCTAAAGCAGTAAGCAGTGCTTTCCAATCCTCATCTGCCAAATACCGTTTATGATGCCCTTCAATATCTGGTTCATAAGGCATAGGATATGGAAGCACCACATCCACATCATTATCTTCCAGCCTCAGCACATCATCCTCAGACAACTCCAAAATCCGGCGGTAATGGGACAATCCATAATAATCCGTTTTACCCCGTCCAGGCTGAATACCTGAAGCCTTATCCGCCAAATGGTTTTTCCATATCCAATAAAGAACCGTCAATTCTGAATAATTTCCATTTTTCCGGGAAATATTTTCACCGTCACTATCCAAAAAGCTTGCTACACGTTTTTCACAAAGGGAAGCACCTGCCTGAACTGGTGTAATCCACTCAGGCATATTATAACTTTCTGTTAAAGGCTGATCCTTATGAAATTTTGCCATATACATATGAATATCTGGCTTATGGCATCCTACAGGAAGAGCAGGCAAAGGCATAAATTCTTTTCCACATCTATAATGGTATCCCATAAACTGAGCCCATCGCGATGAAGTCAATCTGGCATGGCAGCGAAATCCATGATTTTCTAAAGCCGATTCAATTCCTCCCATCACATTTTCTGGTGTAGCAATCAAGATTTCGATATTATCTTTCTCTTTTTGGGATAAACTGCTGGCAAATCTATTAAGCTCAAATACAGGAATCCCTTCCAAAAAAGATGCATTGCCCTCCATATTTGATACCAAGAAACAGTGTATTTTTTGATTTGGGTTCAGGCTGTGCAATGCCTGATATGTACCTAATGCAATGCCCTGTGCGCCGAAAATTGCAAATTCCATGTCTTCTCCTTGATCCATTAATCTACGAAATGTTTTCTTACATGGACAATCTTATATGCAGCTTCGTTATGCAGAAAATAAATTCCCATCAGCCGTTCCGCCAGAAATCCAATGTATCTTTCCTGATATCCATCAGTCCTTGATCCACAATGTTCTTCACAATACTGTAATATAGGAAACAGCCATGCACAGTAATTATCTAAGATCCATTTCCGTGCGATGAACATATTATAACCGTAATAAAAATTCCCATCCTGTAGCGTATTTGCTGTTTCCACATAATCTGGTTCAAAAACCCTGATCGCTTCCATCATTACTTTCCAATCATAACCTACATGATCATGGCTGTAAACCTTTCCCACACTGGGAAAATTTAAAATCGGCAGCGTCAGTACCACATCAATTCCAGAACAAGCCAGCTTGCCTAATATTATCGCATCTAATTCAAAATGCCGTCGGTAATGGCAAAGGCCTGCATAATCCGAATAGTCATTTTTCCAGATCCAATAAAGTGCCGTTAATTCGCAGTACTGCTTGTTTTTATGGGAAATATTTTCCCCTTGATTATCGCAAATTTTACAAATTCGCTGTTCTGTTAAGGCCGCCCCTGCTTGGATAGGAATCTCCCAGGAATACCTGGAAAGATCTTCCTTTAACTTCCGATCTGCGTGACACCTGGCCGTATAAATATGGACGGATTTGCTTTTCACATCTTGGCTGTCATGCTCACTTATTCTGTTTACTCGGTTAATACTGCTTTCACTATTTATGCTGCCTGATTTTTCTTTCCCTCCATCTTCCGCCAGATGTAATTCCTCTTCAAGGGTCAGAAATTTTTTCTGGCGTGATAAACAGAATTCCCGGTAATAATCCCCCTGCACTAAACTCCATAAATCGCTTTCAAAGGTAAATGGAATGATATGGAAATACCCTCTCTGATGTAGGTTATCACAAATTAAGCTTAAATGCTTCCCCATGGTAGCTACCACAATCGCAGCATCTTTATCCACAACATTTGGGGCAAACTCAAGATCAATTACCGGAATTCCAAGCATCCGATCTGGATTTCCCTCTTTGCAGGAAACCATAATAAAATCAATATGCAATTTATAAGGTGCTTCCAACAGACAGCTTACCACTTCATAGCTCACAAGTCCTGCCCCAAAAACAATCAGCTGTACACTGGATTTTAATTCTTCTGCCACATCCTTTGCATAGTACATAGTTTCCTCCTAATGTCCTTTACAGTACTCCGCTTATGCTATAACGCCTAAATATTCATAAATGTCTCCAAGCATTTTATCCAATACCATTCCATACCCAACAATCCTCAAAGCATATCCATAAGGTTTACTGATTTTACCCTTCCCATATAAGGATCAGAGAATGCAAACTGCCCTTCCAGTTTCTTATCCATATCTGAACATTTCCGGAATAACAGCTGTATCATCCCCATGGAAAACTCCTTAGAGATATTCTCATAGCAGAACCCAAAGTTCCTTGTTTCTTCCATAATCCTTCTCAGCTCTCCCTGTACCCCTGTAAGCAGCTCCGAATTATAACTTGTCCCATTCTGGAATACGGGCTCCTGAAATTTGGAAATTCCTATAAACTGGCCGTCTGTCGATGCGTATAACAATTCCAATAACAAATGGACTGCAGATAAATTTGAACAGCTGTATATCGCACCTTCTGCTCTTTTATTAATATTCCCATAAACCGAAAATACCCGTTCCGGGTTATCGATATACACATTAGGAATATCTGTAGTTCCCAGCGCAATCATATCTATCTCCCGATCCAGCATTTGTGATATGCAGTATACCTGTGTTCCATAAGATACTATGTCCACCATCGCAATGGAATGGTAATCACTCAATCCCAATGTGCTTAAATATTCCAAATACGCCGTTCTATGTTTCTCCAGTTTTCCTGCAATACCCGGATAATAACCCTTCAGTTTCTTTACCAGTCCTTCTTTTCCCCACTTTTCAATCAGCTTTCCACTGGGAAAATCATATTCTTCCGGAAGTTCGGTATCAAACTGGTTCAAAATATAGTCTTTGCAGTTAAGCGTACAATCACTGAAAAGTTTACCCAAAAGCACAGCAAAGCTCTTTTCATCATCTGCCGCTGCCCTGCTCAAAGCCATCCGTGACGCATAAACATATTTTCCTTCCGGAAGTTCCAAATCCTTCCGAACCTCCCGGATCCTGGCATATAATTGAGAAAGGAAAAAACCGTCTCTGGATGGGAACAGGATGCAGTCATACCTTTTGGCATTTTGGACAATATAATGAAAAAACATCATTGTCATCGGATAAATGGCCAAAGCAATATGCCGGTAAGATGAGAGCTGGAATTTCCCTGCATTTTCAGATAAGGCAAAAGGATCGTTTAACATTACGGAAGCAAAATACCCCAGATAATTTCGATCATCCTCTGTCCGCAGGCTGTCAAATACCTGGACAAATGAAGAAGACGCCAATAAATCATAAGCTGATAAAACCGTAAATGAGCCTATCCCATTTTTTTTCGCCATTTTTCCGTCAATCACATCATGATCGCCAATATGGAGGAGCTTTCCTTCTCCTGCCATTTCTTTCAGTTTTCCGTATAAGCTGCCATTTTCTTTTGAAGCTTGAAGTTCACAGGAAACCAACAATTCATATTCTTTTTCTATTCCACATAACTTAAGCAATTCCTGGATCTGCCCAGATGAAAAATACATATCGGAAGTAAAATATATCTTTTTTCCACGGGACAATGCATAACGGTATATTTCCACCATCGTATCCCGGGCAGTGATGCATTTCTGTTCTTGTTCTATTTCCCATTTTTTCAGCCGACTAACTGCCTTATCTTCCAACAAATATTCTTCCTTCAGCAATTCATATATATCATCAAATGTGGGAGACAATTTCTTTAACGCACACTTTCTCTCCGCATCCATTCTCCATGTTTTAAATTTTTCTTTTTGGATTTCCTTACCGCACCTATCTCCTACCATTTCAAAAATATCTTCCGGCCTTAATACCCTGCGCATAATCAGCGTATCAAATACATCAAACGAAATGGCTTCATACTGTTCAATCATTGAACAAAGGTTTCTGCAATTCTTTTCCCAATACGCATTTTCCTGATAAAGCTCCTTGCCGTTAAGGATTTCCCCATATAACCCTAAAACACTTATCCTAGCCGGGACAATCTCTTTTATCCGGGAATAAACAATCTTTGTTGAAGAAACAGTTGCCGCGATAATAATGATATCAGCAGCCTTCACGGCTTCCCCAATAGACAAAATTGTCTGTCCAGATAGCATCCCTTCTGTCCCATCCCGGGAGATAAAACCAATTATTTCATAACCCCTCACACATTCCGCTATCAGCCGTGCATTCTGCCCCGTCCCATATACGGCTATCTTTTTCCCGCGGTATGCAGAAAATATCCGGTTAAAATTCTGCTGGTACTCCTTCTGGCCTTCCATAATCTGCCCCCATAATTTCCTTATACAATACAAGCACCTGTTCTGCATTATGCCTTTTAGTAAATCTTTCCATGCACAGCTGCTGCCCGCGGGCAGCGATTGCCCTTGACCGTCCTATATCTTTTTGCGCATTCGCGATTGCTTCAGCAAGCGATTTTGCACTGCCATTCTCATAAAGATATCCTGTCTCTCCGTCTTTTACAATTTCCCTTGCCGCACCTATATCATTTGCAATTAAAAGACAGCCTGAAAGCATCGCCTCAATCCGCACACGATCGAATCCTTCCCCGCCGCTTGTCGCTGATACGGCGATATCCGATTGCCGATAATAGATTTCCGGCTCTAATGTCCTGCCTGCAAAAGTTACATATTTTTCCAACCCGGCATCCGCTACAGCTTTTGTTAAGCTTTCCAGATAGCGCGAATCTCCTCCTCCAACAAATGTTACATGGGGCAACCGTTCATTCCCATCTTTTAAACATTCAAGCGCCTTAACCAAAATCTCCTGTCCTTTAAGGCGTGTAATATGTCCAACCATAACAATCCTGCATACCGATGAGCGGAATATTTCACGATTCTCATAAAACAGATCAGCATCCGCACCATTATAAATCACCCGGACTACATCTCCATTAAGACCTGGATATGCCTGGCGTACATGATGGGATACGCACACAACTGCCCTAGACGCATTCAATAATTCGTAAGCCGCTTTGGGGTTAATAAAGCCATTTCCCTGGGTCGCAATATTTTCCCGGATATGCCAAACGACAGGGATTCCTTCCTCCTTTGCCGCTATCGCCCCTGCAAAAACAAACATTCCGCTAATATGTACCAGCCTGGCTCCTGTGGCCTGAATAAGTTTGCGGAGCCGTTTAACTTCGTCCTCTTGATATATTTTATGAGCGCTCCCTAACTTTTCCTGCTTTTCCCTGCTTAATCCCACCGCCCCTATCCATTCTGTTTCGCGATTCATATAAGTGTATTCCAAATCATATCCTTTTAATATTTTTTCTCCATCCCCATACCTGGGCAAAATCACTAACACTTTAAGCCCAGATTGCTTCTGGATCTCACTGCACAGCCCCGCCATGCTAATAAACGCCCCAGATGTAGCGTTATTATCCTGGGAAAAGAAAATTACATCAAACTGATTTGAACATATCCCTGTATTTAATGACCGCTGTTCTGCCAGGTAATGTTCCTGCAAATCCAAAAACAATTCCTCCGAAACTGGAATATAGCTATGGATCCCCCGTATTTCCAGTTCGCGGATCATCTCCTTTTGCGTCGCAGAAAGTGCACACACAAGAATGCAGCCATCAAAGCCCTGGCTGCCCAGGGAATCTAATCCAAGCACATTAATCCCCATATACGTATCATGGCGTGAAACAACGGATTTTACAAAACAGGCAATTTTACTGCCCAGGTTATTTGAATCCAACCTGCTTTTTACCAGGCCGCCTACCATCCCTGCGCCATACAAAATAATATGCTTTGGGGCCTGTAAATAATCAATCAATTCATTTTCTTTAACCATTTTCATCTTTACCTTTACTTTAAAGTTACATAAAGTACTGTATCATAATAAATATTGCCATGATGCCGGATGAACATCTGATATTCTGGCACAAGCGAATGGATATACATTGGAATTTGCCATAAATCTTCTGGACGATGATAAATACAAATTGCCATCTTAGGTTTTCTATTTTTTATCAGCCTTTTTGCACCTTCTAATGCTGCCAGCTCACTTCCCTCTATATCCATCTTGATGTAAGTAGCATCCTGCACTACAGAATCTAATGTCACGCATTGCTTCCAATCGCTGTTTTCTCCTATACTTATTTTTGATGATTCATTTCCTAAGGAAGAAAAGGAAAGTTTTCCATTATAATCAGCCAATGCAAAATTAAAGCACTCGATTTTTTCCTTTCCATAAACCTGTTCTGCTAATTGTAATCTGAATTTCATTTTGTTAAAATTAATTTTATCTGCTTCAAAACCATAAATTTTTTTTAAATTCCTGTTCTTCTTTAAAAATCCAATAATTGTGTCCCCATCGAATGCTCCTGCATCAATATAAGTTTCTTCGTCCGTAAAGGTAAATATGTCATCTAGCAGATATTCTTCCCTTGTCATAATATTAGAATAATCAATACACTTTGCTTTCCTTTTTTCGATAATTTTATCTACAATCCGAACTGAATACTCATCTGCCAAAAGGCTTTTTAACGTTGATAATTGCTGTTTGCTTGGAATTTGCGTAACAATTTCATTTTGCAGGTCTTTCCTCATCATGAAAAACGCAGAAAAATATTCGTGCACGCCATATCTTCCAAGCTTTTCGGCAATATCCGTTAGATATAAGCTGCATATAAGCACTGAACAGTCTGGATGGCAATTAAAAACCATATCTGGCGATTCTATTTTTCTCCCCTCAAAATTCATCCCAATCTTTGATACATCACCATCAACCAAATGAACAATATTTCGTCTTCTTTCTAATAAATAAATCACTTCTGAAGCAATCTGGCCACATCCCCAAATCACAATATCCTTCTCTTTCGTTTTTTCAAAAAAATCATCCCATGAATATTTCATCCAATCTTTTTCCATGTATCAGCTCCTAACCAATTCATTCTTTACATTTTTACTTTCACTAATATGTCCGCAAAATTCAATTTGGCTACACTTTCGGACATTATTCCCTAAGCTCGCCAAATCATCCAGCCTAAAATTATTTTTCCATAAGGCGTACATGAACGATAACTGATCCCTCTGGGATTCCCGGTCAAATTCCTTCCACCATGTTTCCATCACATCTATACATTCTTTTTTCATATGTTCCCTGACAATAACCGGCATTTCAGCAAGCCCATACCGATAAGGCATCCCCTCTTCAAAATACCGATTCATCTGTCTGCATACATCATCAACATCTACCCGTTTAAAATTGACAATAGATAACGCTTCGTAATAAATACATTCCCGCATAGGATGCATAAATACCGCAATCCCAGTTCTGCTCACGCATAGAAATCTTGAAAGATCGCCCCTTACCGTGATATTTCCATCAAGATAAATAGAATATGGATAGTCCTTTAGAAACAAATGGGGATGCATTTTGATATACCGGTTTCTTTTTATCGGAGAGATGATAGAACCTGGGATGATATCCCTAGCATTAATCCAATGATAATATTCAGGAAGTTCTTTCGGCCTTACGTCCGATACATAAAAATAATCCATGTCATAGTTCAAATACTGCGGAAAACAGACAGAATCATACTTACCAAATACTGCCGTATAAACCGCAACTTTTTTCTTCTTATTATCACCATCTATCTTCGCCACGCTAGTTCTGACACACTTTTCATTCGGATGTAAATCATAAAATATATCTGCTGGTTCTTGTTTTGCATGACTGCGCAGTATTTCAAAATATAACTTTCTTTTGTTTAAAATCAATTCGTCAACAATGCGAGTGATTTCAATAATTTCAAATAACTTTTCTTCGCAAATTGTTTCATAAATTTCGTTATAATAGGTTTTTGCCACACAGATAAATCCTATACAATCATATTCCCTTAACCTATCTGGCCTAATGCAGATAATGCCATCTGCAATATCCATATCCCATTTGCGGCTGTCACTGTCCGAAAAGAAATCAATAAATATTCCACAAGCCTTCAACACACGGTAAAAAAGGATCCCATGTAGCCCTGCGCAATAAATAATTACCTTTTTCCCATCCTTTTTCTGCCTTACGATCTGCTCGAATATACCCATGTACACCATTTCAGCCTAAACAATGCCTATTACCTTCCCACCAAACCCTTGAATTTGTTCCCTTACTTCTTTTACATATTTTATGTTTACCGTAATAATAATTGGTATCTTCCTATCAATTTGCTCTGGCGCTATACAAAGAATATTGTTTAAGAAAGTTTTATTTTGCAGTTTTTCATTATTGTCACAAAAGGCAACGATCTGAACTTTTTCTCCCTGCAATTCTTTAGCCATGAACAATCCATTTTCACCCGCACCAAATAAATATACCTTATTCCCATTTTCCCTAATCAGGTGGATCAACCCCATAAAATAAGGATTCCCAAGCTTAGCGACCCACCCTCGGCTAGGCTGAAACTTTAAGGAATAATTCTCCCTTATCACATCTAACTCCCTGTTGTCCCATTCCGCATTATTGGAAATGATTTGGGGAACCCCTCCTTGAGTCAGCGCATATTTCTGTCCATCTAAACCAGGCATACAAATCGATGGAATATGACGGTAATCAAAACCCATCAAAGAACATACTGCCATATCAAACAGCACCGGATCATCCCCCATGGCAACCAAATGCGGACAGGTGGGAGTAGGCTCCAAAGGTCCTTCCTTCTCCCCTGATACGACCATATCCCCGACGATAAACATCTTTCTTTGACGCTCCTTTTGCATTTTCCCGCTTTTATCGGCATAATATAAAATGCAGTTTAAATCAAAAATCGTCCTCCATATGGTATCATTTCCGTACCAGCTTCCTTCCCAATACTGTTCATCCTCTTTTTTGCCCTTTAACTTCCCATACAACTGATCGGCCAAAGCTGCAAGTTCCATCTCTCCGTCATTAACCAACATATTTTTAATATCCAACATATCATTGGCAAGTTTAAGGTATTGGTTTGCCTTCAGGTACGCATCCCCGCCTTCCTCTTGGCTCCCAAGAGTGTGGTGGGGAAGGAACTCTTTATTCGCATTTATCCCAACCAAATTTTTTAATGCAATCGTCACCCCGGCCTTACGGTGGGTTTTTGGCTTAGGCATATTGATTATCACATCCGCGTTAAGCACTTCATTAGCAACCTTATACTCGTGCACCTTTCCGTAATGGTGCTTTTGGAGGATCCTTGGATCATAATTCGTAATCCTAAGTTTTTTCAAGCGATCTTCTGAAACATCCGAAAACGCACTGTTATCATCCAATCTGACAACAATTCCTCCATTCCCCTTATCTGCCTGAAGATAATGGAGCCCATTCCTCTCCTGTGTCTTTACATTTCGATAATCTACTAAAGAAATATCAATACCCTTTTTACAATAATAATCCACAAGCAAGCCGTAGCCGCTGTCCTCCACTAATGTGTCAAATACACACTCCTGCAGGGGGGCATCACCCACTACGATTTTTCCTTTTCCCTTCAATGCAATCAGCACATAGTCAATAATCGCTGCAACTAAAGAAGGATGGGTATACAAACAATCCGTCCCGCCGCCACAAGAATTAAAATGCAGTACCAGGTTAGGCTTAATCAGAACATTGTCCCCTGGATGGACATAATCCCCCAAAGGATTCCATTCCTTAGTCCCGTAATTCTCCTTATCCAGCCCCAGCATAAATAAACCATCCCGGATCATCTCATAGACATGGTTTTCTTCACTCATTAAATCCGATGGAAATAAATATTCCGGGTATGCCACGCTCGGGCGAAAAACCGTTTCCTTATCTGGATAATCGGCCTGCTCATTCGTTACTATACTTACTTTATTCATATTTTATTTCCCTTCTTTTTCGCCAGGCAAATGAATCCAGCTTCCCATTTCCATGTTAAATGTTTCCGGAATAAAAGGTTCAACACCGCTCCCATGGGTAAACGTCATTTCCCCAAAATAAATATGGCTGCCTACAATATAGAAATCTGTCCTGACATAAATAAAACCCTTTGCAAGCAATTCTGATACCCGAATCAATTCGGCAAGACATTTCGGCCTTTCCACTTGCACCTCCGGGGCTGTAGGATATAAGATAGAGCACGGTATATATTCCCATTCCCGTGTATACAAGTTTCTTCGGTGATTATGCATCCTGTCAATATCCACTTGTATCAGCTTCGCTTGCCCATCAAAAACGTGCACTTTATAGTCACGGAGATCGCTCCCATCGCTAGTTTGCAAATATTCTTCCGCAATAATCTTCGGGGTGATATACTGGTAATGCATTTCAAGCCCACAAGCATATGCGTAATTTATCCTTATCCAACTTTGGAATTTTTCCTTTAAGGCAGAATACTCTATGCTGTCTTTTAAATCAATAATTTCATTTGTTCCGCTTCCATGAGTGCACTTCAAAACGAATTTTTCCGGCAATTGCCCAAAATCAATTTCATCGAATGAGTTCCATACGCCACATAAAGGAACCAGGTATTGCCCTCCGATAACATTCCTTACATAGTCCCGTACCAAATATTTATCAGAAAGCGTCCCTTTTAGCTGAGTACTGTCATATAGCTTAAGCCATTGGATTTTTTCATTAAATGTTTTAGGGTGATCCAGATCAATGCTTTTTCCAGTATATACCTCATACCAATTAGCAATTTCTTTTTTTATATCGATATCCGGATTAGATTTTATGCAGTCATAATCATTCAGCTTAATCATGGGGGAATACACATTTTGAAACCCTAGGCCTTTGGCATAATCCACCATTTCATCTTTATATTTATCACTTACAGCAACAATAACAAGGGCATCTTCCCTATATTGAAGCAATGCGCTTAACTTATGAATATTTAATCCATGAAACTGCTGGTTATCGTTTGGCCGTGTAACTGCAAGCAGTATGTCTGCGTTACTTTTACCTGAATCGATCATATCAAAATAGCACCGGCGGCCATATACCCCTATTCCATAGATAATCACCGTTTTATAGTTTTCTGCTTTTTTCTTTATTATGCAATTCATCTTTTCCCTACACTCACATAGATTGAATAATATCTTCCAAAGAAATAATCTTATATTTTATCCCGTTAACCTTTAATTGCTTCCTAATTTCATTATAATAATAGGTCGCAGTAACAATGATTGCATCAACAGGTTCCACCTCATCTTTAGGGGTAATAACACGGACATGGGAAGCAGTATCTTTAGCATTCTTATCAATCACATATTTTACCGTAACATTACTATCCTTTAATTCGTCATATAATCTCTGCCCTAGGTAGCTCATTCCATAAATTGCAATTGTATAAATATGATTCCTTTGAAAATATTCTTCTAACCGTTTTCCATTTTGCTTCTTCTCAAACCACTGGCTAAACAGTTTTGTACTTATTAGATATTTATCCGAATTTTCATGCCACTGCCTAATAATACTTGATCTGCATTCCCATCCTGCCTGCAATAACCTTGCTTTTAAATTTAAATTTATCTCATTATTTCGTATGATATGAATCGTATAATGCCTTATCTCACGCTCCAACTCTTTTCGCACTTTTTCATATCTTCTTGTCTTTCCATCATAAATAAGATCAATTAAATATAAAACATATTCAAAATGTCTGTTCAACGCCAATTTTTTATATTGGGGATAATATTTTTTCACATCCATATAAATGTCTCTTGTAGAAACAGCAAGATATAAATTTCCTATATTAAATGGCTTTCGTGAATTACTTCCTGCCCTTACAGAATAAAAATACTTAGCATCATTTATACAAACTATTTTAGAACAATTTTTTGCGGCATTATACATTACAGGAATATCTTCATGGTTTTTCCCTACAGGAAAACAGGTATTTTCAATGCATTTCTTCCGAAATATTTTATTACACATACTGAAATTAACGTAATCTGTTTTGAGCAGTTCCTTTACCACTTCATCGCCGCTAAAACAAAGAACCTTATCTGGGGTGCACAGCTTCATTATTTTTCCATCTGGATACATTGTATTGAAACCACATGATACTATGTCAACATCAGGCAACATATAATTCATCATGCTTTCATAAAAATCTTCAGAAATATAATCGTCACTGTCAATAAAACTAATGTAGTCACCAGACGCATACTTAATCCCTATGTTTCTCGCTGCCGAGGAACCTCCATTTTCCGTATGAATAACCGTAATATAATCATACTTAGCCGCATATTGATCACAAATATCAGCACTGCTATCATTTGAGCCGTCGTCAACTAATATGATTTCGAGATGCTGGTAGGTTTGATTTACTAATGACTGTATGCATTTATTCAGATAATTAGCTGTATTGTAAATGGGGACAATTACACTAACCTTGTTTCCCCTTGACGCTTTATCCATTTTTTCAAAATAAACTCCTTAAACCAACCTTTATTTTAATAATTTTTTTGCATAACCAATTTTATTTGATTCAAATAGCCATATCTATGTTTACTATCTGGTTCTAAATAATTTCCCTCTCCCCATTCATTCCATGCATTAATAAACACATACCAATTCCCTTCCTTTTGACTTTTTCGAATAACATTTTTTAAATTTTTCCCAAATTTTTTTGGCGTGGAACCTCGCGTAATTACAGCCCGAACACCTCTTCTTGGAGAATCATCATAATCTACAAATACTGTCCTAAACTCATTTTTACCATGCACTTTCATGAACATTCGCCTATTTAATTTACTATACGGTATTTTCTGAACAGCAAAACGATTCCAAAACAAACTCCATTTATCTCTTGGTTGTAAAGATAATGGCATATACATGATCTCTGATCTAGTTTTATTTGGTTCAAAATCTACTGTTCCATTTACCCATTTACTTTTTGATACACGATCACGCCATGTATCCATAGAAATCAAAAATATTCCAGAAAATCCATCCTGCTTGGCACATTTATTCCAGTAACGAATCATATCGTTAAAATAAGGAATATTCCGCAAACGATATATCAATACAACTGGCTGATTCTGTTCCTTTATGTACCGATCATCCCTAAAAAAACGCCGAAAATATTGATAATGTGATTCCCATTCCTCTTCTTTTCCATAATTCTGTGGAATTAAAATTTCTTTCTCCCCAGCTGCTCCATGCCAAGTTTTTGTCCATGGTTCATTTGCCCAAGAAAAACAATAATGAAAATCAATTTTTTTATTATTCAACAACATTTCAACTGGTTTTTCTAATACCATTTTTCCACCAAACCAATAATGATAAAAACAAAAACCATAAATTCCTGCTTTTTTTGCCAATGCTATCTGCCATTCCATAACCCCATCATCTAGCAAGTTATAATAATTATTATGTAATGGCATTCTCGGCTGATTATGTCCTAAAAACAATGAATGTGCTTTTTTCACATTATCCCATTCAGTAAATCCATTACCCCATGCACGATTATTCTCAGGAATTTCGTGAAATTGAGGAAGATAAAAAGCAATTAATTTCATTTTCACACACTCCATATCACTTCTTCTAATGAAACAATAGGACAATCTATTCTTTTTTTCAAAATTTCTTTAATGGTTTTAAAAGACGAATATGGAGTAACAACAATCACGTCTATTGGAGGCAAATTATCTTCTGGAAAATATACTTCACCTATTCTAGAAATTGAACAACAAATATCTCTATCTATTCCATAATCAACAGAAATAGAGCTACCACAAAGTTCCTCTGAAAGCCTATTTGCTAATTCAGCCATACCATAAATTGCAATATGGTAATATCCCATTTCCTCAAAATATGAAGCGATAGATTTTCCTTCATTCTTAATTTCAAGCCAGTGATTCAAAAGTTGAAAATGATCAGAAAGCACATTAATACGATTTCTTAATCTTTCAAGCTCTTTTCTTTTACTTTTGTCTATCATAAAATATGATACACCTACGCCAACTAAAAAAATATATATAACAAATTTATTTTTATATAAAAAATCATTTAAATAACTCGATATAAAGCCCAAAAAAGATTTATATTTTCTT
>Ga0137297_11023_pt1 | contig 17419 bp, 12 predicted proteins | sample RamsorincwithD2O_FD_97191 | JGI IMG/M metagenome (GOLD analysis project Ga0137297, IMG submission 97191) | Mouse cecal microbial communities from Vienna, Austria - Mucin amended with D2O | ecosystem: Host-associated > Mammals > Digestive system > Large intestine > Cecum | place: Austria: Vienna... | reverse complement strand
GTTGCGAGTATATGAAAGGGGTGGTATAATTGTAGATAAATAAGTAGGAAACAGGGGGATTGGTGGTATGGCTAAAGTGACTTGTGAATCATGCGGTGCATCGTTTTTATATAATGTAGTTAAAGATATGGAAGTTTGCCCAGTATGTGGAAAACCATTGTGGGAAGATTCTGCTGAGGAGACTGAAAAAGTGGATAATTTTTCTCAGAATAAGGTACTTAGTTTTGGTGATGGCGTTGAATTAGGTGAGAATGACAGTTTTGATGAAGATAAAATTGATTTCTGGTGGTATAGTATAAAGGAACCAAGTGCTGATGGAACAAGTAGAGGTAGAGTATATACTACTTGTACGAAGTGTAGTAATCTTTCTTATGTAACATATCCCGTTGCTAGAACAAAAGATTATTTGTTAATAAGTCCAAAATGTCGAGATAAATGTGGTCATTGTGGAAATGAATTAAAAAACCATATCATTTCTAAACGTCCTGAAAATTGGGTTGATCCCAGAAAGCGTGATATGTGGGTGAAGGACTACGAAAATATACCTAAATGTCCTACTTGCAGTTCTACAAAGATTAGGAAGATTTCAGCCATGTCAAAAGCTGCATCGGTTGCTATGTGGGGTGTGCTTTCAAGGAAAGTACATAAGCAATGGCATTGCGATACTTGTGGCAGTGAGTGGTAAGTAGAAAATTGAATATTGTTAATAAAAATAAAGGGCAGCCCAGATGGGCTGTCTTTTTGTATGAGAAAAAGGAGGAAATTTTATTGGGTAATAATGACTTTATGCTAGATATGATTGCAACATTGAATAAACAATTATCAAAGGCGCAATTAAAAAATGATTTAAAAGGGATTGATAATACCCTTTCTGTAAAGGTAATTGCAAAACTTGCAACGGCGCTTTCTAAAAAGCAATTAGGAAATAGTTTAAAACAGTTGAATAATTTATATGTTCAAGTTGGAACAAAATTTAAAACGGATAAGAACACAAGAAATAAGCTATTGAATGAAATTGAACAATTGCAGAAAAATCTTACAGAACTGCAATTAAAGGTAAATGTAGAGAAAGGTGCTTCCTCAAATGCAATTGGTTCTGTTATATCCGCTGCAAAGACAGCACAGAAATATGCAGACAAAACATCAATCACATTGGATGTAGAAGTGCGCAAGGAAAAGGCAGTAAATGATATCCTTTATATTGGGCAGAAATATTCAAAACTGTTTTCCAATGTATCAGCTTCCAAAAAGTATGAAAACTTATTGAATTCAGCATATTCCATTTCGGACAAATCTCAATTGCAGGAAGTACGGGCACAAATTTCAGCTTTTACCAGTGAACTGAAAGCGCATGGGTTAGCAGCAGAATCAACAAGTGCCAAATGGAGGAAGCTGATTGACCGTGCCAAGGATCTGTTTTCTGCGGCAAGTATTATCAGGACAGTATTTGTACAGGCGAAACAGGCGGTTTCTACAACGATTGGCCTTGATAAGGTATATACAGATCTAGTAAAGGTAAATGATGAGCTAAACCGTAATGATTATGCGGATTATCTGTCAAGATGCAACCAGAAAGCGCAGGAATTGGCAACGACACAGAAAGCACTGATTGAGGGCGCAACAGAATTTTCAAAGTCGGGGTATAATTTATCCACAAGTGATGCGCTGACTGAAAAATCAACGATACTAAGCAATGTAGGCGATATGAGCGCATCTGATTCTGCAAAGGCAATTATTTCTGGTGTACAGGCTTATGATGCTGTAGACGGCTATACGGATGTTGTAGATAAAGCACAGGCATTAATTGATAAATATAACGAAATTGGAAATACAGCAAGTATTACAACTGCTGAAATTGCCCAGGGCGTACAAAAAGTAGGTTCTGTATTTGCGGATAGTAATACAAGTGTCGATGAGTTTATAGCATTGCTCAGTGCAGGAAACCGCCAATTCCAGGATGCGGACAACCTGTCATTAGGACTCCGTACCGCTGCGCTTCGTATTCGTGGGTGTTCGACTGAATTAGAAACCATGGGGGAAGAAACGGAGGGCGTTTATACTTCTGCGTCAAAACTTGAAGAGAAGATTAAAGGACTTACTAATGTAAATGGAACTGGTGGGGTTTCTATTTTAGAAGCAGACGGAGAAACATTCCGCAGTATTTATGATATTTTCCTTGATATATCCAAAGTATACAAGGATATGTCGGATACAAATGCAAGCGCACTTTTGGAGCTGATAGCTGGAAAGAACCGTGCATCGGCAATCAGTGCGACTTTAAATAATATGTCAGAAGCGGAAGAAATTCTACAAAACAGCCTTAATGCAGCAGGATCGGCACAAAAAGAGTATGATTCATATTTGGAAAGCACTGAAGCGCATATCCAGCAATTCCAGACTAAGTTGGTTGAGACATATTCAACATTTGTAAATGGGGATATGATTTCCCATGCAGCAGATTTGGGTACAGCTATACTTGATCTTGTTAATAAGACGGATTTATTAAAGCACAGCCTGATAGCCATTGCAGTTTTGAAAATTGGTCAGGGTATTTCTGCTGTTGGTGGCGCTATTGCTGGAACAGTTACACAAATGAAAACACTTGGGGATGCAATTCAACAAGTTAAAGGTTTGCCGCTAGATGATGATTTAAGAAAAGAAGTATTAGATAAAATTGGAGAAGCAACAAAATCTCTTACAGAAAAGAATTTGAAACTGTTATTATCCCAGAAGAAATTGACCGAGGATGATAGAACTGCAATATTAGTCAAACATAATCTCACAGAAGAGGAAGCATTATCTAAACTTGAAAAAATGGGCTTGACAACTGCCACAAATGCAAATACAGCCGCCAATACAGCGAACGCATCCTCTGTAAACACACTAAAAGGTGCATTTGCCGGACTTACCGCTTCTGTTAAGTCAACATGGGCAGCTATGTCAATGCTTCAAAAGGCAAGTATTGTATTTGCGGCTATATCCACTGCATGGAGCATTGGCTCTTCAATTATTAATAGAATTAAACAGGACAATGAAGCGTTGATACAGTCCACAAAAGAAGCCTCAAACGCCTACAAAGAATCCGCCGCATCCATAGGTGACTATATTTCCAGGTATCAGGAACTGCATAAAGCACTACTCGCCGCCAAAGGCAACGAGGAAGAGACATACAGCGTCAAAAAGCAGCTGCTCGAACTACAGACAGAATTAAATGATAAATTTGCCGATGAATACGGCGCAATTAACCTTGTAACGGATGCATACAAAGACCAGACGGAGGCAATCAAAGCCTTAAACAAGGAAACAGCCCAAGCATTCCTCAACGAAAATAAAAAGGGGATTGACAAAGCAGAAAAGGCAATGACAAAAGGCCGCCATTACAACCTGAGCCTGACAGGCATATCCGCATATACAGATGAAGGGGCAGTGTTAAAAGAGATTGCCGAAAAGTACAAAGGGCAAGGGGTCTCCCTGATGGATGAACTTGGGGATGGCAGCTATTCACAGTTCTCCATACATATCAATGCGGATGCACAGTCGGCATATGACACCATCAATGCCTTTGAGAATGACTTAAGGGGCAAGGCAAAGGAACTTGGCGATGAGCATATGTTTGATGATGTGCTGGATGTCTCATCCGCCTCATTGAACAAGGCGAAGGAAACCATTGACAAGTACGGGGATATTTTCAGGCAGGCTTTAACTGCTGAAATTGCGTCTGATGATGGGTTATCCAGTACATACAATGAAGTGCTGAAGTCAGTGGATGCCTATAACGAAGCCGTATTAAGGTCAGAGAATATCTACGATGATGGAAACGTGGCAAAGGCAAAGGAAGGCCTTGACGCGGTAAAAGACTCCATCCAGGGCAACGAAACGGAATGGGGCAGGTATGCCGCACTGGTTGATGAAGTGTTCAGCCAGGCCGACACAAGGCTGCTGGAATTTAATGAAGCAATGCAAAACAATGCCGGGTTGCAGAACCTTGCAAATGAGCTGAAAGAATTCAGTGACCTGGATTTGAAGGCCTTTGACAATACTGGCAGCAATGCCCCCTTTGAGAAATTGAAAGAGTCGGCAGAGGAATACAATGTCAGCGTTGATGAACTGATTGACTCCCTGGTACGTCTGGGGTATGTACAGGGTGAAATCACGTCCGAAACATCTGCCGGGATGGATGAGCCTAAATGGGGATTCTCCCAAACCATAGACCAGCTCAATACCCGTCTTAAACCGGCATTCGATGCATTGAAATCCGCATACCAGGACATCTTCACGGATGACGGGAAATTTGCCCTAAACAGCATAGATATTCTATCAACATGCGACTCCATCAAATCCAAACTGGATGATATGGCAGAACTTGGATTGGATATCGACTATTCTTCCTATGAGGATTTTGTAAGGGTATTACGAAATTCCGAATCAACAGAACAGAATGTAAAAGACGCATTTGACTCCCTTGCCGCTTCCATTACAAGTGCAGGATTATCAGGTGCGGAGGATTTTGAAACACTGAAAGCCGCCCTGGAAGACCTGGGTGTTGTGAATGAGGAACTTGTTGCCTTTGAAGCACTGGCCAGTAATACCGAAGCATTAAAGGAAGCCGGACTTGACTTGGCAAGTGCTACTGAAGAACAGATCGCTGCCTTTGCAAATGAAATGGTATCCGCTGAAAATGTGTCAGAAGCTATTGCAATGCTTACTTTCCAGAAGGAGTTATGCGGACTACAGGACATGAATACGGCTGGTGAGGTTGCAAATTTGCTTACCCTTGCTGAAAATGCAGGATATACGGGAGAAGTAATTCAATACTTGACAGAGTTGGAGCGGATATACCAAGAGGTTGCCAGTGGCACATTATCACCCGGTATGCTGGATAAAAAACTTGCAAGGGCTGAAGAACTGCAAGGGCTGATTAAGGATTCCGCCGGTAAAATAAATTATGAGCCTAAAGTTGATTATAGTGGCGGCAAGAAATCAGCAGGAAGTGCAGGCAAGGAAGCGGCGGACGCTTATCTTGAAGCCTTTGAAAAAGAACTGGCTGATTTAGATGATTTAAAATCCCGCGGTAAAATAACAGAAAAACAATACCTGGATGCACTCCGCAGACTCTACCTAAAATATTTTCGAGATAAAGAGAAATATTTAAAAGAATACGAGAAATACGAGCATCAATACCTGGAAGGCATGAAATCCCTCTATGAATCCGCTTTCAGCTACATCACAAAGCAGATCGACAAGCGCATAGACGCAACCAATGCTGAAAAAGATGCCGCCGTGTCCGCGCTTGAAGCGGAGCGCGATGCCAGGCTTGAAGCCATAGAGGCACAGAAGGAGCAGCTTGAAAATGAAATCGAAGGCATTGAGAAGGAAATAGAAGCCAAGGAAAAGGAAATCAAGGCGATGCAGGACGCGAACGAGGAACGCAAACGCTCCCTTGACTTGCAGAAGGCAGAATACGAATTGCAGCGTATGCAGAACCAGAAGACCTCCCTTGTCTATAAGGACGGGCAGGTGTCCTATGAAGCCGACACGTCCGGCATCCGTGACGCAAAGCAGGAAGTGGAGGACGCAAAGCTTGAAATTGACATCTCAAAAATAGAGAAGGAAATAGGACTGCTTGAAGAACAGAAAGGTTTGCTCCAGGAACAGATAGACCTCCTGGACCAGGAAGCGGACAGGGTAAATGACTACTACGACAAGCTGATTGCCGGCACGGAAAAGCAGTACGATGCCATGGTAAAGGGCATGGAGCAATACAAGTCACAGTTCGAGGAACTTTTGGAACTGTCCGAAAACGCAAGGCTGGAAGCCACGCTTTCCGAACTTGGCATAAACATGGACGCACTCCTGAACGGCTCGCAGGAAGAATTCGAGAAGATGAAGGGGGCTTATATTGGCATCCTTGCGGACATGAACCGCGGGAATGACGAAATAATCGGGCAGCTTTCAAGGCTTGCCGGCGTCAACGCGGAATCCGTCAGCTACCTTGAATCCACCAAAGGCGCATTTGAAAACTTTGGGGCAGTTACACTGGGAGGGCTGGGGGGCAGCGTGGAGGACATAAGGGAATCTGTCTCAGGCCTTGCCACAAGCGCGGGCGAAGCATCCAGTGCTGTAGGCAATATACAGAAAAGCGTCAACAATGCATCTCAAAGTATATCCCCGCTGAATACGGAACTTGGGAACCTGAAAACCCTGATTGGCGAACTCATTGCATTATTAAATGACATAACATTCCCTGAAATCAGTGATGAAGGCTACGCACAGAAGCTAAGGGGCATTGCACAGGCATTCGGTGAAATTGCCTCGAAATGCGGTGAATTAAAAAAAGTCGACTTCTCTTCCATCATCGGCTCTGCATCCGCGCCCAGTACGGACGATGCCGTAATGTCTGGTGGAGAGGGAATGGAAGAAACAGCAGGAACCGGATTTCTGGGTCTTGTATCTGCTATTTCAGAAGCAGTGGCATCCATTGACGAGCAGATGGGCAAATTAAAGACGGCATTGGATTTAGGGAATAGTTACTTTATGGGACAGATCGATGTCATCAATGAGAAATATATCCCTGCATGGGAGAACTTGCGGACATGCCTTGCGGAAATCATCGGCGTAGGAGGCGGAGACAGTGAGGATAAGAAAGGCAGGGGAAAACAGGAAACCGGAAGCACAGACAGCGGTTCCGCATCTGGCGGGAAGTCGGGAAGCATTATAGATATCATGCAGACTGGAGGAGACGAAGTCGCCAAAAAGCTGAAAGACCCATGGCTTAAGGCATTTAATGACTTCGCGACAGACGGTGACAACTCCATCCAGACAATATGCGACAAAATCATTGGGCTTGTCACAGAAATGGCAAGGGTCATACAGGAAAAATGTAAAGCTGCCGCAGCAGCCCTGGATACACTTGCAAGCAAGGCCGCCTCTTCCCCGGCAACTAAAGGGGGCGGCGGACGTTCAAGGGGGGGATACAAGGGCACTGTAGGGAATGCTTTTGCCGGCGGCACTACAAAGATAGAAAGCCTGCCGATCACAGGCTATAAAGGGATCCCCCATGACGAGAAAAACGCGCTCCGTTCCGAATACGGCCAGCCCGAGCTTACGGTATACCCTGATGGGACAGCAGAACTGACAACGGAGCCTGTCATAAGCGATTTGCCGAAAGGCACCATAATATTCAATGAAGAGCAGACCAGGCGCATCATGTCAAACAAGGGCGAAATGCTTGAAACATATGCGGACGGGACAGTCAGACGGATGGACGGAAGCATGGTAAAACCCGACGGTGAGGTGATATACCCAATCACCCCGGATGACAGGATATACTGGATGCAGAAAAAGTTTGAGGAGTATTTCCGGGAAAACAAGGGTGCATTCATTAAGCCTGCCAATGCCATGCTAAAAACCGCTGAATCCGTAGATAAGGCTGTGGAGATGATTAACCACAGCAATACCATGAACCGCACGGAAATAACAATCGGCGACATCCATCTGCATGAAGTCCAGGATGCTGATAGGCTTTCTGATGAATTGATATTGCGGCTCCCCAATAAGATATTGCAGAAAATGCATAAGGTATAAAAATATATTTTATAAAGGGGTAGAACATTTCTATCCCTTTAAGAAAGGCAGGACATGCATACATCGAATAAGAACATCAATGCGGTAGAAATGTTGGCAGAACAGATTGTAAAAGCAACCCAAAGCCATACGCATGCATATGACCAAACATTTTCATCTGTTATAAAGGCAGTAAATAATGACGGTACCTATAATATTACTGATAATGGCGGCACTGAACGAAAATTGAAATGTTCCGCGCTTAATACGGCACTTAAAATCGGGCAATACGTATGGGTAAAGATACCATGCGGCAGATTGGAAGACATGCATATATGCGGGGTCAAATGAGAACCAGGCTATACTAAATGGAGGAGGTATGAAGATAGAAATGGCAAAACCAACAGTAAACAAAATAGCCCCTTTTGATGCATCCGTGGATAAGACGTTCAGCTTTTCATGGGCTGGCAGCCAGCCATACGCAAACCGTTTAATCATATATAATGCAGATTCAATGAAACCCATATATGACAGGAAAATAAGCACATTCCCCCATACCCATACCCTCCCTGCCAGCACTCTTACAAACGGGAAAAAATGGGCTGCACAGTTTCAGACATTTGATGTGGATGATACTGCAAGTGAATTATCTGACAAATCATACTTCCAGACATTGAAGACACCACTCTTCTATTTTTATGGGTTAGAAAACGGGCAGATATTGCAGTCTGCATTTTACGATGCCCAGATATATTATTTGCAGGAGGATTATGAGGATATCCAATCTTTTAAATTTTATCTGTATGACGGTACAAAAACACTGTTATCGGAAAGCGAAACCATGTATGACAGCACAAAGATAAGGTACCAGTATAAAGGGCTTGATAACCATACTGTATATTATTTCCGTTGCCATGGGATGACCGTAAATGGAATGGAAATAGATACTGGGTATATTCAAATATACACAGACTATAGGCGTCCAGGCAAGTATAGTATAATATATGCCGAAAATGACCCGCTGCACGGCTACATCAAATATCATACTAACATAGCTGTCATACAATACAATGGCAGCAAAACATTCCATTTTGAAAATGGGATGATAGATTTAAGGGGCGACAATGAGGGGGTATATTATGACAAAGGTTTCGTTATAGACGGGGACTTTACATTAAAGCTAAGGGGCATGTACTTAAACCAGACAGCTACTATTTTGGAACTCAGGAACACAAAATATTCCATTATTGTAAGCTCCTATCTGTACGAAGACGGCACAACCCGCTTTAAGCTGGATGTCCCAAATGGGCTTGGGCATTATATCCTATATTCGGATGCCATTGCATTTAACCCCACTGACATGGTTTGCGTATGGATACGGAAAGTAAATGACATTTACCAGCTGGAAATAATTGCAGACCCAGATTACGTTGATACAGAAAATATATGGTATGGGCAGCAAATGCCACCAACCCCTGACGTATATGATATATGGGTTGATGCGCCAAACCTGTTTACCTATCCTGTCAATAAAGATGATATGGCTACTTATTATTCTGATGAAGAGCCGCCAGATGCTGACATAAATGACATATGGAATTGAGGAGGTGATATTTTTGTTTTTTGTTTCACAGACATTGCTTGGTGCTGATAACGATACTATTGCCCTCACGCCGACGCATGTAAATAATATCACATATATTAGGCTTGCAAATGGCCTTTATGACTGCTTATATATAACAAAAGAAACTGACTCCAGGCCCTCTATGGACTGCCCGGATGAATGGGATTTTGACACTATATTCCATGCAGATTTCAATAATTCCACAAATGCCGGGAATGTTGACTGGAATCTGAAGACAGTGACCCATCTTCTTATTAAGCGGAGGAACACTGAGAAATTCAGATGGAACACTATTGCTGTAAGGGAAGTCCGCACGCTTGAAGATTTCACCGAAGGCCTTAGGGGAAACGACTACACGAATGCATGCCATGTGGAGTATGAATATGCAGTAGTCCCAGTATTCCACGGGCTAGAAGAAGGGACATATTATACTACATTTGTTGATTCTGAATTTAATGATATATTCATAGTTGAAAAAAACTGCATATTTGGAACTCCGGCTACTGACGGATACTGCGACACTACCAGAAGAATCCCCTCTTCTATCAACGAAACAATCCACAACAGATACCCAACATATATCAGGAACACTGTTTCAAATTATGATAAGGGAAGCTGTAAGGGCATGTTCATTGAACTGGATGATGAGAATTGTGATTTAGTGGTTGATGATGCCCTGAGGATACCTTACCAAAGAAAAATCATGGATTTCCTTGCTGACGGGATGCCAAAAATCCTAAAACATTTCGATGGAAGGATATGGCTAATGATAATTACTGGCGACCCAACAGATACGGCAGATACCACATATCAGAATAGGAACATATCTTTTGAGTGGGCAGAAATTGGCGATTATAATTCCGAGAGGGATTTATACTATACAAACCTGTCTGATATTGAAGAAAAATGGTGGAACAAATGATTACTGCAAAAGATTTAACACTAATACTCCAAAAGCCACAGCACTTTTTATTAAAAATTGAGGTGTTGAAAGATGATGGGGAAACAATACTTGACACTTTAAAAGGAACTATTGTTGGCGGAACTTCCTCCATTGATAGTTCCTCTTCTATTCGGAGAACATTCTCTGCATCATTAATCCCAACTTTGTATGACAGAAATGATGCACGGATTACAGAGGATGGATTAATTTGGATAAACAAAGAAATCAGATTACATGTTGGCATTATGGATATACGAACTAAAGAATACATATACTATCCACTTGGCCATTATGTCTATACAAGCACATCTGGGTCTTATGACCCCTCCACTAACCAGCTATCAATTACATGTAGTGATTATATGTCTAAAATTGATGGAACAAAAAACGGACAGATAGGGGCATTGACAACTAAAATCCCTGCATATGAAGAAAATGGGGAGACGGGGGAAGTCATCAAATACAACATTATACGTGAAGCAATCGTAACTGTCCTAAGGCAATTAGGCGGCATAAATAATTACATGGTTGACGAGGTTGGTGAGTATAAGGCACTGCCGCAGAACAATGATAACTGGCAGCAATACAGAAACGAAAACCCCTTATGGAACACAATACCATATGACCTGGAATTTTCAAGCGGGTGCACTGTTTTGTCCATACTAGAGAAACTCCGTGACTTATACCCAAACTATGAAATGTTTTTTGATGAATACAATGTATTCATATGCCGTATGGTCCCAAGCTGCTATGCAGACGATATTGTTTTCAGCAATGAGTTTATGCAGCGGATCCTTATATCGGAGAACACAAGCATAGATATGGCAAAGGTAAGGAACATATGCGAAGTATGGGGGAAAGTAATTGAGGCAGATTTTTATACAGAACAATGCAGTTACAATGACAATATATACCGCTGCTCCATTGAAGGGTATGACGAGAATTATTATAATGGCGATAAAATAGCTGTCAAAATACCGTCTAGCAATTCTACAAACCCCAAACTGGATGTCAACAATTTGGGGGCCATCGATATTCTGGACGAAAATACAGGCATGCCCATATCAAACAGCGCCTTGGAAAAAGATGTTGTTTTTGTTTTTAAGGTAAAAAGCAAAAGGGTTGATGGGCAGACAATATTTTATGCATACCTGCTAGGGCACTGGCAGGCCCATGGCATAAATATCTTAACTGACGGTACTGCTTGGGATGACTATGTTTTCCCAGACGGGACGGTATGTAAGAAATATTCAAAAAAGTATTTTCAGGTAAAATACAATTGCGAATCAGTGGAATTTGAAATTATCCCCGGTTCCCCATTTACAGTACAGAAATTAGGGGAAATTTTGGATGTTAAATATGGCGGCGAATACGATAATATTACGTCAGATTCACTTGCCCTTTCCCGCGCCAAATGGGAAAACTGGAAAAATTGCAGGTTAACGGACAGTATAACCCTTACTACAAACCTTGTCCCATTTTATGATGTGAATATCAAACTGCTCTATCAAAATTCCAACGCAAATACCCCTGGGCAATATATCATCAAGTCAGTATCCCATGATTTCGGTTCCGGGACTTCTACCCTATCCCTTATGAAGTTTTATCCACTATATAACAAAAATATATAAAAGAAAGGCTGTGATTTCAACTGAACACTTCAAGAACCTATGAACCAGAAATAATTATTAACCCTGATACCAGGGCAATAAAAGTACCACAGGAATTATATAACATCGGCGTAGTGTCGGACAATAATGCCGAAGTCGTAAAAATTAGGGTACCGCGCTATTTCGACGGGTGCGATTTCAGCACCAGGGCCTGTACCATATCATACAACAACGCCTTAAAGGAACGCGGGGTTTATACTATTAACGAAACAGAAGTGGATGACAGTTCCATACTGCTGTCATGGTATATATCAAATCACCTTACCAAAAAATCAGGCAAAGTGCATTTTGTAGTTGAGTTTAAAAAGGATATTGATGAAAGGGGGATGCCATATTCCTGGTCAACGCTGCCGGCAGAGTTGAACGTATTGGCCGGGCTGGATAATAATATTTCCATAGATGAAGGCGACTTTTCGCTATACCGCTCTCTTCTATATTCCATACAGTCTACTGATCGAAGGGTCGCTGAAATGATGCAGCGCCTTAGCCAAATATCAGATTCTGATGAAAAAATAGAATCCATAAAAACTCAATTAAATGAACTAATTGAAAATTTAAACATTCTCCAAAATAACATTGCATATTTAGGGGAAAAAGTTGAAGCATTGGAATCCATTGAATTTATCCCAATCACTGAGGAGCAGATTAATGGACTGTTCGATTCTTCTGATGAGCCAGAAAATTAATTAACAGTTCTGCATAAATTAAAATTCTATAAATAAAGAAAAGGGAACCCAAAATGACCCAAGCAGATTTTATAACACAAAATTCCTCATCATACACAAATGAATATAGTAAATTCCCTCATCAAATAATCACACAGCATCATTTTATGAATATAGACGATTCCATTGCTTCATTAGTTAATGAAATAAACAGCTATAAAATGCAAGGGAATTTTGAAGTGGCAAGCAAATTAATATCGGAAAATGCAGGTTTACTTGCGCATTATATGATAGATGCCTCTACAATCAATACTATAGAAGAGGAAATAAGGAATGTGCAAGTGATGGCACTCCAAAAGCACCAGTGCGTTTATTTTGATGAGGAAGAGCCTGAATACTGTGCCCTTGGAGATTTATGGGAAGGGGGGATGTAGTGAACTATCCGTATACATCTATATATCCAGACGGCCTGGACAAAAGAACTTTTTTTTGTGATGCCGACATTAGTAGAAAGCCATACTGGGACAAGTACAATGAACTGATAAGACGCGGGGAATATACTGGTGCGTCAATGTTGTTATCCACAAGTCCTATACATTCCTATTCTTCCGGGATTTTAAACTTTATTGAAGCAAAAATTAAAAATACGCAAGAATATGTTCTGTCAAAAGAAAAATATAACCCATATCATATTTCTGATGGAGAACCCGGTTTAAAAGCCGGTGAAGTTTGGCTTTAAACAAGCAGAAAAACCATAACTAAATTCAAGCAAACACCCCTTTAAAATAGGCTGGGCAATGGATTATAAATTTCATTTGCCCAAAGTTTTATGGGGTGTTTCCTATTACAGGGAAATTTTGAAAGGGGCAAATAGCTATGTCAATAAGTGATAACCCGTGACACAAGTTTTTTCATGTTTGAAAGATTGCACGTATAAAGAAGGAAGTAAAAATGTGGCGCAAGATAAGGGCGTTAAACTTTCAATCGCTCAAGACCAGCAATGCGATTAATAAATTGTGCTGGCATCCGGGAGCCTGTATATCTCCCATAAAAAACAGATTATACACGTTATGCAATGAGAACGGGTCTCATAGGCTGGAATAGTCAGACGGTGCGGAAATCTAAGGAAAATACGGTAAAAACTAACCAGGATAAAAATAAAAACCGTGTGCGTGTCCGTAAAGCGCATTTGCATAGATAAAATTATCTATAAGAAAAGTTTGATAGCAAATAGAAACGGCGTCACAGGTTAGGGCTTAAGCTACTATGGCGGAGATAATTATACATAGTTTTATTATTTACCATGCCCACAAAAACAGAATCAAACATACAGACGGCAGGAAAAGCGATCTGTGACTTGCTAAGTCATTGAAAGCAATCATTTCCTATATGTTTAGTATGGTATCATTGAAAGTCTCGTTACTGTTCACAGGCAATGTCATTAAGTTAAGCTGATTGAAAAAATCTTATCCTATGGTCTAACTCAAATTTATCAATAAATTTCTCAAAAAGTGGTTGACACAGAGCCTAAAATGTGCGGCCGCTCTCGCTGCTGATTATATTTTAAGAGGCGGTGAGAGCGGCCCTTGAAATTGAAGACAAAACTATTATTTCAATTTCAAGGAGGTACTTATATGTCATTTCCTCAAAAGGTCAAGTCCACTCTTTGGGCGATCGTGGACAACATGGCCTGCAACACTGCCTGCTTCGTTAAAAAACCAAAAAAGGACTTTACCCGTAACCGTAAACTGGGCTTTGCTCAACTCATCCGTTTCTTTCTCTCTATGGAAAGCGGCTGCATCAACCACGAACTATTGAAATATTTTTATTTCCTTCCCGATGAAATCCCCTCTGCTTCCTCCTTCATCCAACAGCGGGCCAAGCTCCTTCCCGAAGCCTTCCGACATGTCCTCACGCAGTTTAACCTTCGTTTCCCGGCGAAAGGGCTTTGGGGCAAGTATTCCCTCATTGCCGTAGACGGCTGTGAATTTAACATTGCCCGGAACCCTGGGGACCCTTCCACCTTCCATCCTACAAGCGGAAGGTCTAAAAGGGGCTTCAACTCTCTCCATACCATTTCTCTGTATGACCTGCTTTCCAAGAGGTTTTTGGATGTGGTTCTCCAGCCGGGAAAACTCAAAAATGAATTTCATGCTATCTGCCAGCTCATTGACCGCTATATTTATGGCGGTTTCCCAATCTTCGTGGCTGACAGGGGGTTTTCCAGCTATAACGTCTTTGCACATGCCATTGAAAAAGGCTGTTTCTTTGTCATCCGCACCAAAGACATCAACATAAAACGTCTCCTTGCAGCCGACAGCCTGACGGACCGGATGGATGGCTGGACAGAAGTTATCCTTTCCCGGTCCAGGGCCAGAAAGAAAATGCAGCGCCCGGAATCAGCCCCCCTGTACCGCTATATATGCAAAACTGTCCCCTTTGACTTTATCTCGGACAACTCTCCGGAATACCACATGCGGCTGCGTGTGGTTCGTTTTCAGATAGCGGAAGGGGTTTTTGAGAACATCCTTACCAATCTCCCCTCGGATGAATTTTCATTGGAAGAGATAAAGCGACTTTACTATCTCCGGTGGGGCCAGGAAACTTCTTTCCGTGATTTGAAGCATACAATCGGAACCGCAAACTTTCATTCCAAGTCCCCGGAATACATCGAGTTCGAGATTCTTAGCCGGATGACCCTGTATAATTTTTGCACGATTATAACCATGGAGGTTCCCATAGAAAAGAGAACGGAGAAATGGGAATATCAAGTCAATCTGTCTATGGCAATAAAAATATGCTTTGCATTCCTTTCAGACCATGTGGGTCCCGGAAGCGTAAATGACCTGATCAGCCGTTATATACTGCCGATCAGGCCAGAGAGAACCTATACCCGCCAGCTAAGGTTCCAAGCACCAGCCAGTTTCGCTTATCGTTTCATATAAAGCGCAACTGCCGCTAACAGTATACCATTATTTGAGGCAGATATGCAATCTGTCTGTTTGCTATTCCCAAAAACTTCCCATTATACTGCAGATCAGCTTATAGAACTTCTGACAGCTAACAGAATCCTCATATCATCACAATATATGGCTGATTTATGGCAGGGTTCCTCTGACAAGCCTTGTTTAACTTAATGACATTGGTTAATACCCCTTACAGCCGGTAAGGAATTACCCATCTTGTTGCTTAAGCTGTTAGAATGAGTAAGGCAATAGGTCTGGCCTCCTCCTTTCAGGACTTAGCGTCCGTAAAAAAGTCAGCCAACCAGCCCTCATTCGCAGCATTCGTTTTACGCAGGTTGAACCCAAAGGCGTTCGTGTGATACCCAGTAGATTGAACAGGCAATGAGTAAATCTGGTATTGACCATTGCTAATACATCTCAAAGGAGTATCCGTTATGAACGCTGTTGGTATTGATGTTTCCAAAGGTAAGAGCACTGTCACGATCCGCCAGCCTGGCGATGTTGTTCTCATGCCTCCCCGCGACATCCCCCATACCCAGTCCGATATCAATGCCCTGATCGAGTACATCAGGGGACTTGACGGGGAAACGAAGGTCTGCATGGAGCATACGGGAAGATACTATGAGCCGGTCGCCACATGGCTTTCCGATGCCGGTGTCTTTGTCAGCGCCGTTAATCCCATGCTCATCAAGGACTTCGGGGACGATTCCCTGCGCTCTCCCAAGACCGACAAGGCTGATTCCAAAAAAATCGCACGTTATACCCTTGACCGCTGGGCGAAACTGAAGCAGTATGGAAGCATGGATAAAACACGCAACCAACTCAAAACCATGAACCGCCAGTTCGGCTTCTACATGGCACAGAAGACCTCCATGAAGAACAACCTCATTGCCTTGCTGGACCAGACATTTCCGGGTGCCAATGACTTCTTTGACAGCCCTGCACGCAGCAACGGCAGCCAGAAATGGGTGGACTTCGTCCATACCTACTGGCATGTGGACTGTGTCCGCTCCAAATCACCGGATGCCTTTACGGAGCATTACCGGAACTGGTGTAAACGCAAAGGCTATAATTTCAGCCCGCAGAAAGCCCGGGATATCTATCAGTCCTCTTCTGGCCTGATTGCCGTATTCCCAAAGGATGCCAACACAAAGATGCTCATCCGGCAGGCTGTGGCTATGCTTGACACCGCCTCCCAGACAGTGGAATCCCTCCGCCTGGAAATGGATAATACCGCTTCCTCACTGCCGGAATACCCTGTTGTCATGGCTATGAATGGTGTCGGCCCCACCCTGGGCCCCCAGCTCATGGCTGAGATCGGGGATGTGGCACGCTTCACGCACCGCGGGGCCCTGACTGCTTTCGCAGGCGTTGACCCCGGAAAGGACGATTCCGGGCAGCGCGTCCGTAAAAGTGTTCCTACCACAAAGAAAGGCTCGCCATACTTACGCAAGACCCTCTTCCAGATCATGGACGGCCTTATCAAGCGTTCCCCCGCTGATGACCCCGTTTACGCCTTTATGGATAAGAAACGGGCGCAGGGCAAGCCGTATTACGTCTACATGACTGCAGGCGCCAACAAGTTCCTCCGTGTTTATTACGGACGGGTAAAAGAATACCTTGCCACACTGGCCCAGGCATCCGACGGGGAGGCGGGGAATGATGGAATATAAAACATATCCCTGTGAGGTGAAGTTCAGGTACCTCGTCCGCAGGAACGTATCTGTCGTGGCAGGTTTTTTCTCTGAGAAAGATGCGGCGGACTATGCCCTGTCCATCGGCGGAACCGTCATGCAGGCGGATAAAAATCCCCGCAATGCCGGAAGGATACCGAAGTTCTCTGTCCGTGAAAAAGATGCCATCAAAGAACGTATCTCCCAGGGCATTCCCATGCGCCGCATTGCCGAAGAATTCCGATGCTCTGTAGGCTATGTTCAGAAATTAAAATGTGAACATTCTTTATAGAGGGCAAAAAACATAGCTTCCCT
>Ga0137297_11019_pt1 | contig 17484 bp, 16 predicted proteins | sample RamsorincwithD2O_FD_97191 | JGI IMG/M metagenome (GOLD analysis project Ga0137297, IMG submission 97191) | Mouse cecal microbial communities from Vienna, Austria - Mucin amended with D2O | ecosystem: Host-associated > Mammals > Digestive system > Large intestine > Cecum | place: Austria: Vienna... | reverse complement strand
ATCACAAAGTGCAGATTTGAAAAATTCAGTTGGAAAAGTTGGTGCTGGAGCTAGTGTGGCTGCTAATTTCTTGGAATGTTTTATTAATGAGGGAGTAGAGTGGATACATTTAGATATAGCAGGAACATCTGATAATGAACATAAAGGAGCTACAGGTACAATGATTAGAAGTGTTGTACAATTATTAAAAAATACAGGTGATTTAAATGATTAAAATTTTATTGATAACCGCAGGAGGGATGTCTACTAGTTTACTAGTAACTAAAATGAAAATTGAAGCACAAAACCAAGGGGTTAAAGTCGATATTATAACCGAGAGAGAAAAAAACATTGAAGGTTTAATAGGAAAGTTTGATGTATTATTGTTAGGTCCTGAGGCTCATGGAGCTTTAAATACAATTGAAGAGTTATGTCATGGACAATATCCAATTACAGTTATTGATATTAAAGATTATGGCATGATGAATGGTAAAAATGTATTAAATACTGCTTTGAAAATGTATAATGAATTTTATAAACTATAAAAAATAAAAAATATTTAAAAACTCATCAAATTTGGTGAGTTTTTAAATGGTGATATAAAGCTCCTAATAAATTAGCTTCGTTATGGTACATGCAATTTGTAATGTATGGTTCATGTTCATCTTCTTTGTATTGTTCTCTAAGTTTTGAAAATTCATTTTGAATAGTATTTATAAACAAGTCTTGTTCACTTATTCCACCACCAATACAAACAACATCTAAGTCTAAGATATAATCTAAATTATAAATCATAAAAGCAATTTGACGGCAATATTGTTTAAAAAGTATAAGAGCTTTTTTGTTGTTTTTTAACTTTTCAAAGACAATGAGTCCATCATTTTCACAAGATATAATATTGCTTAAATCGCTGATCATTTTATTTGAGTTGTTGTTTTTACCAAAATTAGTCATTTGATAATAGTGAGTATCTAGAGGCATTAAAATACTTCCAATTTCACCTGTTTTATGATGAAGACTATTGATGATTTCTCCATTCAATATAATAGTTCCACCAATACCACTACCAATAACCATAAAGAAAGCATTATTAATACCTTGAAGATTACCTTTCCACATTTCGCCAATAGCTGCACATTTTGCATCATTTTCGATAGATACAGGTAAATTAAATAAATTTTCTAAATCATTTTTTATATTTCTTTTCTCTAAAAAAGGTAATAAAGTAATAGCTTCAATATAACCGCTTTGATTATCTAATAATCCAGGCATACTAATAGCGATTCCTTTTAAATTATCTCTTTTTAATGTAAGTAAGGAAAAATAGAATTCATTTATATTCGTTTTTATTGTTTTTATTTTTCCTTTTTCTTTCCATGAATCATTATGATAATATCCATATTTAATATATGTACCACCAATGTCAATACATAAATACATTTATATCACATCCTTTTCTTTATTATTTCAAATCATATCAAATAAAACAATATAAAATTAAGAATTATATGATATAATATAAGACCATAGAGAGGATGAGTATAATGTTATATTTTGAAAATGATTATAGTGAAGGAGCACATAGTGAAGTTTTAAATGCTCTTATTAAAACTAATGACAATAAATTAACTGGTTATGGAAGTGATGAATATTGCTCAAGTGCTAAAGAAAAAATAAAGAAAGCTTGTCATACAAATGGAGATGTATATTTATTAACAGGAGGAACTCAAACTAATCAGATTATTATAGATTCATTATTAGAATCTTATCAAGGCGTTGTATCAGCAGTGAGTGGACATGTTAATGCCCATGAAGCTGGGGCAATTGAATATACAGGACATAAAGTTATAGCGTTAAATGAACATGAAGGAAAAGTAGATAGTCAAGAACTATTACATTATTTAGAAACGTTCTATGCTGATGAAAATCATGATCATATGGTTTTTCCTGGAATGGTTTATATTTCACATCCAACAGAATATGGAACTTTATATACAAAAAAAGAATTAGAGAATTTATCAAAAGTATGTCATCAATATAATATCCCTTTATATTTAGATGGAGCAAGATTAGGATATGGAATTATGGCCAAAGGTAGTGATGTTGATTTAACTGTTATTGCACAAAACTGTGATGTCTTTTATATAGGAGGAACAAAAGTAGGGGCATTATGTGGAGAAGCGGTTGTTTTTACAAACAAAGCACCAAAACATTTTGTTTCTATTGTAAAACAACATGGAGCTTTATTAGCAAAAGGAAGATTATTAGGAGTTCAATTTGATGCATTATTTTCTAATGAGCTATATTTTAAAATTAGTCAAAATGCTATTGATATGGCTGAATTACTAAAAGAAGGTCTTGTCAAAAAAGGATATGATTTCTATATCAATTCTCCAACTAATCAACAATTTATAATTATTGAAAATAATAAAATGGAAGAATTAAGAAAAGAAGTAAGATTTAGTTTTTGGGAAAAGTATGATGATGCACATACTGTTATAAGATTGGCAACCAGTTGGGCAACCACAAAAGAAGATATAGAAAATTTAATGAAATATTTATAGATTGTAATTTAAAAGGATTACAATCTTTTTTACTATATTTGATTAATTTTTTTATCACAAACTAATGAATAAATTGAAATAAGATGATATAATAAAAAAGAAATATGTTTAAAAAATAATTATAGAAAGTAGGAAGGAATGTATTTTATGACTGTAAAAAAAGAGAAGATACTTATTGTTGATGATTCAGAAATGAATAGATCTATATTAATGGATATACTTGAAACTGATTATGATATATTAGAAGCAGAAAATGGTGAACAAGCCATTAAGATGCTTGAAAAATATAATATAGATATATCACTAGTACTTCTTGATATAGTTATGCCTGTCATGGATGGGTTTGAAGTTCTTGCAGTTATGAATCAATATCATTGGATCGATGATGTTCCAGTTGTAATGATTTCAGCTGCTAATTCATCAAAATTTATAGAGAAGGCTTATGATTCAGGTGTAACTGACTTTATATCTAGACCATTTGATCCTGCTATTGTATACCGTCGTGTTCAAAATACAATTATGCTTTATTCAAAGCAAAGAAAATTAGTAGGAATGGTTGCTGATCAAATATATGAAAAAGAAAAAAGAAATAATTTGATGGTTGCGATTCTTAGTCATATAGTAGAATTTAGAAATGGTGAAAGTGGATTGCATGTCTTACATGTTCAAACAATTACTGAATTGTTATTATCAGCATTGAATCGTAAGAGTGATAAATATCATCTTTCAAAAGCAGAAATTTCATTGATATCTGTTTCTTCTGCGTTACATGATATAGGAAAAATTGCAATTGATGAAAAAATATTAAATAAACCAGGAAGACTTACTGATGAAGAGTTTAAGATTATGAAAACCCACTCAGAAATAGGTTTTTCAATGCTTGAAGAACTACCATTCTATCAAAATGAAGAATTAGTCAAAATTGCAAAAGAAATATGCCGTTGGCATCATGAAAGATATGATGGAAGGGGATATCCTGATGGATTGAAGGGTGATGAAATTCCAATTTCTGCTCAAGTTGTTTCGATTGCAGATGTTTATGATGCATTAACAAGTGAACGTGTTTATAAAAAAGCATTTTCTCATGAAAAAGCTATGGATATGATTATTAACGGAGAATGTGGTTCTTTTAATCCATTGCTTTTAGAATGTCTAAAAGATTTAGGGACAGGAATAAAAGATGAATTAAGTGTTACTGCAATGAATCTCAATACTGATAAAGAAATCAAGAGTATTGCAGATGAAATACATCAACATTCTGAATTATCTGCTAGTGAAAGAACATTGGAATTGTTAGAATATGAAAGAAAAAAATATGACTTTTTTGCGACTATGTCACAAGAAATTCAATTTGAATACACTAATAGTCCAGCTATGTTAATAATCAGCGAAAGAGGAGCAAGAAAGTTAGGTTTAGATGAAAGTATTCTAGATCCAATGCATAATGAAACCTTGATTCGTTGTTTAGGAAAAGAAGGCTTAGAAAAAGTAGCCAAAATATTAAAACAAACAACTATTGAAAAAACAGATGTAGAATTTGAATTAAAAGTAAGAATTAATGGTGTTGAAAAGTGGCAGAAAGTTGTAATTAGAACATTGTGGGATGATTCTTCAAGTCTTACAAGGTTCTTTGGGAAATTATCTGATTTAGAACAAAAACAAGCAGAGTTTTCTAAATTAGAGAAACTAACAAAATATGATGAATTAACTGGTTTGTATAATAGATTAACAGTTAAAGAAGAAATTAAAGAAAAAGTAAAAACAAATGAAAATGCACGATATACAATTGCGATTTTTGATATAGATGATTTTGATGCTATTAATGAAAAGTATGGTCATGCTTTTGGTGATGAAGTATTAAAAAAGATTGCAGATGTTTTAAGTAAGAATGTTAATCTATCAGATACAATTGCTAGAATCGGTGGAGATGAATTTTTGATTTTCTATGAGGACAAAGCTGATTATCCTGAATATATTGATGATGTATTTAAAGCTTTATTAATAGAACATGAAAATGTCAATATATCTATTAGTATGGGGATTTCAAATAGAGATCATAAGGAAAATTTCACTAAATTAGCTGGTAATGCTTATATAGCGTTAAGCAAAGCTAAGTCAGATGGGAAGAAATGTTATAGAACATATGATGAGAGTATGGATTAGAAATTAATAAAAAGGCTTCCAAACAATGTTGGAAGTTTTTTATTTATGATGTGATTTTATCCAATGTTCTATAAATTGTTCTTCTTCTTTTTGAGATAAAGTAGAAGAAACTTTAATACAGGAGTATAAACATATAAATAAAAGAAATAAAATAAAAATAATAGAAATATAAATAAGCAATATAAAAATCACCTCATTATATTTTATGTAGTATTTTAAAAAAGTATTAAATTTTTTCTTAAGCTAGAAAAAATATTGATTATTTTTTTTGCCTGTTTATAATGCTTGTAGTTTTCATGAGAAAGGATAATAATTATGCGAGATATAAAAAGATATTTAATTGTTGTTTTTTGTTTTATGATGATTGGAGTTGGATGTGCACTAACATTAAAGGCTGGTGTTGGAGTTTCAGCGTGGGATGCACTTTCTCAAACAGGTTATGATATATTTAAAATCAAAGCAGGAACAATATCGATGATTCTTAATGGTTTTTGTGTATTGGTTCAAATAATAATTTTAAGAAAAGATTTTAGATTAGTACAATTATTACAAATTCCTTGTAGTATTGTATTTGGATATATTACTAATTTTGTATTATATGATATATTAGGGAATATTGAGATTACAAATTACTTTATGAATATTGTTTTATTTACTTTTGGTATTATTTGGAATGCTTTGTTTGTTTCTGTTATTATGTGTATAGATGCAGTAACAACCGCATTAGAAGGAGCTTGTCAAGCATTAACAAGAGTGTTACCATTTGAATTTTCTAAAATTAGACAAGCGGTTGATGTAATATCAATGGCATTTATACTTATACTTGTTTTTACCATGGATATTCCTAGTTCTATAAGAGAAGGTACAGTAATAGCAATGATTATCTTTGGGCCGTTATTAGGAATATTTATGAAACATTTTGAGAAACTAATTATTAAATTAGACTTACATAATCAAAGCAATATATGAAAAAAATCTAATATTAAGAGAAGGAATTGTATCTTCTCTTTTTCTTTGTTATGATAATAAAGGAGGTAAAATGATGGACTGTGCTATTGTATGTGGTTATCCTGCTAATGAAGATGGAACGATTTCTAATATATTAGAAAGTCGAATAAGAAAAGCTATCGAGTTATATCACAAAAAAGAAATAAGATATATAATTGTCAGTGGTGGAGCAGTTCATAATCATTACTGCGAAGCTTTAGTTATGTATCATTATGCAATAAAAAAAGGAGTTAAGGAAAGAGATATCTTAATAGAAGATAAGGCCATAAGCACTTATCATAATATGATGTATTCTAAAGAAATAATGATAAAATATAATTTGAAAACATGTTATGTTATTACAGATAGTTGGCATATTAGAAAAGCTAGATACTATGCTGAAAAATTTCAATTAAATTATAAGATGGTAAAATGTCGAAAACCCAAACATATGTTATATATTCATTCTATAATATTGACGTTGTATATGCCTATTAACATGTTTATAAATAGATTAAAAGGATATAAGTAAGATGATTAATGGTGTAATGATGTAGTATTTTGGAAGTGATTTAAGACATCTTGATCAATTGTGGCTATGGAGTCTATGATTTAGGAGAGTTTTATCGAAATCGTAATATTAAAAAAGCAATAAAAGAAAGTTGATGATTGCAAGTCAATTTAATTATAAAAATAGAAATAATAAGTATTCATCATTTAAATGGAATTATCAACATTTTGATGGTGTTAATTATGATTGTTTGATGGGAGCGAATGTTGATTTTATTCATCTTGATGTTAAAAATGAATTACTTTCTTTTGGAAAACGGTATTGTCAAACAACTCCTATAGACGCTCTTAGATTAGATGCATTAAAACATATAGATTATTGTTTTTATTATGAATGGTTAAAAACAATGAGAAAAGAAAAAATTTTTTGCGGTTGGAGAATATTGGCATGGGAATATTTTTGTGTTGTTAGAGTATTTAAAGCATGTTCAATATAGTATGAGTTTGTTTGATGTGTCTTTACATTATCATTTTTATGATTGTAGTCAACAAAGAGATATGTATGATTTGAGAAATTTATTTAAGAATACTTTAGTTGAAAAAAATCCTATTCATACAGTAACATTTGTTGATAATCACGATACACAACCAGGACAAGCATTAGCTTCTTTTGTGAAGAAATGGTTTAAACTAATGGCTTATGCATGTATATTGTTAAGGGCTGAGGGATATCTTTGTGTGTTTTATGATGATTATTATGGATTGATTAAAGGCAATTATAATGATATAGGTGAAGTAATTGATTTGTTGTTATGGGTAAGGAAGGAGTTGGCAATTGGGTGGCAGAATGATTATTTTGAAGATGATTATCAACTAGGATGTACCAGAGAAGGTGGTATGGCTTGTCTGTTTTTTATTAGAAAAAAGGATTGAAACATATGTGTGTAGGAAAACGATTTTCTAATATTTATTTTCTAAATTAAGAATCTTTATTGATAATGATGGATATGGAGAGTTTGTAGTTTCAAAAAATAAATTTGCAGTATATATAAAGGAGAGTTAAAAATATGGAAAAATGGAAGGATGAATATCCAAGACCACAATTAAAAAGAGATAGTTTTTATTCACTAAATGGTGAATGGTTATTAAATGGAGAAAAAATAAATGTACCATTTCCTCCAGAAGCATTATTATCAAATTATAATAAGAAATTAGAAGATTGTTTTTCTTATGAGAAAACATTTCATTTTGATATAAATGGTATAAACGATGAGCAAGTTATTCTTCATTTTGGAGCAGTTGATCAAATTTGTACAGTTATATTAAATGATATAGAAATAGGAAAACACGAAGGAGGGTACTTGCCTTTTTGTTTTGATATTACTAAACAATTAAAGGAAGAAAATGTTCTTATTGTTAAGGTGAAAGATGATTTATCTCATGTTTATCCTTATGGAAAACAAAGAAAAGATAGAGGAGGAATGTGGTATACACCAGTTTCAGGAATATGGCAAACAGTTTGGATGGAAAAAGTTCCTAAAGACTATATTGAAGGCATCAAAATTGTGTCAAGTATGAATTCTATTCATTTACATGTAGAAACAACAGCATATGAATATAAAGTTATCATTAGAGAAAAAGAAATTATTTGTAATCAAAAAGATGTAGAAATTCAAATTGATGATCCTCATTTATGGAGTGTTGAAGATCCTTATTTATATTCAATGATTATTGAAACAAATCAAGATCATGTTGAAAGTTATTTTGCGCTTAGAGAAATTAGTGTTCAAAATATTAAAGGACATAATAGAATTTGTTTGAATAATAAACCTATATTTTTACATGGTGTATTAGATCAAGGGTATTTTCATGATGGATTATATTTGCCTAAAGATCCAATAGAATATAAAAGAGATATTTTAAGAATGAAAGAATTAGGTTTTAATACTTTAAGAAAACATATTAAAATAGAACCAGAAACATTCTATTATTATTGTGATAAATGTGGAATGATTGTTGTTCAAGATATGGTTAATAATGGAGGTTATAATAAGTTTTTAGATACAGTGTTGCCCAATGTTGGAATACAATATCGACCAGATAGTCTTTTTGTAAATAAAGAGTATAAAAATTGTTTTAAAAAGAATATGATAGATACATTAAATCATTTACACAATCATCCTTGCATTGTCGTATATACAATCTTTAATGAAGGATGGGGTCAATGTTGTAGTGATGAAATGTATGAAATTTGTAAAACGTTAGATCCGACAAGATTGTATGATTCTACATCGGGATGGTTTAAACAAAGTAAGAGTGATTTTGATAGTTTGCATGTTTATTTTAAGAATAAGGTTTTAAAAGGGAAGAATAAAGTGTTATTTTTAAGTGAATGTGGAGGTTTTTCTAGATACATTGATAATCATGTATTTAGTAATGCGTTATATGGCTATGGCGATACAAATAGTGAAAATGATTTAACAAATAGAATTATAGAATTATATGAAAAAATGGTGTTTCCTTCATTAATAAACGGACTATGTGGATGTATTTATACACAATTGTCTGATGTAGAAGATGAAATTAATGGTTTGTATACTTATGATAGAAAGGTTTGTAAAGTTAATGTACAAAATTTCAATAAAGTATGGATAAAAATACAAGGGGAAATAGAAAAGTTATAAAAATTAGCTCTTAATCAATAAGATTAAGAGCATTTTTTAATAATGAATAAATACAGCATCTCTCATTTTTACCAAACTATAAACAGTTTGAGCGCTAGAATATTGTAAATTAATACATCCATGAGAACCCCTAGATTTATATAGAGAAGGTGACCAACGTCCCCAATCGCTTCTATTCATAAAGTGATAACCGGTACCAGTCCACATGATTCTTATCCAATATTTAGTTGGAGTCACATAATCATCACCAGTAAGTGTGTATTCTAATTTTTTATCTTTAATGTAATATACTCCAGTCCTAGTTGCTCGAGTTGGATCGCTAGGAAGTCCAGTTACACAAGGACAAGAATATGCAAGCTTCCCATTTTTATATACATAAACCTTTTGAGCTGTTAAGTCTATTTCACTGTAATTTTGAGTATCCCAATCATTTTGGAAACTAGTATAATCCTTTTTGAATGCGGTATTTTCATAGATTGGTTCTAATGTAAAAGATAATGATTTTTTATTTGTATCGTTTTTTTGATTTTGATAGGCTTCAGTTATTTTAGTATCCACAGTTTTAGTGATTTCTTGATAAGCTTGTTCAACGGTTTTCTTATAATCGATTCTCCAACCATAATCTCCTCCAGAGATTTTAATGATCTTACCACTATGAGTTTTAAAATCTCTTGTTTTTCCAACTGTTTTATATTTAAGACAGAATTCTTCTATCCACTTTGATAACTTATCTTTATTGACTTTTACCTTAGCATTGCTAGTTATATATAAATAATCTTTAATATCTTCAGGGGTTAGTGTTTCTATTTTGTTTTCTCCCATATCCCAAGATATCCATTTTAATAGATACATATTATAAGTCTTTAATTGATCTTTAATTTCTTGATCTTCGGTTGTGTATTTTGGTTTTGCATAAACTTTACCATTTTCTAGATCAATAGTTGTTTTTAATTCTTTTATATTATCTTCTACATATTGATATAAATTATCTTTATTTAAGGTATTTCCTTGTGTTTCTTTTACAATCTTCCCAAATCCTGTTTTTTTATCATATTCAACATGAGCACTTACTGGTTTTTGTATTTTATAATCATTTTTTTCTTCAATAAGAGAAGATTTATTAATAGATGATTTAAGTTTCTTTTGGTCATATTTAATATTGAAATTGGAAGTCAATTCATTACTTGTAAATATCTTATAGAAAGATATACCATCATGCATTGACTCAAGGGTGTTTTTAAGGATGGTTTTATAATTACTACTTAATGTAATATCGTTGCCTTTTATGATCAATTGTCCACTGTTACGACCGTTTATTGTAATATTATAATCATTAATATAGTTATCTATTGTTTTTAATGCCTCTTCATAAGTTTGACTTGAAACATCTATACCATTTATAGTTGTATGGGGATAGAATTTATTGCTGTAATAAAAAGAAGTTGCAATCAAAGCAATGATTATTACAATAACAAGTCCTAAAATAATCTTAAATTGTTTATAAGAATATAGTTTTTTGAATTTTTCTTTCATGATACCTCTCCTTATTAATAAATCATTTGAATATACAATAAACAATCTGCTTTTTAAATGTTCTTTGACATTATAGTAAATTTCTTGGTAAATATCTAGTTATATGTATAAAAAACAGTTTTATGTTCATAAAATGAAATAATATTAATTTTTGTTATGTTTAAATTCTATCATCAGATTTATACAAAATTGTAGCTTACTTGTATAAAAGTTGTAACAATAAGAAATATTTTCCTTGTCATAACCTATAGTTAAAACGATTTGATTAGTCACAACCTTCTTACTTACCAAATCTAAAGCTAGTAAATCTAACATCTCAACAATCAATAATTTTGTTTGAGCATATGAAACAGGTTTAGATAAAACTTGGCCCATTCCAATACTATTGTTTTTAGGTTTATAATTCTTAATATCTTTCATTGTACAACTTTCATATCCCCAAGCATGATCAATAAGTAATTCTGCATTAACGCCAAAAGTTTTATAAAGCAATTCTTCATTATAATACTCATTAGCTTTTCCAATTGAACATCTAGCAATATCTCCCATTGTATATAATCCAAGAGAATAAAGCTTATCTTTATAACCTTTCCCAACTCTCCAAAAATCTGTAATTGGTTGATGATTCCACAAATATTTACGATAGTTTTGCTCATCAAGATAAGCAATCCTCACCCCATCTTCATCTGCTTCTACATGTTTTGCAACTATATCCATTGCAACTTTACAAAGATATAAATTTGTTCCAATGCCTGCTGTTGCAGTAATACCTGTTGTATCATAAATATCTTTTATAATTTTTTTAGCCAATTCTTGTGGAGTAGTTTGATAAACATTTAAATAATGAGTAACATCCATAAAAATTTCATCAATTGAATAAACATGAATATCTTCACATGATATATATTTCAAATAAATTTCATGTATTCTTTTGCTCCATTCTATATAATGAGCCATTTGAGGAGTAGCTGCTATAAAAGAGAGTTTTAAAAAATCATATTTTTTTAACTGATCATCTAAAAAAGATTTTCCCCTAAAATCATTACCATTAAGTTTTCGTAATCTTCCCATATTAATTTCTTTAACCCTCTGAACAACTTCAAACAATCTTGCTCTACCAGCTATTCCATACTGTTTTAGTGAAGGTGATACAGCTAAACAAATTGTCTTTTCACTCTTGCTAACATCTGCAACAACAAGATTAGTATTAAGCGGGTCCAATCCTCTCTCTACACATTCAACAGAAGCATAAAAAGATTTTAAATCTATAGCTATATATACATTACCCATATTCTCATCTCCTGTAACTCATATTATAAACATAAAAGTTGCATTTATCAATATCAAATACAACTTTTACAAATATTGTATTTATATGTTTCTTTATAATTGCAACATTTATGTTTTTATATTATAATAAAGATGGTGATAAAAATGACATTAAAGGAACTACTAAGAGAATACAAATTAAAATGTAATGTTACAAATGATTATATAGCAGAAAAAGTAGGTGTTAATAAATCTACTGTTTCTCGTTGGTTAAAAAATGATATGAAAGTTATGAAACCAGAAGTTATAGAAAATTTATCTTATTTATTAGGAGTAGATGTTGAAGCTGTTGTTAGAGATACTGATAAATATAACAAACCAATTTTAGGTACTGCCAAAGCTGGATATGGGCTACTTGCAGACGAAAACATTGAAGGTTATGAAGATGTTTCTAAATCTGATTTTTATAAAGGGGATTATTTTTTAAGAGTGACTGGTGATTCTATGACAGGAGCAAAGATTCATGATAATGACTTAATTTATGTTAAACAATGTCATGATGTTCCTAATGGAACTATTGCGGTTGTACTTATCGAAAGAGAAGAAGTCACTATTAAACGTATTATTAAAAAAGATCATTTACTAATATTAGAAGCAGCTAACCCTTCTGTTCCTTCTCGTTATTTTACTGACGAAGAAATAGAGACATTACCTGTTCAAATTGTTGGAAAAGTATTATATAGTCGTTCTGATTTTTATTAAAAAAACACAGTATAATTAGCTATACTGTGAAAAATAAATATTATTTATTTTTATCATGATTATCAATAATCTTAGCACCTAACATACCGTTTAACAATCCTTTAAGATCTATTCCCATAGATTGTGTTAAGCCTTCTGAAATTTGAGTAATATTATTGATTAAATCACTTTGAAGTTTGGCAGAATCTCCACCATATATATTGATTCTATCAACTTTACTATATCCTTCTGAAATTCCTTTCGCAATTTCAGGTAATTGTTCAAAGTAAACTTTTAAAGCTTGTAATTGCATATCTTGTTTAGCTGCATCACCATAAGCTGCCATGGCTTCTGCCTTTTTCATTAACCCCTCTGCTTCTGCTTCAGCCTTTGCCTTAATTGCCTCTGCTTCCGCTCTACCTTTAGCGCTAATAGCTTCGGCTTCAGCTAATCCAGCAATTCTAATAGCTTGGGCCTCTTGTTCTTTTGCATACTTCTCTGCTGCTGCTAATGCCTTGTTGGCATCTGCTGTTTGCTGAGCCTCAAATTTTTCAGCCTCCGCCTTTTTTTGTCTCTCAAACAATTCTGCTTCAGATTCTCTTTGTATTTTATACAATTTTGCATCTGCTTCTTGTTGATTTGCATATTTTTGAGCCTCTGCTGTCTTTTTAACCTCAGCCTCTAAAATACGTTCTTTAATTGTAACTTCTCTTTCTTTTAATTCAATTTCTTTTTCTTGTTTTGCAAGATTAGCTTCTGCAGTTGTAATTTCTAATGTCTTTCTTTGTTCTTCTTGTTGAATTCCTTTTGCCGCTTCTGCTTCTGCATCCTTTATATCAGCATTTTTCTTTAATTCAGCTCTTCTAATACTTAATTCATTTTGTTTTTGAGCAATCTCTAATTCTGATAATACTTTTGCATCATTTGCTCTTTTAGCAGCTTCTGCTTGTTTGATTGCAATCTCCGATTCTGCATCAGCCTTTGAAATAGCTGCATCTTTTGAAATCTGCACTGTATTTTGAATACCTAAGTTATCAATAACACCATTTCTATCTTTGAAATTTTGAATATTAAATGTTGTAAGATCTAATCCCATATCTCTTAGGTTTGGTGTTACATTTTCTACAACTTTTTCAGCTAATTCTTTTTTATCTCCTTGAATTAATGATTTTAAAGTTGTTTGTGATATAATTTCACGAATATTTCCTTCTAATACAGGTGTAACAATTTTTTGAATGTCTTCTGTTGTATATCCTAAGAATTTAGATGAAGCAATTTTCATTAATTCAGGATCCTTAGAAATAGAAATATTTGCGACTGCATCTACTAAAATATTAATTGCATCACGAGTTGGAATTTCATCCTTAGATGTGAAATCAACTTGAATATTTTCTAAAGACATATAGTCAACTCTTTGAATAATTGGAATAACTATACACGCTTTTCCTACAACTGTTTTTGTTCCTGACGGTCCAGTTACAACCATTGCAACATTAGGTGGAGCTTTTTTATAAAAGACTCTAGCACCTACCAATACGAATACTACAACTACTATACCAATAACAATTGGTATTACTAATGATAAATTTAAATTTTCCATATCTTTCTCCTCTTTTCCTTTAATGATTTATAAATGACTTGGATTTGTTTACATTGGTCTAACCTCTTTCCTTCTTGATGATTCTAGTGTACAATAATCTTAAAGTAGAATATATATAGAAAATAGCGAATTAATATTAGTTAATTTGTATAAATTGGAGAAATAAAATGGGAAAGAAATCAATAAAACAAAATAAAAATATTTATCAAATTACAAGAGAAGAACTTAATTATACAAGAGATAAAGCAAGTGAGATATTAAAATATATTAGTAGTGATAGAATTGAAAAGATTGAGAGTGAAAAAACTACTCCTCATCCCGATGAGATTTTAATAATGGCAAAAAAATATAAGAAACCAGAACTTTGTAATTATTATTGTAGTCATGAATGTGATATTGGAAAGTTTAAAGTTCCTACATTAGAAATGAAGGATATTTCACAAATAACATTAGATGTTATTTCTTCGTTAAACGCTTTATATAAACAAAAAGATAAGTTCATTGATATTGTAGTTGATGGTCAAATTAGTGAAGATGAGTATAATGATTTTAAAGATATTTATCATAAGCTTGATTTATTATCTTTATCTATTGATACATTAAAATTATGGATAGAAAAAAAGATGTTAGAAGGAAATATTAATGAAGATTTTGAAGTATCAAAAAACGTATAACCATTAATTTAAACAAAAAAATCATAGTATTATAACTATGATTTTAAATATTTATGCATAAATTCAACAATTATATGTTCACAAAGTTCTTGATTAACTAAATAACTTTCAGCATGTTTTGCTCCCTCAACAACAAGTAAATCTTTTGGTGCATTACATGCATTATATAAACTATAAACCATATAAGTAGGAACAAAATCATCTTGATCTCCATGAATAAATAAAGTTGGTGTTTTTGACTTTTTAACTTGTTCTACTGCAGATGCTTCTTTAAAATTATATCCCACTCTTCTTTTACTTAAAAGGGTAGCCGTTGGAAGAATAACTTTTGATGTAATAGGATGATTTCGTAATTCATATTTCATTTCTTCATAAACAGTGGTAAAACCACAATCAGATATAATGCATTTAACATCACTAGGAAGTTCTTCACCACTAGCCATTAAAACTGTAGCTCCTCCCATAGAAATACCATGTAAAACAATCTGTAAATCTTTTTGAAAATGATCTTTAACCTTATTAATCCAACTTATACAATCCAATCTATCTAACCATCCAAATCCAATATATTCACCTTCGCTATTTCCATGAGCTCTATTATCAGGTAAAAGAATGTGGAATCCTAAATCATGATAAAACTTTAAATAATATGCATATTCTCTTAAATTATAAGAATGATAACCATGAATCGCAATAATAACTTTATCAGTATCATTATTTGCTTTTAATAGTTTAGCACGTAAAGTTAATCCATCTTCAGATTGTATTTCTATACTTTCAAATTCTTGTTCATTAATCCAAGATAATACTTCAGGTAATAAATAGTCTAAAGATTTTTCTTTTTTCTTTTTAGGTCTTTTACAAGCCATATCTATAGCACAAACACTTGTGAACCCCACTAACGCTCCACTTAATAATGCTACAGTTGCTAAAATTTTCTTTTTCATTGTATTACTCCTCACTTTTCAAATATTTTAACATACTTCCATTAATATTTAAAATATTATCTCAATGAGTAAATTTTTATATTAAATGATAATCTTTTAACAATTTTTCTACATTTTGAGGACAAAAACATCCATTTTCTCCTAACACAATAGCAGGTTTTGTTTTTCCGTGAAAATCACTTCCACAAGTATATAATATATCTAATTCTTTAGCTTTATTATAAAAATACTCATTGACCTCCTTAGAATGATAATTAGAAAAACATTCTACTCCTTGAATTCCAACTTTAACCATTTCATCAAAAATTTCAAATTGTCCTTTTAAATTATTACCAGGGTGTGCTAAAACTGCAACACCTCCATTATCGTTAATAATTTTTATTGTTTCTTCTAATGAAGGAAATTTCACTTCGGTATAACATGGTTTTCCTTGTGCATAATAATCCCAATAAAAATTAACATATGGATTATCCGATCTTGCTCCACCTTCTCTATATGGTTTTAGTAATTCATGATCATTATATCTAGAATCATTTAATAATGCTTCAGCAAACATTTCACCAGTATAAACACCATTCAATGATAAAGCATCTAGCTGTTCTTTTTTTAATTCAAATCCTAATGCATTTGTTAGTTCTAATTCTTTTGCTGAACATTTTAATTCCTGTTCCATGACTTTATCTCCTAATTGATTAAAAATAGGTTTTTTATAATCAATTCCATAACCAACCACATGTAAATTAATCCCTTTATATGTACAATCAATTTCGATTGCTGGAATATATTTCATATTCAATTCCTTTGCTCTTTGACTTGCTTCATCAATAGCTTTTACATAATTATGATCTGCAATCGCCATAATTCGAACCCCTACCTCATGACACATATCTACTAACTTTGTTGGAGTAAACTCTCCATCATCACTATACATACTATGCATATGTAAATCTACATAACTTTTTTTCATACTCATTTCTCTCTTCTTTCTTTTAAATTTTTTAAACCTATTTGATATAATCCTTTTTCAATAACTTCATCAAAATCTTGAACATAAATAATTTTAGGATGATGATGTATTGGAATATGTTTTAATAATAATTGATATGTATTATCAATTTTATCACTATAAACTCCTATAATTTCAGGATTAAAAACACTACACAATGTTTCTACTTGACATTCAAATAACTTTAATGGATTCTCATTTAACATTTTTTCTTGTTGTTGATGAGTATAAAAAGGTAAATACCTAAGTTCCCCTGCAAAATGTGAAAATCCATTGTAAAGCTTTCTATCTATCATAAGACCACAACCAATATATTTAATACGTGGTTGATATATAAAAGCAAGATGATGATATTCACTATATTGATGACTAAATCCTATACAAGCTACATTTACATCATTTTCAATGATAACCTCTAATTGAAACTCCTTATATAAAACACCTTTTAAGTTCAGCCCTATTAAACAATCAAAATCACAAATATCAATATAACCATTTTGACAAACACCTGGAACACTTAAACAAATTATAGAAATATTTAAATCATAATTTAAAAACTTTTTAATCATTGAAATAATTTCATCACAACTACCTCTTTGAGTTTGTAGAATATCTTCATCAAGAATATTTCCCAATAAATCTACATTTCTTATCTTTATTTCATGATATAGTTCATTTCTTTTTAAAGAAATTTCCAATATATGATAATAATCTTTATTGATCTGATATTCCTTAGATTTTCTACCACCAGTAGATGTCGCTTCACCTGTATAAACAATTTCCTTTCTTTGTATTAAGATTTGTAAAATATTAGTAATAGCGGCAAG
>Ga0137297_11016_pt1 | contig 17505 bp, 13 predicted proteins | sample RamsorincwithD2O_FD_97191 | JGI IMG/M metagenome (GOLD analysis project Ga0137297, IMG submission 97191) | Mouse cecal microbial communities from Vienna, Austria - Mucin amended with D2O | ecosystem: Host-associated > Mammals > Digestive system > Large intestine > Cecum | place: Austria: Vienna... | reverse complement strand
TACTACAATGATACATCATGGGAAGAGTTAAAGCAGGCATATGATAAAAATTTCGGAAAAGAAGAAAAAACATTTGAAATGACATTTCACAAATTTAAACGGGGTTCTTCTATTGTTTTTGAGTACGATTCTATAGTTTCAGATTTTGATTATGCTTGGCTTGGAGAAAGCGTAAAATTAAAAGTAGTGGAGCCTGATTTAGAGCACGGTATTATTAAAGAAAAGATGCCAGGATTTTGGAGAACGGAGAGTGATAGTAATAAAATAGACAGTGATGGTACATTTACAGGATTAGCAGAGGGAAAAGAAAAAATAATAGCTGGAGGAAATGAACTTTCGTCTGATATAGAGAAAGAAATTTTTGTTAAACAGAAGAGGGTTCAATCTATCAAAATATCACCACTTGAATGGTGTTTGAGACAGGCTAAGATTGGGGATAAGGGAAAAATTACTATTGTAGAGATGCTTCCTAGTAATGCTTATGACAAATCTGTAAAATGGTATAGCACAGCTCCAGACATAATTAAAGTGGACAATGAAGGAGAAATCACAATTATGGCGAAAGGGGAAGCGGAAATCTACTGTGTTTCACAAGATGGAGGAAATGTAGAATCAAATCATTGTAAAATACATGTGGATTCGGTTCATGGAAAGAAAAAACCAGTAGAGTCATTGGCCATATCACCCACCAATATCACCTTAGGTGTAAAAGGTGAAAGAATGTTGTCCGTTCAAATAACCCCTGTAGACGCGACAGATCAGACCGTGACATGGCACAGCACAGATCCGTCAGTGGCATCTGTAGATGAGATAGGGAGGGTAAGGGCCCTGAAGCAGGGCGCGGCAGAGATTTACTGTGTATCTCAGGATGGGAGCGATATTGAGTCCAACCATTGTACAGTAAAAGTGATATCAGGAGGCGGCTCTGGAGGCGGAAGCGGTTCCGGCGGAGGTAGCAGCTCCGGTGGTGGAAGCAGCTCCGGTGGTGGAAATAGTTCCAGCGGCGGAAGCAAAGGCCCCAGCGGGGGAGCCAATACCTTTGACAGCGGGACACTGCCATCCTATGTGGTCAAAGGTTCCTGGACACAGGGAACGGACAGCGCATGGAGTTTTACGGACTCTCAGGGAACACGCTATGTCAACGCTTGGGCGGCGGTGGAAAATCCATACGCAAACATTGCGGCAGGGCAGCAGGCCTTTGACTGGTTCCGGTTTGATGAAAATGGAAAAATGGTTGTGGGCTGGTATCAGGATCCAGCGGACGGAAGATGGTACTACCTAAGCCCCATTTCTGATGGGACCCTTGGAAGGATGATAACCGGCTGGTATGTGATCGACGGTTCTTATTACTATTTCAATCCCAACTCTGACGGCTACAGAGGCAGAATGTATGCCAATGAAACCACGCCCGACGGCTATTATGTAGATGGGTCAGGAAAATGGATACAGTGATCTGAAGGATTTAAAACAGACTTAAAAGATACTAACGTTGCTTTTTGCCATATGTAAATCGGAAACTTGCTTACGAAAATTGTGCGAAACCCTGTCAGGATATAGGAAACGGCAAATTTATTTACCGTTTCCTATAAACAATATATCAGTTCCAAAGAGCACGAATCTCAGGTACACAGTAAGGATGAAATTGAGGGTCTGGTAAATCAGATCAGTCTGTCCTACAGCGCCATGATCCTGTTTCCTTATAGAGATGAACCCTTTTCCATTTACCGGTCTGCCAGTGCCTAGGAGACTCGATATGAAATGGATCAGCAAATCTAGGCGGATTAGTTTTATGCAGTTTCGAGAAATTCCTCGAAACCATTAAAGATTGTTCTGCCCTGATAAGGGGGATAGAAGACTACATTTTATCAGGTTTTAGGAAATCTCAAAAGTTGTAAACAGGTGTCATTTATAGTAACAAAGAAAAAGAAAAGCGAAAGATTATCTGACAAAGGGTTTCATAACCCACCTGTACCTTTCACGGAAGGGTGGTTTACAATCATGAAATACAAATTAGTAATATTAATTGTATTTGCGCTATCTGTAAGATTAACATTTCCCTCTTATGCGGCAGAGTGGCAACATGATAATGTTGGGGGGGGCTGGTGGTATCAGGAAGATGATGGCAGTTATCCAGTGGAAATATGGAAGGAAATACAAGGAAAATGGTATTATTTTACAAGTTTATGAAATAGTATCTGAATTTTTGATTGAAAGAGGTATTGCTGGCTATTGGCTTTTGTCAGAAGATGAAGAACCAGGAAAAGTAGTAATATGGGAACATTGGCGTACAGGCGTAAAAGGGAAAATTGTAGTGTATTTGGACACAGGAGACTGTTATGAGGAAGCCCCATATGCGGGAGGGATTATCCACATCCAGACTTCCCCTTAGAGAGAAATATTTTATTCAATATTTATAGTAGTTAGCAAAGAAAGGCAGGTAATCTATGATAAGATTAATAAAAAAGAGAGTTGCAAGGGCTTTGATCTGTGTTCTAATAGCAGGATATGTACAGGGATCGGGAGAGAGCAATACTTTCGGAGCAGAAAACTCTGAAAATATATTAGATTTTATGGTGACTCCTTCGAAGGCGACTAGATCAGATGCCGCAAAGAGCAAGATTATAACAAAGTTTGAAGGCTTTAATATGTATGGATATGAACCATATATAACTTATTTGTATGATGGTGATAAAAAGGAAGAGCCAGAACTTCCGGAAAGCATAGGAGTGCTGCTAGAGGGAGAAACACAATATATCCATATACCTGTTACATGGGAGTGTGAAGAAGATTTTTGGGGAACGGACTACAGCACCTATACATTTAACATTTGTTTGCCAGAAATCTATGTATTGGAGGATCAAATAAGAGAGGATATTCAAAATTTTGACGCGGTTCTTCCTTTTATAGAAGTGACATTTGAGAATAATATGGCAAGGACATATGCGACAGATATTGTGAATAAAGCACGAAGTTATGTTGGAAAGGTTCCATATAAGGGGGGAGGAGATGACACTAATGGTTGGGATTGCTCTGGCTTTATCTGCAATGTATTTAAACAGTTTGGATTCAATTTATGGCCATGGCGTACTCATCTAAAAGATGCGACTATTGGACAGTTCACATCTATGACAGACTATAATCAGATAAGAAATCGATGTGTTGAAGGTGATATTTTAGTCTTCTCAGATCATGTTAGCATTTATTCGGGTAATGGAAAAATGATACATGCTCTGAGTACGCGATATGGAACAATAGAAACCGATGCCATTAGGGTATGGGTTGGACAGGATTTGGAAGGGTATTTGCGGGTAAACGGACTAAATCAAAGTAGAGATACAACATCTCCAATTATCAGATCGGCAAAAATTGTTGAATCAAATTCTGCTGGTTATCTAGTGGAGGCACTGGTATGGGACGATAATGGGATTGACAGAGTTCAAATGCCGACTTGGACGGAGGCAGGAGGACAAGACGATATTGCAAAAAACTGGGAGACCAATCCTGCTGTCAGCGCACGTTTTATCAGAGAGACAGAGGAAGGGAAAATTTATAGGTTTTATGTTCTTGATAAAGATCATAATTTTGAAAAAGGGAGCTACATAACACACATCTATGCATATGATGAGGCGGGAAATTGTTCTGAACGTAAGGGCTTAATAGTTGAATTAGAGAATAAATATGAGCCATACGCAACAGTGACAAGAGAGGGACATACATATCATTTAATGTTGGATAATCTGACATGGGATGAGGCAAAAAAGATCTGCGAAAAAATGGGAGGACACTTAGCGACAATTACAGACGAGTATGAGCAGTCTTGGATTGAAGATTTATCTTATTTTGATGTTGAATGTTTTCGTGAAAACTATTATATAGGAGGAACTATAGAAAACGGAACAGTGGCATGGATTACAGGGGAGTCCACAGATCCCTCTTTTAGAGGAAAATGGGGACCTGGTCAGCCAGATAACGCTGGGAATAAAGAGAACGTGTGTGCGATATTTTCTGGCTGGAGTAACTTTAATGGAGGATACTGGAATGATTTTGACCCCGATTCCCGCAGTGCTGGCTATATCTGTGAGATAGATCCAGTTGCGGTTGATAAAATTCAATTGTCATATACAGAGATAAGTATGGAGGAAGGAGAGACAAGGCAATTGGAGGTGTACATTTCTCCTGAAAATGCTTATGACAAGACGGTGACATATGAAAGCTCCAATCCCGAAGTAGCAACTGTAGATACAGATGGGAAAATTACCGCAAAGAAAACGGGGCAGGCAATTATAACTGTGAAAGCAGGAGGGAAAACCAGTATTTGTTCGGTGACGGTAAGGCAAAAACAGATTGAGGTGACAGGTATTCAGATAAACTACCGACAAGCAAAACTTAAAGTAGGAGAAACCCTTCAGTTGACAGCCGCTATCCAGCCATCGAATGCTACTGATAAGACAGTAACATGGGTTAGTTCAAAACCAGAGGTCCACTGTCTATTATAGAATCTCTTGAATCAACAAGATATTTAACTGTCTTTGGGACTATGTAATCACTACCTTTTTTAGCACATGGGTAATATAATATTTCTGTCATATCATAATTATATAGTACATTATCTGCCACGCGAAACTCTTTATTATTTTTATCAATCTCTATCGCATCTAGGCTGGCCATCTTATTTATTTCTCCCTGACATGTACTCTCGTCAAAGCCCAGTTTCTCCACGTCTTTTGAGATATAAATAGACTTGAGGTATGGATTTCCATTAAATTGAGCCTCCCTAATCCCCTCTGGAATTTTATAACTTTCCGTCCTTTTACCAGCAGGATAGAACCATAAAGAATCTCCATATTTTGGCAGCCATACTCCATCGTCTGTATAGTATCTTGGATTTTTAGCGCTAATAACAAACTCCTCTAAACTCGGCGTATTATTAAATATACAGCTATAAACATCTACCAAACCGCTTCCAACCTCAACTTTTTTTAAATTAAGACAATCTGAAAACACTTTGATAGATGTACTTTCAACAGAGTCTGGAATTGTAACTGTCTCCAGGTTTTCACTTCCAGCAAAAGAATAACCACCCAGGCTTTTAACGCCATCTGGAATTTTATAATCTGTCTCTTTGCTTCCTACACAATACTGGATCAGCCACTGTCCATCTTTTTCAATTAGCGCATTGTTTTCTACATAATAATTTTGATTCAATTCACTGACCAAAAATGTTTCAAGTTTAGGTATATTATAAAACGCAAATGGTCCTATTTCAGATACCCCACTCCCCATCTCAACTTTTCTCAATTGAGGTGTTTCTTCAAAACACGCGCTTTCCAATACTTTTACAGAATCCGGAATAACCACTTCTTCAAGACTGGCGTTTGTAAACGCATACTTACCTATCACCTCAATTCCATCAGGTATCACAACCCTTTTTTCGCCCCCTGTATACTTTACAAGGGTTGTTCCATCAATTTCAAAGCCAGCTTCTGCCGCATCTTTCAACGTTGCGTCACTTACTGTTGCCTCTGCTATTTCTTCTCTTTCATTATCATTAATCATCGTTTTCTGGGCTGTATCTTCCGTCTTTGCCATACCTACATTGCCAAAGACTGTTGATAACACCATTGCGACAGATAATAATAGTGCCATTTTTCTTTTTCGTTTCATAAAATCAGATTGCCCCTTTCCCAACTTCTATTTATTTCATATCCCTATAGCTAAGATCTCGGGGATATTTGAGGAGTAGTTATCGTATTATAAAGTTCTCCATTATTCACATTTACTTCCTTCTCCAATTTCTCGCATATAACAATTTAATTCACTGGCATTTATGCGGCACTTTACAAAATCACTTTCCGTATCCTGGATGGAAATACAAACGATAAGACACTGTATGAGCAGTTTTACTGTCCTATGGATGCCCCGATGAATTCCGTTATGGAATGGAAGATGCAGAAACCTGTGTCTTTGGAACTTTAACTAATATATAAGATATAAAAATCCACTTCCTTCATTATTTCCCCCACCCTGAATTTCCCACTGCGTTAAGCTATAATCTCGATTTGAATCATTCAACCAATAGCCTACATCTGTAATAATAAAGCCATCTGCTGATATATTATCTCTGTCCCCAATATATGCGGTAGCTATAGAGAAATGAGCACCATTTCCGATAATACAAGGCCCATTTTGAAGATACTCATATAACATCTCATACTTATCAGACATTTCCCTTACATCTGAAAAATTATATCCATTATTACCCCAATTACAATAAACACTATTTCCATTATTCTGGTATACCTTTTCATACATATCATCCCGGTTTTTACTTGTATATGCTTCTAAAGTAGCCATAGAGGCAACTCCACAATCCGCATTTCCCCTCTGAGGAATCAGGTAAGCTTTTACCGCATCTCTGTAGTCTATAGGCGGGAACTTTTCTTTAATCTTTTTTGAAACAATACCATCAGAACCGATAATATAATCTATCCCTTCCACCGTTATATCCGTATCGCGCAACATCCAACCATCTGTATTAAAGTAATACATTTTTCCATCTGGCATTGTTTCCAACTTACTATGGGTCAATGTTCCATCTGACTGAAAATAGTACCAATGCCCCTCTATTTCTTTCCAGCCTGTTACCATTTTTCCATCACTATCAAAATAGTACCAACAGCTAACCCCATCTCTACTAATGAATTGCCATCCAGTATCCAGCCAACCATCAGGCGTAAAATGATAAGTGTTTCCCTCAATAATCTCAAAGCAGCTATGTACCATAGATGTATCTTGTTTAAAATAGTACCAATGCCCATCAATTTGTCGCCAGCCTGTCGTCCTCATATCATTTTCATAGAATCGCCATGCTCCATCTTCAAAACTCCAACCATTTTTTTGTTTGAGAACAGATATTTGTCCGCCATTATTAATATATTCAACGCGTTCAATGATAGCATCTCTGTCCGCCGTGCTATATGAAATCCATGTCTGTGTCTCATCATCGTATACACTACCCGACCACCTAATTTCCCATATAGAATCATGGGGAATTAGCCGATTCTCTTCATAATACGCATCATAAGTCCAATCGCCCCAAACGACTCCAACATAAAAATCTCCTATATATGTTCCCCCACTTACTTCATCACCACTTTTTCTTAAATCTAATCCATACTTTTCCATACTTTTATAAAATTCGTCCCATGTAAAATCTTTATTTTCAAAATTAATAAAAATCTCATCAGCACTGACGATATCACTATAGAGTGAATGAGCATCCGGAGCTTTTGCTTTTTTCATAACATCTGGATTCAATTTCAAATCTGCCCCAAATACATTCATCACAACTGAGGACATGCCAATTCCTGTAATAACTGTTCCTGCTAAAAACCTGTTTACTACTTTTTTCATTTTGTATTCCCCTCACTTTCCTTATACGTTAACTGGTTACATCCTTCCAAACTGTCTTCTATCCTATATTTTCTCCATTTCCCCTTCCTACTCGCTACCAAACTTCCTTTATATAGCCATACTCTTTTATGTCCTGTTCCTGTTCTGCTTTCATTTTTAAAAATTTTATGCCAGTTTTGAGTCCTGTTCTCCCCACAAAGCTTCCTTCCATTGGTTTATTACCATTACCATAGACTTTGTGATCCGCTCTGACAAGCTTGGTACTACCTCCGTCATCCAGAATCTGGCACGCTCTCTGGATTGTTATCTTTCTATGATCCACTTTTTTCAGGGTCTTCTCCTGCGCTCTTGATATCATCCGTCATCGCTGGTTCTCCATAGTGAAAGATCACTTTCCACTGTATAGCCAACAGAGCCTTTCTATTCTTATAGGGGACGCCTCCTTAAAAAGGGTAGCTATCCACTTTAAAGAATCGTTCGACACCCACAAAGAGTAGTTTCTAGAGTTGAAGCAGCGGTCGGGGCGTTCCACTATCATTTCTAGTCAAATCACATGCCATAACTAAGCTATTACCACAAGTTGAGAGAACCCACCCCTCTGGAGCAGGTGGATTAAGAGCAGCTGTGCTATTAGAGGACTCCCGCCAGTAGGAGGGTATCCGAAGCGGCCCTCATGAACCACCTGAGAAAATATTTTTTTCCCTGTTTATAGAAAAACAGTCCGAATTGTGTATGGCATAAAAAGAATTCGGGAACAACAGGATATATCAGGAATCTATTGGGATTTCCTGGCTTTTTAGTAGTGTAAACTTTTGCTCTCAAATAATTTTGTATAGCAATAAAATTTGTGCATAGTGTATATATAACTATGATTATACTATTTTAGGATATTTAATATCCTATGTCAATACATATACGATATAAATTATCTTATTTTTTTGTATGCACGATATATAATATCCAACAGGTGGTGATAGAATGGATAATAGCTACATTGCGGAAAGAATTGCGCAGCTTCGTACACAAAAAAATATTTCAGCAAGGGAAATGAGCCTGGCTATCGGGCAAAATGAAAGTTACATCAACCGAATCGAAAACCATAAAGCACTACCATCTATGCAGTGCTTTCTTTATATCTGTGAATACTTAAATGTAACTCCTAAAGAATTTTTTGACAAAGACACCCCTAATCCTAAAAAATTAGCTTCTCTGATTGTAGAATTACAAAAGTTAAATACCCACCAATTAGATATATTATCAGAATTGATAAAAGAGATGATTTGATAAAAATCAAGGACGACGACCCCCAAAAAGGCTTCTCCATCCCGAGTCTCCTACTTATATGTTAATATATTTTCTAAAACCCTGATTCCCTCACCCAAGGAATCCACGCTATCTCGCAGGTCAGATTCCAATTTACGGACTGGCGACTGGCTTACAGACGCAGCCTATTTCAACATTCAATGTATATTGTACAACTTCTGATGATGTGATTTCTTCCATACCGGACATAATGGCGTTTCGTGCCGAACCAGTCACTTCATTTGCAAATGAGATGCCAGCAGCACTGCCATATAAATCAACGGGGAGATAGGGAAATAACGATTTACGCCCCTAATAGGTAAGAAAAAACCGTCCCTTAGAAATCAATGTCATTAAGACGATCGTTTCTATAACAAGGAAAAAAGCCCACCTACTATATACATCGCAAAGGTGGTCAGGAAGGAAAATCCTTATGCTGCCCCTGTATATGCTGGAACGATTTATATTTTAGAAATGAAAGAATTGTGGGAAAGAAAAGCTGTGGGAAACTGCGGCTTTTGTGTGGTAAGCAATGTTTTAAGGTTGAATCTGATGTGTTAAAGGTTTGGTTGATACACAGCAGGATTGGAAAAGTAAAAAGGAGTTTTCTGTGATATCCTTACAACGCATACAAAAGGTAGGCGAGGAGAAGAACATGACAAGACAAGAATTGGTGAAGAAAAGTTTGAAATATATGGAGAACCATCTGGACGGGTCCTTGTCTGTGCAGGACATTGCCAAGGAGGCAGGATATTCTTTGTCCCATTTTTCCAGAGTTTTCCGAGATGCTGTGGGAATGCCGCCTATGGAGTATGTAAAGAAGAGAAAGTTGATACACGCATCACAGGAGATTCTGAATGGCCGAAAGATTATTGATGCGGCTATGGATATGGGATATACCTCTCACAGCGGATTTACCAAGGCATTTTGTCATGAATTCGGTTTTTCTCCCGCATTTTTGAAGGCGATGAAAATGCATTTGGAAGAAGGAGGCGGAGCAATGAACCATGTATTTATGAAACAGACAGATCCCCATATGACTAAGGAGGAACTGCTCGCGCGACTGAAAAAAAACGTTACAGAGAACCAGATCAATCTGAGTGAAAAAGAAATCCAGGCTGTATATGATGAGGCAGTCAGAGTGTATGAAGGGAAGACAAGATATTCTGGAGACGAGTATGTAACCCATCCCCTTTGTGTGGCAGTGATTTTGGCGGATATGGAGGCAGAGCCGGACTGCGTCTTGGCGGGCATGATGTGTGATGTGCTGAAGAAAACCAATGCGGAACCAGGGAGTTTAAGGATTCCCAAAAGAGTAAAAGAGCTTGTTCTTAAGGTTAATAACGCCGAAAGCGGGACCGGGGAACAGCCGAATAGAGACGTGCTTCTTGTAACCTTGGCCGAGAGGCTCCATAATATGAGAACCATTGAGTATATGGATAAAAGCACCAGGCAGAAGAAAGCGGAAGAGACGTTAGAGGTGTTTCTGCCCATGGCTGCTAGGCTTGGCAATGAGAAACTGACAGCCGAGTTAAATGATCTGGCTTTAACGTATCTAGAATAGGTTTTATGAGCAGGCTGGCGGACTGACAGATCGTTCGTTAACCACGCCAAACGCATGAGTAACTAAACCACCACCGGCTGAAGCCGGTGGGTTTTGGCTGGCTGCTGAAGGAGGGTGTAAGGAATTCTGTGTCTATGGAAGTTTAAGTTCCCCTGATAAGAGTTCGATATGTAGGATTTTGCTGTCAATTCTAAGAATTTCCTGTTGTCGATAGTCCTTTCTATCGTTGTGCTCTTGGGTAATTTATTTTCTTCCCTTACTCTTTTTCTGAATTTCTTTCATTTTTTGTTTTGTAATAAACTGGTAGTCTGTCCGAAAGCCACAGACTTCGTGCAGTGCATCCGTGATCTCTTCCCTCTTATATAAAGACATATACCCCTGGCCTCCCACGTCAGCAAAATTCATTCCCTTCAAGGTATTTAGGATTTCCTCACAGGTATAGGCTCCCACAAAGCTTTCCTTCCAACAGACGATAGACTAAAAGCGCTAAAAAGCATATCAGAAAGTGGGCCGTAATACGGCTTTCCAGACGGACGAAGGCTGGTCTTGTCTCAAACCCCGTCTTCATTACTAGAAAACATTCCTCAATCCTCCATCTTCCCTCACTGACTTTCAGAATGTCTGTTACCTCATCCTCCAGGTCAGTACACACCGCATACAAACCATCGTATCTTGCTTCCTCCGCGATCTTTTCCTCATCCAAAAAATAATGGATTTTCGTTTTCTCCCCCTCCTTGGTTGCGGCCAGCTTACCCACAAACCGTGCCGGATTGTTTGGATTTTTCCGTTCTGTCTTACATTTCCCTGACACGATCATCTTCTGTGCCCGCTCAATCTGCCTTCTTCGGATCTCCTTCTGATAGGCTGCGTATTTCGGAGAATAGGTAATAATCAGCCGCTGGTCCGACTTCTTGGTGGTATAGGGGTTTTTCCTTATAAAAAACACGGCAGGCATCCGGTTCTTCAAGTGCGTTGATGTCTACAGGCTTATCATCCGGAACACGTTTGAAGCCTTTGGGATTCAGAGCCCATTCTCTGTCCTCCTTTGGCAGTTTTTTGATTGACTAGGTAACGATGAAAGCTCTCTTACCCATATGATTCAGTTCCCGGTTTGCTTCGGAGCCAAGCCCCGCGTCACAACAATAAATAAATTTCTCATGGCCGAAGTCGGTCAGAACCTTTTGCTCCAGGGGTTTTAAGGATTTCTGCTCATTCTGGTTACCAGGGAAGAGGGAAAAGGCCAGAGAAATCCCCTGTCCGTCTGTGAACAGTCCCATCTAAATAACCGGGTTGGGGCGGTTTTCCTTGCTCTTTCCGTATTGTTTGTCACCATCCGCCTGTTCAGTTTCGAAATAATAATTTGTACAGTCGTAATAAAGGATGCCATCCATTCGTTTGGTGACGAAATTGCCTGTTTTTATAAACCTCAGCCTGGATCAGGTCACATTCCACAGCAAGGACATCCAGAGCCCGGTAGACATCATGTTCCTCATAAGAAGGAGGCTCCAGGAAATCCATGGCTGCCCAGTAAGAAGCGGACTTACTGCCGAGTTCCAGGATTCTTATGTAAATCAGATCGGACAGGATTGCGTTGATATCATAGTGGAAGTGGTGTTTATCCCTGATTTTTCGACAAATACGGTCAAAGCCCAGCTGATAATAAACCGCCTGTGGGGAAGAGATATCCCCCTTTAAAAAGTTTTGCTGGTGATAATCCAGGGATCTGTCCGCATGGAAAGGGATAAGAACGGTTTTTGCTTGGTTTTGCCGCTTATATTTTAGTGTTTCGATTCTGACCTGTTCTTTTGCCCAGGCCATGACACCGTTCCTGTCAGTTCCAAGTTGTTTGGAGAGTTCTCTGAGTGTACCAAGTTCACGGATCGTTTTGGGAGTACTCTTTCCCTCGTTGTTAACATAAGACTTGGTAATATAAAAAGATTCAGAATTTTTAGATTTACAGGGTCTAAGAGTACTTTTTTCATTATCAAACTGTCAAACACCCGGGTAATCCGTCATGATATAAACAGCAACATTTATAGCAACAGACCTGTTTATTACCACAGATATTTCTTGTGATGACAAAGAAAATATCATATAATATTATTAAGCAGCCGGAAAGGAGCGCAAGTCGTATGGGTATTTATTTAAACAGCAAAACGCCGTTTCATCTGTTTTGCGCGGAGGCGGCGGCAACCTATTTTGTGGATAAGTCTCAAATGCTTTGGGAACTGATCCCCCTTGCGGAATCCAGTGAGGACATGATCAAAAACAGCCGGACCAGGAAGGAGAATCCGTATATATGCGTCACAAGGCCCCGCCGTTTTGGCAAAACCCTGATGGCCAGCATGATCGCCTCCTTTTTTGGAAAAGGGAAAGACAGCCGGGCTGTATTTGAAAAATTAAAGATCGGAACCCATGAAAAATTCGAGGATCACATTAATAAGCACAATGTCATTTATATCAGTTTTAATCAGATGCCAGATGAATGTACCTCTTACACACAGTATATTGGCCGTATTAAAAAAATCCTCCGCGGTGATCTGAGAAAGGCCTTTCCTGGCTGGGAAATCAGCGATGAGGACCCGGTCTGGGATATCCTGACTCAGATTTACGAGGCAGAGGACAATGCCAGATTTATTTTTGTGCTGGATGAGTGGGATTTTATCTTCCACAGAGATTTTGCCGGTGACAGGGATCGAGCCGCCTTTGTAGAGTTTTTAAGTAATCTGCTGAAGGGAAAAGGTTATGTAAAGCTGGTGTATATGACGGGGATCCTTCCAATCGCCAAATACTCCAGTGGTTCTGAACTGAATATGTTCTGTGAATATACCATGGCAACAGAAGAAAAATATTCGGAATACTTTGGTTTTACAGAGACAGAAGTGGACCGGCTGTTCCAACGTTATCTCACACAGAATCCAGATACGCCGCATGTAACCAGGGAAGGGCTTCGCCTTTGGTATGACGGTTATCACACCAAATCCGGTCAAAGAGTGTACAATCCTCGGTCTGTGGTATTTTCGCTGATGAATAATAATTTGGCAAATTACTGGACTAGTTCTGGACCCTACGACGAACTCTTCTATTACGTTGAAAAGAATGTCTCCCAGGTCAGGGAGGCCCTCGCGTTGATGATTTCCGGTACCCCCGTGCCGGCTAAGGTGAGAGAATATGCTTCTGCCTCCATGAACCTTACCACAAAGGATGAGATTTTCTCAGCCATGGTGGTTTATGGGTTTCTGAATTACGAACATGGCTGTGTTTCTATTCCCAATAAAGAACTTATGGACAAGTTTGTGGATATGGTGGAAAGGGAACCCTCCCTTGGGTATGTGAACCGGCTGGCGAAAGAGTCTGGGCGAATGCTGGCAGCTACGAAGAACGGCGATACCAAAACCATGAGTGAAATACTGGAATACGCTCATAACACAGAGAGTCCGCTGCTATATTACAATAATGAAGCGGAATTGGCGGCAGTGATCCGGCTTGTTTACCTGGAAGCCAGGGATTTCTACCAGATTGAACGTGAGGACAAGGCTGGCATTGGATATGTGGACTTTATTTTTTACCCAATGAAAAAAACGGATGACTGTATCATCCTGGAACTGAAAGTTGATAAAACAGCCGAGGAGGCGGTCCAACAGATCAAAACCCGTCAGTATGCCCTGAAATTCCAGGGAAAACTGGGGGAGGAACCGCCTTATACAGGAAGAATCCTGGCTGTCGGGATAGGGTATAACAGAAAGGATAAAAAGCATCATTGTATTGTAGAGGTTTTGTGAGTACCGCAGGCAATTGATTGCCCGCGGACAGTTAACGTAGGTTTTCTATGTTTGGGACATATTCTGGCCTGACATCCCGGTAAGCCTCCACACCCCCAAAGCAAACAGGACCGCCAGCCCTCCGCACACCAGCTTTCCCATAATTACCGCGCCCAAAAGCTGTGGTTCCACGGTTTTTGTAAATGCCAGATGGGCCGTAAAAACGCAGATGCTCCCTGTGATCCACGCGGCGTTGACCACAATGCCCTTAGGGTCCATGTCCCTCATCATGGTAAATGCCGCCACGGCGTTGACGCAGCACACAGGAATGGCCGCCACGGCCTGACTGCTGATTCCAGCGGCCTTTCCGATCCACTGAAATGGCTTTCTAAATGCCCAGGTAAAGCAGACCGCCAGGGGAAGGCTGCCTAGCTGCGTCACACCCATTTCACCTATGATCTCCATGGCTTCTCTGATGTCCAGCATTCCAGGTATCAAGACAATGCCTGTCATATAACGAAAGGCCGCAATACCAAGGGCTGCCACTGCCACGCACCGAATCCCCTGGGCAAATACGAGAAAATTTTTCATCAGACTTTCCCGAAACCAGGTAAATCCGGCCAAAAGCGCCCCCGCGGTCAAAACAATGGGAAGGGTGTTTCTCGCCAGCATCCCCAGGGGAAGACCCATGACAAGGCCTCCCGCTAAGGCTCCCCCGGGAACAGCCGCGAGACCCAGCATCACTCCCTGGGCAAACCATTTCTGGTTCTCCTTCCCCACCAGTTCCATACCAACGGGAATCGTGTACACTATAGAGGCTCCCAGCATGGAGGACACCACCAGCCCCGCGAACTCGCCTGCTGGCCGGCTGTCCGCCAAGGCCATGGAAAGCTGATAACCACCCATATTGTTGGCGAACAGGCTGCCGAACATAGCCGGATCCGCGCCCAGAATTCCGTAGAAAAACCGGATCACTGGTCCCAGAAGACCAGCCAGGGCCGGGGCGACGCAGATGATTCCCACCATATTTAAGGCTGAGGCTCCCAGACACAAAAAGCCTTCCTCAAACTGCCGCCCAAGGCCCAGCCGGTTTCCCCTGATACAGTCCCAGGCCCCCAGAAGGGCTGCTCCGCCCATCATAAACATCAGCAGATTCTGCATGATCCCTCACCCCCGTCCTCCTTGATCCCTTGCCCAGACCACAACCGGGGCTCATGGCAAACTGTATTTTATCCGTCATGACAGCTTCCCGGCTTTCTATAGAAAGTACGATTTCAGATCCTTTGGCGAAAAAATCCCCTTATCTGTCACCACCCCGCCGCACAGTTTGGGAGGCGTGACATCAAAGGCCGGGTAATATCCCTTCACCCCCTCCATGGTCACCTTTGTGCCCATGGCTTCCATGGCAAGAGACGGATCTCTCAGTTCAATGTGAACCGACTCCAGATCTGGATGGGCCTGGTTGGGCGTACCTGTTACAAAGTAAGGCACTCCCCAGTACCAGGCAGCCAGAGCGATCTGAAACGTCCCCACCTTGTTGACAATATGTCCATCCATGGTGATCACGTCCGCAGCGGAGGTAAACAGATCCACATGCCTCTCTTTCATAACCCAGCCCGGCATGTTGTCCGTGATCACAGTCACGTCGAATCCCATATCACAGGCCACGCTGGCTGTCAGTCTGGCACCCTGGAAGTAGGGGCGGGTCTCCGGGCAGATCATCCGGATCTCATTGCCTCTGGCCCTGCATTCCTTTAACAGGCTGCCGATGATTGTCTCCGCGAAACACTGGGTCATGACCGTTCCGCCCTGGGGAATCTGATCCGCCAGATGCTTTGCCACCAGACCGTAACTCTGATAATTTCTGTCTATTCTCTGAAAGGCGTGGTCTGCCAGAGCCCTGGTCAGGGCCGCCCCGCATTCTCCTGACTCCACAGCCTTCCTTACCACCTCCATGGAGCCCTCCACCACCCGCTTCATCTTCTCTACCGTGGTAGGTCTGGCATGAGACAGGGTACAGGCCGCCTGTTCCATGTAATCAATTAACTCCTTTTCCCTTTTTCCCTCCGCCTCATGGGCCGCCAATGCCATGCCCATGGCAGCGGCTGTGTAAGGCCCTCCGCTCTGAGTCACCATGTCGGCGATGGCTTTCGCCACCTCCTCGTGGCGCTTACAGACCACATACTCTGTGCGGATGGGGTAAATCCTCCTGTCCAGGATCCTTACCTGTCCATCCTCATACCAGGCTACATTTTCATATCTCAGCAAAAAAGCCATCCCTTCATCTGCCCTTGTCAACCTTCCTCCCTCCTCTCCATCAACACGTCATAAATCCTCTCCACTTGTTCCGCGGACGGCAAAACGCGATTGTTCCCCAGGCTCCCGTCCTGAAGGGCTTTGTGGGCCAGAAGGCCTAAATCCTCTTTTTTGACACCGATCTCTTTGAGAGGAACCCTGGTTCCCACCTGTTCGGAAAGATTTTCTACTTTCCTGATAAGGATTTCCGCCTTTTCTTCCTCTGTCTTCCCATGACACTCCAGGGGAAAGATTGCTTCCCCGATCTCACCATACTGTTGTCTGGCCTTATCTGAACCACAATTAAACTTCATAACCTCAGGGAGAAGGATCCCATTGCACAGCCCGTGAGGCAGCCCATAAACAGCGCTCAGCTGATGAGACATGGAATGGACCAGTCCACACCCAGCGTTGCCGAATGCCAGCCCCGCCAGGTACTGTCCTGCCGCCATGCCTTCCCTGGACGCCTGGTCTGGACAAAGAACCGCTACCTCCAGATGTTTAAAAATCAGGCGGACAGCTTCAAGGGCCAGAGAACAGGTAAGCAGAAAACCATTAACTGAGGTATAAGCCTCAATGGCGTGGGTCAGGGCGTCCATCCCTGTCCCAGCGGTCAGCCCTTTTGGCAGATCCATCATGAGGCTGTGATCATCCACTGCCAGCACAGGCAGGGCGTGCCGGTCCTTGATGCCAAACTTTTCACTTGTCTCCTCATTGACAATCACATAAGCCCTGGTACATTCGCTGGCCGTGCCCGCTGTGGTATTCACTGCCACCACTGGCAGAGAGGGCTGGCTGCTTTTGTCCACGCCCCGATAATCCAGTACACTCCCTCCATTGGCCGCCACGATGCCTACCGCCTTGGCGCAGTCATGGGCCGAGCCGCCTCCCACAGAGATCAAAAAGTCGCAGGACTCCTCCTTCACCAAAGCCAGCCCTTTCCCCACATCTCCCAGATCCGGGTTAGGTTTTACCCCTGAATACAGAGCAAAATTAATACTGTATTCCTCTAAAACATCCGTAACCTTCTTTACAATTCCCAGTTCCACAAGGGACGGGTCTGTCACAATCAATGCCTTTTTATACCCATTGGCCTGGATTTCCGGGCCGATTCCCGCCAGACATCCATAGCCAAACAAAGTCCGGCCAGGGACAAAATATTGAAATATA
>Ga0137297_11013_pt1 | contig 17591 bp, 19 predicted proteins | sample RamsorincwithD2O_FD_97191 | JGI IMG/M metagenome (GOLD analysis project Ga0137297, IMG submission 97191) | Mouse cecal microbial communities from Vienna, Austria - Mucin amended with D2O | ecosystem: Host-associated > Mammals > Digestive system > Large intestine > Cecum | place: Austria: Vienna... | reverse complement strand
TTTTGTTGTTTTTGAGAAATAGGAACGAATACTATTTAATCATGGTGTTACTGTTTATAGCTCCTCATAAAAGGGAAAACAAATGCCACTGCGAATGAATATGCAAAGTGGAAGAAAACACAAAAGTAAATTGGACGTTTGGGAAAATCAGTGGAGCGGTTCATTAGCTGCTCCACTGATTTTTGCTATCCCTTGACAAAATATTTTGAAATGTCCGAGAGAACAGAACCCGCCGAATCAGCTCCGGGATATTTACCGGGGGAAGTGGCAGCTAAGAAGGGACGCATTGACAAGAGTGTTCTGGATGAACCGAAAGATATACTTATGGAAAAGCTGCATCTGATGAATGGCTCATATCTTACGAATGCGGCAATGCTCCTGTTCTCAAAAGACCCTGAAAAATGGCAGCTTGGTGCATATGTTAAAATCGGATTTTTTGAAACCGACGCCGATCTTTTATATCAAGACGAGATACACGGCTCTATCTTGGAACAGATTGATAAAATCGTGGAACTCGTATATCTAAAGTATATGAAAGCAAAAATTACCTACGAGGGTATGCAGCGTATTGAGAGATATTTTGTGCCGGAAGCTGCTCTGCGAGAAGCTCTGCTAAACGCCTTGTGCCATAAGCAATATCAGTCCGGTGTTCCGATTCAGATAAGCGTGTATGAGGACAGGCTGTATATTGCCAACTGCGGTTGTCTGCCCGAAAACTGGACATTGGAGAACTTGATGCGTAAACACGCCTCCAGTCCTTACAATTCCAATATTGCCCATGTGTTCTATTTGGCAGGCTTCATCGAAAGCTGGGGACGTGGAATTGAGAAAATCTGCTCTGCCTGTGAGAAAGACGGCGTTCCTCAGCCTGTTTACACAATCAATCCCGGCGATATTATGATTGAATTTACTGCACCGGAAGACAGAATTATTCGTTCTGTTACCCGCAAGGTGACAGATGGAGTAACAGAAAAGGTGACAGATCGTTTGGATGAAAAATCTATACAGATTCTTGCACTTATTTCTGAAGATCCGGCATATACCTCAACTGCAATAGCAGAGAAACTGTCCGTTAGCAGGAAAACCGTATCACGGAAACGATGATTTCCATGCGTTCGTTGCAGGCTTGGTCAATTTCAGCTAAGTGTTTGAAGAATGTGCCCTGCAGTACATAATTGTTGTAGAGAATTTGACGGTGCTCTTTTAGACAGCTGCGGCGCATATGCCCGTATTTGCCGATCTGATAATTGCCGGTATCTGGCAGGACGAGGTTGGGGATAAGATAATCTGACTCCTTTCTTACAACTGCTTTTCAATTCACCACAAATGAGCCGCAGTCATATGTATTAGGTGGCAGAAACCAACCTTTACATATTAACTCTTGCGTGCTGATACTTATGCTCTCGTTGTTCGTGCCGTCGTCTTTGGAAAGCCTGCAATATAAAGCAGTGATTTTGTCGTTATTCAGTTTTGCCCTTTTCATTTCGTCCTCCTTGATGAAAAGGGACTTCCTCTTAACTCCTATTATACTATATTCCCTTTTCCGTTTCCAGTGCTAATTTACGCTGTTTTCCGCTATCTCCTTAACCCTTTTTGTTATTTGTTCCTCGGCTATCCGCTTGAATACCGTTTCCATTTTTTCAGTGCCTACATAGTGCCTTTCCACGATAATTTTTGTGGGTGGGTGCTGTCGGGTGGCTCTATGCTGTGTATCGCTGTCTTTGCTCATAAATCTGCTCCTTTACAATAAAATAGAGCGCATAGATTTTTCTATACGCTCTGACGCTGTGTTAATTGTCCTGCTTTAGTTTCATAAAAGTTAGTTGACAGATTAGGAAATTAAATATATTTATTTATATCATTTTGGTCTATAACCCTTTTGCCTAATAATGTAATCGCCTGTTTCGGACATCTGCTAATGCAACGATAACACATTGTGCATTTATCACTTGAAACAGCAAGTCCATTTTTTATTGAGATATTACCCATAGGACACAAGCTTTTGCATAAACCGCAACCGATACATTTTTGGTGGTCGATTTTTAGTTTATCCGTATATCTTTTTGTTTTCCACCCAAAATATAATCTCTGTCCGAATAATCCTGCCAAACGATAGCCTATTCCCAATCCCTCTTGTGGTGGTTTTCCGTTTTTTATGGAATGAACTACCTTATGTATTTTTTCTTCTGCTTTCATTACCAATTCTTTATTCTTTTCGGGGCTACGTTTTAACACTTTTACATCACCAATGCTGTCCGGCATTTTTAAATGTAAACCACCTGATATAACCGCACCATAGCTGTTTAACAGTCGTGCTAATATTCCTGCGCCGTCACCGCTGAAAAGCCCCATTGTTGCAATAATAAAAACCTTTTTTCCTTTCCAAATGTATTGATTTGACGTAACATAATCACGCAATATTTTAGGAATATTGCTGTATTGCACTGGATACCCTATCACAATTTCATGATTATTTTTTATTTTGTCCAAGGTACATTTATCTTCAATGGAAAATGTATTTTTGCTATTGTCATATTCTGCTAAAAATTTATCCACACATAACTTTGTATTCCCTGTACCACTAAAATATATTCCTATCATCACATACCTCCCGATTTTGATGTTTCGATTAAATCATACTATAATCACACACATATTGCTATCAGATTTCAATTAAATTTCTCCCTCCGCTTAGTCTTGTTTTGTTGCCTGTTACGCTGTCGGCTCTCGTTCTGAAGTTCCCTCTCAAGGTTCTTCCTGTTATAGCTGATTACCTCGGCATACGCTAATTCTATGGCGGTCTTGGTCTGCTCTTTGCCGATACTGTCATATTCAGACTGCAAAGACTGTATCTCTGCTTTCCACTGTTTCGGCGTTATCTTCTCGCCGTTCTGTATTCCAAAAAGCGAAAAATAAGCGAAATGGCAAATACTGAAAATGAAGGATGATTGAGATGTAAAAAACAAAAAAAGAATAGGTGGGTGAGTTATAGCACAAAAACAGCAGTTCGGCCAGGGGACGATTAAACCCGGAACGGACTGCTGTTTTCTTACCCGGTTTCTTTATTTTCATTGTTATTTCCGTTACTTCCGGTTCTATAAAAAAATTTTGTAAAAGTGCTTGACATATTGCGCATACTGTATATAATGATATATATACGGTATGCGCAAACGTTACAGGGACATGATCAAGGCGCCGGAATACGAAACAGAGAATGCAGCATGTGAGATACAAGGTATAAGATGTGCGGTATAAGGCGCGGCGGTGGTGATCCAAATGGAGGAACTATGAAAATTATATTATCAAACCAGTCCGAAAAGCCGATCTATGAACAGATCAAGGAACAGCTTGAGGAACAGATCTTAGAGGGGGAGATTCCGGAGGATACGGTGCTGCCGTCCATCCGGAAGATGGCTTCGGATCTGAAAGTCAGTGTGATCACGACGACAAGGGCTTACAAAGAACTGGAGACGGACGGCTTTATCACGACGGTGCCGGGGAAAGGGTGCATCGTTCTTGCGCCGGATAATCAGATCCTGCGGGAGCAGTATTTACGGCGGATGGAGGACGGATTTCTGCAGGCCTCTGCGGCGGCAAGGAAACTGCAGATGCCCCTTGCGGAGGCACAGGAAATTTTTAAGACAGTCTGGAACATGTGAGAGAAAGAGGCGCTGCTGACAGTATGGAGCGTGAGAGTAAATTAATATGGAAAGCAGCAGATTAGAATAAGGCAAAATCTGACAGAAAGGATGAGTGACAATGATGGAATATGACAGAGGATATATGGCGGATACGCCGATGTTGGAGGTGAGAGATCTCACCAAACAATATAAAGGATTCTTACTGGATAAAGTTTCCTTTACACTGCCGAAAGGCTTTATCATGGGCTATGTGGGGCCGAACGGCGCAGGAAAGAGCACGACCCTTGGGCTGATCACGAAGACGCACAGGGCCGACGCGGGAGAGGTACTGTTAGACGGAAAGCGTTATGAGGAGGATCCGATCTCCTACAAGGAAAAAATAGGATATGTCAGCAGCGTTTCCTATTTCCGCCCCACCATGAACATAAAGGATGCGGTGCTCTTGCTCAGGCAGTTTTATCCGACATTCTCGAAAGAAAAGTTTTATCACTATGTAAAAGCCTGGGATCTGCCGGAGAAGAAAAAATTCTCTGCCTTTTCCACCGGAATGATGGTAAAACTGATGTTTGCCGCGGTGCTGTCGAGAGAGACGAGGCTTCTGATCCTGGACGAGGCCACAAACGGTCTGGATATTTTATTCCGGGAGGAGATCCTTAAGCTGTTGCAGCAGTATATCGAGGACGGAGAGCACAGCGTTCTCTTTGCCACCCATATTCTGGACGATCTGGAACAGATCGCGGATTATATCGTGATGGTGGAGGACGGACGGGTGCTTCTCCAGGATACGAAGGAGGCGCTGACGGAAAGCTATATTCTGGTAAAAGGGGATGAATCGCTGCTTGCCGGGGGAAACAGAGACGGATATCTGTTGGGCGTCAAACGCTCCGCCTACGGTTTTTCGGCATTGATCAAGGCTGACAACGCAGCCCTTCTGCCCGCCGGGACAGTGATGGAGAAACCGGACGTGAGCCAGATTATGAGTTATCTGATGAAGGGGCACGAGAAGCTGGATATTAATTAAAATAATAAAAACGGCGGAACTGGAAGGGAATCTGCGGAACTGGAAGGGAATCTGCGGAACTGGAAGGGAATCTGCGGAACTGGAATAGGAGATACAAATATGAAACAAATAATTGGTTATATGGAATATGATTATATCAAAATTAAATATGGTATGCGGTATACGATGTTAGTTTTCATTGTGGTCAGCGGTTTTTTTGCTTCAAAAAGCGGTCTGGGCGCCGTGGGCTATATGCTGTTTGGTACGATGATCTTAGCGAGCACGGCTTTTGGTTCCTCGGAACACACGGTATCTTTCGGGACGCTTGTGCCGGGCAGTACCATGCAGAAAGTGCTGGGAAGGCATTTGATGGAACTGATTATGATCACTCTGAGCATCCTGTTTGGCGTGGCCATTACCAAAGGCATGGAGTTTGCAGGCTTTGATAATGGAGGAGTGGATTTACAGCTTGTGGCGGCAATTTCAGGTATCGCGCTGTTCCTGCTGGCGATTCAGAATGTGCTGCTGTATCTGTTAGTTCCGGTGCTGGGCCTGCAGTTTGCCAACATCATCCGCATGGTGCCCGGGTTTATCCTGTTTTTCTTCGTGGTGAATGAAAAAACCGTGGATTCTGTTGCCGGCATTTTGCAGGGAGCCGACACTCCCGGGATGGTTGTATTGGGAATGGGCGCAGTAAGCCTGCTTTTGGGAATCTTTCTCTCCTATGGGATCGAGCGGAAACGACAGGGTAAGTAAGTAAAAAACTATTGCACTCGGGATTCTCCTGTGATATGATACAAGTGTATTAGGACGGTTAGTACACTTAGTACATTTGATCTATATGATAATTTGTAACAGTTCAGACAGGTCCTGACTGTCACGATATTTGTAAACTGTACGAACGGTCCCGATATTGAAAAAGGAGAATCCCGCTTTGATTATCATGTTGGATTATAAGGACACAAGACCGATCTATGAACAGGTCGTGGAAAAATTTCAGACTCTGATTTTAAAAGGCGTACTGGAACCGGACGAACAGCTCCCTTCCGTACGCTCTTTGGCGGTTGAGCTGTCCATCAATCCGAATACGATACAACGCGCTTATGGGGAACTGGAGCGTCAGGGCTTTATCTATACGGTAAAAGGACGGGGGGGTTTCGTCCGGTACAATGAAGATCTGCTGGAGATCAAAAAAGAGAGGCTGAAAAAGCAGCTTCTGGAAGTGATGAAGGAGGCGGAGGAGCTCAATATTCCGTTGGAGGAGCTGGTTGGGCAGCTGCGGAGCGGACAGTGAGGCTGTGATAACCGGGGAGAGAGGCGTCCGGAACGCACAGAAGAACCGGGGAGTATGGAAAAAGGCGGGAGCACAGAGAAAACATGATTGAATTGAGGAATGTGACAAAACAGTTTGACAACATCATAGCGGTAGATCATGTCAGCGTAACGATAAAAGAGGGAAATGTTTTTGGTCTGATTGGAACAAACGGCGCCGGAAAAAGCACTGTATTAAGACTGACCACAGGAATATACAGGCCCGATAAGGGGGAGATCACGATCGATTCCCTTCCGGTTTACGACAACAGAGAGGCAAAACGGAAATTTTTCTTTATTCCTGACGAACCATACTTTTTTGGCAGTGCCGACGCGGCGGAGATGGAGCGGTATTATGCCCGGGTTTATGAAACCTTTGACAGCAGGGGATTTTATGAGGGACTGGAAAAATTTGGTCTGGATAAAAAGAGGAAAATCCATACTTTTTCCAAGGGCATGAAAAAACAGCTGGCCCTGCTGCTCGGTATCTATGCCGGGACGCAGTATCTGTTCTGCGATGAGACTTTTGACGGGCTGGATCCGGTAATGCGGCAGGGCGTCAAAGGACTTTTAGCAAAGACCATGGAAGAAAGACAGTTTACGCCGGTCATCGCCTCCCATAACCTGCGGGAATTGGAAGATATCTGCGACCATGTGGGACTGCTGCACAAGGGCGGTGTTCTGCTCTCCAGAGAACTGGAAGAAATGAAATGCAACATCCAGAAGGTGCAGTGCGTGTTAAAGAATCCGGAGGAGTGGCAGGTCGCTCTGAAGGATGTGGATATTATACAGGAAGAGAGAAGAGGAACCCTGCATACCTTTACGGTGCGGGGCGGCAGAGAGATGGTAGAGGCAAAATTCGGCAGGCTTGAGACGGTGTTTTTTGAGATGCTGCCCCTTTCTCTGGAAGAGATCTTTATCAGTGAAACGGAGGTGGCAGGATATGACGTTAAAAAACTCCTCATGCGAGACTGAAAAAGTACATAGTGGGCGTCGGCCTTTGTATCTGGCAGCGCAGATGAAAGAAAACATAAAGAGACGGCTGTGGCTTTTTGCCTTGCTCTCCTTTGTGATGTTGCTCTGTTATCCGCTTATGACAGCGTTAACGCTGAGTAAATATCAGGGAAATGAACTGTCCTCCTTTCTGTACAGACAGGGGCTTGGCCACAACAGGCTGGGACTCACCGGCGGCGTCACGGTTTTCCTGCTGACGATTGGCGGTGTATTATGTGCGATGGAGGGCTTTTCCTGGATCTATTCGAGAAAAAAGGTCGATATGTACCTCTCGCAGCCCATAACGATGGGGCGCAGATTTCTCATGACCTGGCTGAATGGTATTTTGATCTATTTTATACCCTATGTGATATCGGTGTTTCTGACGCTTCTGGTGATATCGGGGGCGGGGGCCGCTACCGGTGCCCTTTTTTTCAATGTCCTGTTTACGCTGCCCACCACGCTGATTTATTTTCTGGCGGTGTACAACCTGACGATAGCCGCCATGATGATCAGCGGAAAGAGAGGAATGGCTGGCTTTTTTATTCTGATGGGCTTTTTGTATGATGTATTGCTTCGGGTAATGCTTGAGAGTTATTGCAGCGTCTATTTCTCCACCTATGCGAACAGAAGAGGAGAAAGGCAGTTTCTCTCCCCGGTGGGTCGTATGGTAGTCCTTTTGGGGAAGAGCTCTTTTGCCTGGGGAACGGAGGCGGTGACAGCCGGGGATGTGCTGGAGAAACTGGTAAAGCCGCTTATGCCCGGTATTTTTGCACTGCTTGTGGAGGCGGTGGTATTTGGAGCAATTGCCTGGATCTGTTATAAAAAGCGGCCCATGGAGGCGGTCTCACAGGCGGTGGCTTTTTCGGCGGTGAAGGGGCCGGTGAAAGTGCTTCTCATGCTGCTTGCCGGACTGCTTGGCAGTATGTGCTTTTGCGATATATCCGGAAATGACAGCTTTCTCATGGCCTTTTCCGGACTTTTGCTGGGAGTCGTGTTTTGTCAGGCGCTGCTAGAGATCGTATATGAAGGCGATTTAAAAGCCTTTGGGCGGCACAAAAAATCTTTTGCGGCGGGAGCGTTGGTGACGGTTTTCGTCTATTTGTTTTTTGCTCTGGATATCGGCGGCTACGATACCTGGGTACCAAAACAGGAAAACGTTGCCAGTGCTGCCATCCAGATTTATTTTGGAAATAATTACTGCTATGATTATGTGAATGAAAAAGGTATTATAACATGGAATGATGAGCATAGAATAGACAGGATGGAAATGACAGATGTGTCAGGCGTTTTGTCTCTGGCGGGCGACGGTATGGGAAAGGATGTACCGGAGCAAAATCCTGATACCAGGCTCAGATGCGAAGTAAAATATACTTTGAAAAACGGAAAAGAAAAGTATCGCAGCTTTTTTATCGATTATGAGAGGGAAAAGACGGTACTGGATATTTTATTTGCAAATGAAGAATATAAGGAGGGAACCAATCAGGTACTTTCCGGACAGATGGACGGGATTTTTCAGAAAAGCAGAATATACTACAACGACGGTCTGCGGGAAAAAGAGGTGGCGGATAAAAATGCGCTGCTGCTGATGCGGGCCTATCAGCAGGATCTGCGGGAGATGTCTTTTTCGGATGTGAAGGATACGCTGCCCTGCGGCACTCTGCGGCTGCGCTATCAGGTGGAGATGGCGGAATATATGTTGGAGTACCCGGTGTTTCCGAGTTATACAAGAACTGTGGAATATCTGCGGGGAAAAAATATGGAATTGTATCTCTACATCGATCCATCAGATATTGAGAGTATCTGTTTTACGCGGATCGGCGAGGAGGATGCCGAGATTGTAGAGGATGCCGGATTTTTCGGTACATCGGTGACCAGCCGGACGACGAGTGAAACGGTGAAAAAGGAGTACACGGAGAGAGCGCAGATCGGCGAGATACTGGGATATCTTTATCCGGCGTCCCTGGCGCGGTGGGCCTATATATCGGAAATCATGGCCGATGATATCATTGTACAGGTGCAGGAAGCGGATCAGGCGGACGCCTGGTACTATAACTGGGATGAAAATTTCATGGTAAGGAAAGAGGAACTGCCGGAATTTGTGCGGAAGGATTTGGGGGGTGAGTAAGAAAACGTATGGTTAAGAAAGAACCCGTAATACAGGTAAAGGATCTCTATAAAATATACCGGCTGGGCGAGGAGAAAGTGCGGGCCTTAAACGGCGTAGATTTTGTGATAAACAGAGGGGAGTTCTGTTCCATTGTCGGAACTTCCGGTTCGGGGAAATCCACGCTCCTCAACATGCTGGCGGGGCTTGAGAAACCCACGAAGGGCGAGATCGTCATCGCCGGGGAACATATGGAGACGAAGAAGGAAAATCAGCTGGTGGCATTCAGGCGGGAACATATCGGATTTATCTTTCAGTCCTACAATCTGCTGCCAACCTTAAGCGCCGTTGAGAATGTGGCGCTGCCCTTAACCTTTCAGGGCGTGAACAGAAAGATGCGCACAAAGAGGGCAAACGAGCTTTTGAATCTGGTGGGGCTTGCCACCCACAAAAAGCACAAGCCCACGCAGATGTCCGGCGGTCAGCAGCAGCGGGTAGGCATGGCCAGAGCGCTTGTTGTGGAGCCGGAAATCATCTTTGCGGATGAACCCACGGGAAATCTGGATTCCGTGACGTCGGAGGAGATGATGCAGCTGATGCGGAAGGTGGTCTATCAGAGGCATCAGACGTTAGTGATGGTAACTCATGACGACCATCTGGCCAGTTATGCGGACCGGATCATCCGGATCAAGGATGGAAAGGTGATTTCCATCACGGAAAAAACGGAAGAAGAGCGAAGAGAAATGATAGAGGAACTGAAGCGGACAGAGCAGGAGAAAAAAGAGAAAGAAAGAGGGATGCGGAAATGAGAAATTGGATGAAGAGAGGCATGGCATTGATGTTAGCCGGGGTAGTCATGCTGTCGGGAGCCAGTGCCGGCAAAGTGCAGGCGACGAAAGACAAAAAAGATACCACAAGCGGTGACAATGTAATTATTCAGGAAGTGGAGAAAGAACCGGACGGACCGTCCAGTACCAGTGAATTTCTGGCGCTGTCGGATGCTTTTCAGACGCCCACTGTGACCCATGGACAGCGGGTGGTTATCGGGCTGCCGGTGGTGAATTACAGCACGGTGCCGCTTAAGGATGTGGTGATAAAACCCAGGATCTCCAATCTGGTTTCCGAGTGGCCCTTTGAGCCCAATGCAGCGGGAGCCACCAAGGCGATCAAGAGTTTTCCGGCCTATGACAATAAGAAAAATATCGAGGATATGAGGCAGGAGATCGGTTTTGAATTTGTGGTGCGTTCGGATGTGAAGAGCGGCTACTATAAGCTGGAGTTTGACGCCACCTATACGAGAAACGGACAGGTGGAGAAGGCTGTGTTAACCAGCTATGTGAAAGCTGTCGGAACGGAGGAGAGCGGTTCCCTGGACGGCGATGCGGAAGGAGATAAGGAGCAGGTTTCCAAACCCCGTATTATCGTGACGGGATTTGAGACTGTGCCGGCCCAGGTTTTTGCGGGCGAGACGTTCACGCTGACGGTACATGTGAAAAATACTTCCCAGACGGCCAATGTGACGAACGTACTGTTTGACATGCAGGCCAAGGAGGAGGGGAAGGACGAGGACAGCAAATTTGCAGCTTTCCTGCCCACGTCGGGATCCAGTTCGGTCTATGTTGATTCGATTGCGCCGGGGGCGTCGAAGGACCTTGTGATCGAGATGTCGGCGAAATCCGACCTTTCTCAGAAGCCCTATGTGCTGGATGTGAATATGAAGTATGACGCAAAGGATTCGGTGGATCTGACCGATACGGCCAGCGTTTCCATTCCGATCTACCAGGAGCAGCGCTGTGAGACAGGAGACGCCGAGGTGATGCCTTCGGAGATCAGCGTGGGCGGCCAGACCAACATTATGTTTGATGTCTATAACACGGGAAAGACCACGCTCTACAACGTCTGGGTTAAATTTGAGGGCGACAGCATCACAGGCGGCGACAGCTTCTTAGGCACCATTGCGTCCGGAGCTACCGGCAGTGTAGATGCCATGGTGACCGGTGCGGCGGCGACTATGGACGATGGGAAGATCAAGGCAGTTATTTCCTATGAGAATGAATCCGGCGTGGTGACAAGTATGGAGAAGGAGCTGGAACTGTTCGTATCGGAAGAGATGATGGGCGATTTCTCGGATCCGTCCATGGGAATGGAAGGCGATATGATGGGCATGGAAGAGATGGAAGGCGGCGGAGGAAATAAACTTATTCTGCCCATCGTGGCTATTGCAATCGTTGTACTGATTGTGGCTGTTGTTGTGATCCTGCGCATCCGGAAAAAGAAAAAAGAGCAAGCGGAACTGAAGGCGGATCTGGAAGCGTTAAACGACACCAACGGGACCGACAAATGGTAAGATCCGGGAGATCGAAAAAGTCAGTGTGACAAAAATGAGTTACGGATTTTGGAAAGGGCAAGGTTACTTCTATGCGATTTATTGACTTGCTTCGAATGAGCGTGTCGAATCTGTTCAAACGAAAAGTGCGGACGATCCTGACTGTGCTCGGTGTGGTGATCGGCGTAGCTTCCATTGTCGTGATGGTTTCTCTCGGCCTGGGGTTAAACAAGGCGACGATGGAGCAGATCTCCAGTTATGCCAGTCTGACCTCTGTCCAGGTGCAGGAACCATGGGATACGGAGGGCGTCAGTGATAAGGATAAAAAACATCTGGATGACGCGCTGATGGAGGAGCTTATGAATATTCCCCATGTGGTGAGTGTGGATCCTTATCTGAATATGCCCCTGCTTGCAAAGTACGGCGTTTACGAAGGATATATCGATCTGCAGGCCACTACACTGGAAGCGCTTGAAAACATGAACATTGAGGTGGGGCAGGGCACTCTTCCTCAGAAGGACGCCGGGGAGCTGCAGCTGTTTTTTGGCAATATGGCAGTGCGGCAGTTTTATAAAACCACCGGAGGGGACTATAACTGGGACGATATACCGGATATTGACCTGATGCATGACTCCATCATCTATATTCTGGACAGAGATGCCTATTACAGTTCCATGGGCGGCGGCACGGATGAGAACGGAAAACCCTATAAAAAGCCGAAGAAGCATCTGTTTACGGCGGTGGGAATGGTTGCGGGCGATTTGGATACTTACAATAGCTACAGCTACAGTACTTACTGCGATATTGAGGAACTGATCCCTTTATTAAAAAAAGAATTCAAGGGAAGGGTGATTCCGGGGCAGCCGACGACCTCCAAGGGAAAGCCCTATAAGGAGCTTTATTATACGCAGCTGGTTGTCAATGTGGATGATATGGAGAATGTGACAGATGTGGCTCAGGCCATTTCGGATATGGGGTATCAGGCCTACAATGATGCGGAATGGATCGAGTCCAACCAACAGCAGATGAGGATGATTCAGGCGGTGCTCGGCGGCATCGGCGCGGTTTCTTTGTTTGTGGCGGCCATCGGCATCACCAACACGATGATGATGTCCATCTATGAGAGAACGAAAGAGATCGGCGTGATGAAGGTGTTGGGCTGTGATATGAGGAACATCGGCTCACTGTTTCTGATGGAAGCCGGATTTATCGGTTTTCTGGGCGGCGTCGTGGGATTGCTCTTAAGCTACAGCCTGTCCGGCGGCATCAACTATCTGGTGGCGCAGTCGCCGGATATGGGTATGGAGGGCGGTATTTCCTACATTCCCTTCTGGTTAGCGCTTCTGTCCATGGGATTTGCCATACTGGTGGGAATGGTTGCGGGATTTTTCCCGGCGAGAAGAGCGATGAAACTGAGCCCGCTGGCGGCGATCCGGAATGAATAGAGAGTGTGATATATGACTGAGGCGGACGCCATGAGTTTAGTGTCCGCTACGTTTTTCTACAGTCTTCACAGGATATATACTCCCTCACGGCTGGGGACTCTGAGAAAGATTCATGGGATATATATGCCTTATGGCTGGGTGTCGGACTGCAAAGATGGAAGGATATGGATTTTATATTGCAGAAAAAGGGATAGAGAGGGGTATGGGCTATTGGAAAATAAGAGGATCCTGCTTGGGCGGGGTTCTTTTTTCGTTGAAGGAAAAACCAGGGTGTGTTAGAATGTTAAATGTTGAAATGGCAGTGCAGATATATTGGTTTAGTATGGATGGTTTGAGTGAAATAACAGAGGGGAGCATCGGATGAAGAGAGAATTTTATCAGGGAAACCGGGAGAAATTATACAAAAAGATGAAGGAGAATTCGCTGCTTCTGCTGTTTTCGGGGACGGAGGTCAGGAAGACGGCGGATGAGTTTTATCCTTTTTACACGGACAGGAATTTTCTGTATCTGACCGGGCTTGACGGTAAGGAGGCGGTGTTTCTGGCAAGGAAGGACGGCGAGGGAAAGGTGGAGGAGAAGGTCTATCTTCTGCCGCCCGATCTGCTGGCGGAGCGCTGGACGGGGGCAAGGATCAGGCCGGAGGAGGCGTCGGAGCGTTCCGGGATCGCGAAGACGGGCTATGCAGCGGACTTTGCGGGGGAATTTCACAAAATTGCGGCGGCGGGAAATTACAGACATCTGTATCTGGATCTCTACAGGGAGTCGCCCCGGGACAGGGATACGCCGGCTCATCTGCTGCTTTCACAGATCCGGGAGAATTATCCCTGGTTAAAGATTGAGAATGCGAATATCCTGATCCGGGAACTGCGCACGATTAAGCAGACCTGTGAGATTCAGGCCATAAGGGAGGCGGAACAGATCACCTGCGAGGGGATCACCGCGATGATGAAGGCTTCCAGACCGGGGATGTACGAGTATCAGTATAAGGCGGTTTTTGACTATGTGCTGGGGCAGTACGGGCCTCAGGGGCCTGCTTTTCCGTCCATCATTTCCGCCGGGAAAAACAATTTCTGCATTCACTATTACAATTATACCGGGCAGGCGACGGACGGGGATATGATTTTGAATGATGTGGGGGCGCAGAAGGATTACCTGATGAACGATGTGTCCAGAGGATGGCCCTGCAACGGAACATTTAACGACAGGCAGCGGCTGTTGTACGAGTGCGCGTTACAAACCTCTAATCATATGTTTGAGATCATTAAGCCGGGGATGCCGATGAAGGAGGTGGACGCGGAGGCTCGCCGATATAATGCAGGGCTGTTGGTGGATGCCGGGGTGCTTGACAGAGTAGAAAATATCGGAACCTATATGTGGCACGGCGGCGCCCATCATGTGGGCTTTGATGTGCACGATGCGGTGAAAGCGCCGGAGATGATCGCCCCAGGGATGGTATTCTGTGTGGATATCGGTATTTATCATGAGGACTGGGGAATTGGATTCCGGCTGGAGGATAACTGTCTGGTGACGGAAGGCGGGTGTGAGAATCTGTCTGCGATGACGCCGAGGACAGTGGAGGAGATCGAGGATACGATGCGGAAGGGGTTTGTGCCCGGGAGGTGAGAGGAAACAGAAAAAATCTGTTTTGTGCCGATGCTGTTGATTTCCAGGCATGGAGAAAAGGACTGGCGGCGTACAGAGGAGTCTGCAACAGGGCAGGCAGCGAGAGATAAGATCAGATGAGATTGTAGGAGAATATGTGCAGACAGATCAGTAGAATCAGCAGATCTTCGTGCTGTGTGATTGTCAGACCGGTAAGGTCAGAAAACTGCTCCATTCGATTGCGGACGGTATTATGATGCACATTCAGGATGCGTGCGGTTTCCCGAAAGTTAAAACCGGATTGGATATAAGTGATCAAAGTGGAGATAATATTCTGTCTGGCAAAGTGTTCTAATTGTTCAAGCGGCCTGAAATATTCGTCGTAAAAATCGGCAAGCCACGGCTTGATTTCAGGGCGTGACAAAAGAAATATGGCACCGATATCATGGAGATATACTACTCCATTTTCAAATTTAGAATGATCTAACAGTTCGAAAACGTTTAAGGTTTCTCTGTGGCGCAGCGGAATAGAATTCCAGTTTTCAGCGGTAGAGCCGACAAAAAGGCAGACATATTTATCCGGAAAAGAATTTTTCCGATATTTCCTGATCTGTTCACCGTATTTGCGGGTATAAGTGATAATATCCTGCGGTGTGCACCAAAGTTCATGGATCGGCAGAAGGAAATGGAGCGTTCCCTCAGTGTCTACGCAGGAATGAATGGAATAATGTTGAAATAAGTACTCAAAGCATTTGGATACAGTTTTATCAAAAATTGTCAATGGGCACTGCCTGCCTTGCGGTGCTGCAGAATGGAACAGCTTACAGACAGCAAGACTGTAGGGGATCTGGTCATTTATCTGGAGATTCTGCAATTCGGTCCGGGAAAGCGGTTGCTCGTAATTTGTGCTGTTAAGTAATTCATTTAAAAAAACATTTTTCCGATGGATCAGATTGCGTTGTTTGTTGATCTGGGAGTGTATCGCATCCTGAATCAAAATAAAAGAATAAATGACGGAATTAAATACAGTGGGATTTTGCGGCGAGGGACAATCCCAAAGGATAAGATATTGGTACTCCTTCATATCCAGCTCTGTAATCAGAAGTCTGATGGAAGGGGCATTATGATAATAGTGTACTTTCCCATTTTGGAGATCCATAGTCTGAAAATGGCATAGATCTGACAGGGTTTCTTCAGACAGGGGCAGCGGTGGCCTGTAATCATTGGGGCAGTTCAGAGTAAAGAGGGTATTTTTATTGATCAGGGTCAGTGGATAATTCAATAAAGCGCCGGCCTTTGAGATGATCTCCGGTATTGTCTGGGAACGCCGCAGAATATTAAGCAGATGGTCATAAATATCCAGATAGTGCATGGTAATATCATTTGAGACACATATATTTAAAAGCAGAGGCATCATCAGATCATGCCAGGAATACCTGTTAGGGATGAAAAAAATCGGAAGAGCATACTGATCGGCAAGATTTCTGGCATCCTCAGGAAAAGACTGCAGATAGCGGAACATTTTGATTCCGAGAGCTGCGGCCTTTTTTTGATGCAGTTCTTCGATGATATGCATGAGCGCGTTGTTGTCGTGGACCAGGATATATCCGGTGGTCATGACAAATTCTCCCTCGCGGGTGAACTGAACCGAATCCGGTGCATCCAGGACACCGGCATATCGAACTATGTTATGCAGGCCGTCTTTTCCGGCAATCACCTGCATTTCATGAAAATGATCTATCTGTTGAAGATCTTTGAGAAGTTCATGAGGGTGATGCATTTTTATATGAAGAAAAATCCGGAGGGGAGAATAAAAGAACTGAACAGAAGGTTGGCAGAACTTTTGAATTGTGACATAATGAATGTGTATGTTGAACTTGAAAAATTGTTGAATGCGATCTTGACAAAAAAATTTTTGAGGGAATTACGGGGCAACGGAAAAACTCCTTGAAGAGTGGGCGGACAGCGTCATTAAAACACAGCAGCGGCTAATGTAGAACAGTTATGTACACATGGACTATGAGGATGTTCTGGAAATATACAAAACGCTCCTTTAATGAGAAAACGCCCGGAGACAGCAGCAAAAGAATTGGGTGTTTCAGATGAAAAATATTGTGGGGAACGAAAATGACGGGATTTTAGAATATAAAACAGAGGAAAAGATCATGAACTGGCAGGAAATATATGAACAGCGGAAGATGACGGCCAAGGAAGCCATAAAATTGATTCATTCGAACGATCGTGTCATGATCGCCCATGCGGTGGGCGTACCTCTGGCGATCACGGATGTACTGGTGGAACACAAAGAAGATTATCAGAATGTGGAAATAGTTCAGATGGTATCCATGGGCAACGCGAAGTTTTGCGAACCCGGAACGGAAGGGCATTTCAGACTGAATTCTCTGTTCCTGGGAGACCACTCCAAACCGGCAGTGAAGGAAGGGAGGGGAGATTTTACCCCCTGCTGTTTCAGTGAGATCCCGGAGCTTTTTGATGAGCTGATGCCGTTAGATGTCGCAATTATTCAAGTCTCTCCGCCAGATAAGCACGGTTATGTGAGCTGTGGTGTTTCGGTGGATTATACCCTTCTGTTGGATAGTTGGAATAGGTGACTTAGAAAATATCCATTATTCAAGGGTTTCCAATGCCCCTATGAACTTGTAATGGATAGTAAGTCGTTGAATTTTCTGCCCGTCTACCTCTACGGGTTCAGAAACAAGAATTTTTTCTATAAGTTGATTGATTATCTTAAAATTGAGTTCCGTTATTCCTGCATAACCGCTTATCTGCTCCGCAAACTGCTCAATGGAAGATAACTGCTCCTTGTCCGCTATGGCACTTTTTTCAAGTTCCTTTATCTTGGCGGTCAGTTCTTCCTGCTCGCTGTCATACCTTGCCGACAACATCTGGAAACGCTTTTCGGTCAGCAGTTCCCTTGTCAAGTCCTCATACAGTTTGGCATACAGGTTTTCAATCTCCGACACACGCTGTTTACATTGCCTTAGTTCCTTTTTCTGCTGTTCCCTGTCCGCTGACATTTGGAGATTAAGACGCTCGGCAATATCCGTTACCATTGTTTTCCTGTCCGTGCCGGGTACAAAAAGACTGCCTCATCTCCTATGCCGGGAATCAGTACTGCGTGCCGGCGGAATACATTGGCAAAGAT
>Ga0137297_10942_pt1 | contig 17604 bp, 19 predicted proteins | sample RamsorincwithD2O_FD_97191 | JGI IMG/M metagenome (GOLD analysis project Ga0137297, IMG submission 97191) | Mouse cecal microbial communities from Vienna, Austria - Mucin amended with D2O | ecosystem: Host-associated > Mammals > Digestive system > Large intestine > Cecum | place: Austria: Vienna... | reverse complement strand
TTATCTCCACCTGCCGTTCCAAAGCGGCTCTAGCCGTATACTGCGCCACATGGGCCGCGGATACACGAGGGAAGAATACATATCGCTTATAGACCGTATAAGAAAAAAAATCCCCGATTGCGGCATCACTATGGATGTGATTGCCGGCTATCCTACCGAAACGGAAGACGACCATCTCCAGACGCTCTCGCTTATGGAGTACGTAGGTTTCGATTTCGGATACATGTTCAAATACTCCGAACGCCCCGGCACATACGCCGCCCGCAACTACCCCGATGACGTGCCCGATCATGTAAAACAACGCCGCCTGGACGAGATAATAGAACTCCAGGCGCGGCTATCTCTCGAACGCAATACTTCGTACATAGGGAAAACATGCCGCGTGCTTGCCGAGGGCTTCAGCAAGAAAAACCCAGGGCAGATGTTCGGACGCAACTCGCAGGGCACTGTCGTGGTATTTCCGGCCGAAGGCATATCTGTTGGCGATTTTGCCGACATTGTCATAGAAAGCACCACACAAGGCACTCTGCTTGGCACGATATCCTCCAAGTAATAAAAAAACTCTCAGGAAAACATGGAACTATTTCCCGAAAAATACTCTCAAGCCATCGAAAAAGCATTGGAACGGTATTACAAACGCTACACTGCACCGGAGAATCTTTATTCTCCAGCACGGTACATACTTTCGCTCGGCGGTAAACGGATACGGCCTTCGCTTGTGCTAATGGCCGCCGAGAGTTTCGGCGCCCCGCTTGAAAAAGCCACAGACGCAGCCATAGCAATAGAAGTCTTCCATAATTTTTCCCTCGTACATGACGACATAATGGACCGCGCACCACTTCGCAGGGGACATGAAACAGTACATATGAAATGGAACGGCAACACCGCGATACTATCCGGTGACGTGATGATGATACAAGCCTACGAACTTTTCGAAAGCTATCCTAAAGACATTTTCCGCGATGTTGTACATACGTTCAACCGCGTGGCGCGGCTTGTGTGCGAAGGCCAGCAAATGGACATGGATTTTGAAAAAGAGAAATACGTACCGATGGAGCAGTATATCCGTATGATAGAAATGAAAACGGCAGTACTTCTGGGCGGAGCTCTGGCCATAGGAGCCATAATAGGAGGAGCTTCAACGACGGATGTGGAAAAAATGTACGATTTCGGCCGCTGCATAGGGCTGGCATACCAGTTGACGGACGATTACCTGGACACTTTCGGTTGTGAAAAGACGTTCGGGAAACGCATAGGCGGCGACATACTCGAAGCGAAAAAGACATTCCTTTACATCACGGCATTCGACAACACAACGGATAAAGACGCTCTTAGAGACGCATTTTCCATAACTGATGAAGAGGAGAAAATAACGGCCGTACGCACTCTATACAGGAAAACCGAAGCCGACAAAGCCATAGAAAAATCCATTGCATACTACACTGACAAAGCGCTTTCATGCGCCGATGACATGCCTTTCCCTGCACATGTCAGGGATGCGTACCGCCGTCTGGCCGTTTCCCTGGTCGAACGGAAAGTATAAAATACGGTATATATAAAATGCTAAAAACGGAGAAACTAAATAGAAGAAAGTCACTGCCGTGTTTTTTCATGTATTTTTTGCATCGGGTTTTAATTATGGACCAACCTGATGTTTTCTTGCTGTATTATATACCCCTCCAAACGCAATTTTAAAAAATAGTTTTGCCCCGAAATACACATATTAATTTCAGAAAGTTGTACTTTCAATCTTTGCGATTATAATTTTATATAAATAATAAACGTAATGAAAAAATACATTTTACTCATTCTGTGTGTAGGAGCAGTACTATCGGCTTATACTCAAGAGAAGAAAAACGAAAGCGGCTCCGCCTCTAGTTCAAAGATGGTACAGTCATACCACGACGAATCTATCGACAGTATGCGGGTACTGGAACAATGGAAAACGCCTGCCCTGACCAGGCCTATTGCTACAGGTGTGACTTTCAAAAGATTGATTTTCACCCTAAAGGATGGCAACCCTATTTTCAGTTCAAATCAGTACATCAATATCATCGAAGTCGACCTTTCGGCCAATCCCAATTTAAAATTCGCAGTATCTTTTCCTGGTAACGGCCCTACGAGCCTTACCACAAAAGCGGCAACCGACAGGGCAGCTCTGGCAGCCATAAACGGCACTATGGGCAGCTGGATAACAACAGATAGAGTAGACTATCTGAGAAATGCCACTTTTAAAGGCACAGCGCCTCTTCCTTCGTGGTCCACATCTGTTGTAACAGGTAACAACTGTTTAGACTATATACGCGGTTACAATACAGCCGGGACCGAACTGAGATTCGAAGTCCCGAATTTTGCCGGCAAGAAATTTACCAGCGGCTCAGAGGTAACGCGTTCGGATCGCCGTACCGGAGTTGTCAAAATAGACGACATGGGAAAACTGGTACTGGAATGTACCTTCGGAAAGGATATCAATTATGAATATAGACTGGATCGCGATAAATACAAGTACGTCATGGCTTCAGGCCCGATGCTGGTGGAAAGGGGCTCGGTATGGAAAATGGCTTCCAATGATTTGAATGACAAGCGTCATCCGCGTACTGCTCTGGCGGTAATGCCTGACGGGAAAGTGTTGATGATAGCCGTCGACGGGCGCCGAGCGGCCAAAGGAGCCTCCGGCATGACACTTCGCACCGAACTATCCAAATTCCTGGTCTGGATCGGTTGTGAGTATGCTATCAATCTGGACGGCGGAGGTTCAACTACCATTTACGCCCGTGACAATGTGTCCGATTTGGCCGATCCTCTGGACAACGGTATCTTGAATCATCCCACAGACAATACCGAACGCGATAAAGATGGCAATCTCACCTTTGACAACAAAGGAGAAAGAAGCCAGGGAGGGGGATTTATCCTTCTTCTGGACGAAAGGTCCACGCCTTTGAAGTAAATATCATACTTTGATTTTTACAGACTAAATAATATAAAACGTAAGGGGCTAAACCATAGGTTTAGCCCCTTACTATTGAGGTACCTGGCGTATTGTAATTTTATTTACAACCTCACACATTATGCCTCAATACCCATCTAAAAACCAGCATTTTATCTTTAAATAATTTATCAGCCCATGTTAAAAAACAATAGGAAATGTCGAAAAAAAGGTGTAAATTAAGGTGTAGAAAAAAGGACAGGATATGGAGATAAAAAGAAGCGTGCGCTTTGCGCTGGAAAAGCGGAAAAAGGACGGGGAACTCATCACGGAAAACGTTCCCATCCGCATGTATGTAAATTATAACGGGAAACGGGTGGACTTTTCCACGGGTTACCGGATGGACGCAAAAAAATGGGATGAAAAAGCCGGAAAAGTGCTCAAAGGCTGTACCAACAAGCTAAAACAAACGGCCTCGGACATCAATTCCGCTTTGGCCGAGTACGAGGCCGCCGTGAACGAAGTATTTAAAGTGTATGAAACAGAAAACGCCGTTCCCTCCCCGGCCCGTCTGCGGGAATCGTTCAACGAAAAGCTGCATAGCGGCAAAGTGAAAAAGGAATACACATTTTTCGAGGTGTGGGATATGTTCGTAACCGCTCTGAGCAAACAGAACAACTGGACGGTCGCCACGCACAACAAATTCAAAACCCTCAAAGCGCACCTGCTGCGTTTCAATCCCCGTATGACCTTCGAGGAACTGACCGAAAAACGCCTGCAACAATACATCGACTTTGTCCGCACGGAGCGCGACATGCGCAATACCACCGCCGTCAAGCATTTGAAATACCTGAAAACCTTTCTCGCATGGGCCGAGCAAAAGGGTTATAATACGAACGCCGAGTACCGCAGCTACAAACCCAATTTCAAAGGCACGGACGGGAACAGCAAAACCATCGTTTTCCTGTCCAAAGAGGAATTGGAAACGCTGTACAAATTTACCATCCCGGCCAATAAACAATACCTCGACCGGGTGAGGGACGTATTTTGTTTTTGCTGCTTCACGGGCCTACGATACTCGGACGCCTACAATTTACGGGCTTCCAACCTCCGCGAAGGAGGGGATTACGGGATGATCTGCATTACCACGCAAAAAACGGCTGACCGACTGGAAATACCCGTTACCCGATACGCCCATGAAATACTGGAAAAGTACAAAGGCATCCCGTTTGAAAACGGCAAACTATTGCCCGTGATAAGCAATCAGAAAATGAACGACTACCTGAAAGAACTTTGCCAGTTGGCCAGGATAAACAGTATCGTCACCAAAACCTACTACAAAGGTACCGAGCGCATAGACGAGGCCAAACCCAAGTACGAATACATGAGTTCCCACGCTGCCCAGCGCACGTTCGTCTGCACCGCCCTTTTGCAGGGCATCCCGGCCGAGGTGGTGATGAAGATCACGGGGCACAAGTCGTACGAGATCATGAAACCCTACATAGAAATAGTGGATGCGCTGAAAGTGCGTGAAATGAGCAAGTTCAACAACCTTTTTTAAACAAATACAGTATGGAAGTTTCCGCAATGAATATGGGGCCGGAGTTTTTAAGCTTCTCCCCTGAATGGTATTTCGATGGTTCTTGGAATACACTGCCCTTCTTGGCAGATTCGGACTATTCGCTCGAGCTGTATATAAAAGTATGGACATGTCATTACGACCACACCCAATTGGAAAAACTGCTGGAAATAGCCCGAAAATTAAATCGGCACGGACGGAATAACAAGCCGATACAACACATCGAAAAATGGATAAAGCTGGCTAAAACTCCCAAAGCAAAAATATCAAAGGATTTAACCTTTGAGGGGTTTTACGGACGCATACGGGATTATATTTCCGGGGGCAACAAACAACAGGCCCGTAATTTATACAACACAGGGCAGACCGGGAGGGAAAAAATAAAATGGATGGACAATGCCCGTACGCTGGTGGAAATCATGTATCCGGCTTTCCAAAATGAAATATCTCTTGTCCCGGACGATATCACTTTTTCCCTGTTCATTGCGAACAATTTTGTGCAGGGAAAAGGCAAGAATAAAGGCCAGCCCTTCACGGAAAAGACCATTCAGAACGGAATATCCGATCTGGAAAATCCCCAAAAATAAAGTTTCGTTCCCGTGATTGCTTTTACACAAACATAACTAATTGACAGGGTTGTATTTAACTATCTTCCCAAATCCTTAAAACCCTCCTTGGAGTCCATAGACGAAACATTTAATTTGGCAACAATTAATTGAACAAGTGGATTTTATCCTTTATTAAAGTTTTTAATTGTTGTAAAAAATGGACGAGAAAAACAAGCCTTTATTTGCCCTCACGGTAGGGGAATTTCTGGATTTACAGAAAAAAGCGGAGCAGGAAACGCAGGCCCGAGAAACAGTTTCTCCGGTGTTGCCGGATTCGCCCCGTTATGTGTACGGGCTGAAAGGAATAGCCGCCCTGTTTGGCTGCGGCATGGTAACCGCCAGCAAGATCAAACGCAGCGGAATGATAGACCGAGCCGTTACCCAGATAGGCCGCAAGATCATTGTGGATGCCCCTTTGGCGTTGGAGCTGGTGCGGCAAAGCAAAAAGGGAGGCCGCAGGCGATGAGCCGCCGCCCCTCCCCACGCTTTATAATAAGTATGGTTTTATAACCAATTCCGTTATTTCATTCCTTTCAAAAATCCGGGCAATCATGGTCGATACAATTCATATCAGGCTCACAAATAATCAAACGGTGGGCAAAATCAATTTTCTTCAACTTTCCTCACATTTCAATACCGTGAGTGATACAAAATACCTCAACACGGACAATACGGTCATAAACGGGCATTTAGGTAATCTGTTAATCAGTGTTTCAAAAAACAGTATTTCCATAAAAGGCAGTATAGCAAAATGGTTTTCGGGCAATAATCTTCATACCCTGTCCTATGAGGAACTTATTCAAGCTTTTACAAGGTTAGGCAACATTCTTCATATCCCTATCGGTAAGGCATATTTCACAAGGCTGGATATGGCTGCCAATATCAACACAAAATACAGTCCAAAGGCTTATTACAAGTATCTTATGTATCTAAAAGGGTTCAACAGGTCTAATGTTGGGGAGGATACCTTGTATTTCAAGTCGGATGAGGTTACTTTATGCCTGTATGACAAAGGGAAAGAGCAAAAAATGAGAGAGGGAAAATTATTGCGGTATGAACTAAGGCTGGAAAAAAGGTTTTTCGGCGCCGAAAAATTGTCGGTCGGTCAATTTTGCAGTAAAAAAGTATATTCACGGCTCGTTTCATACTGGCAGGAATCGTTCGACGCGATTTACAAACGCCGTAAGGCGATACGCCCGGAGCTTAACTATAAAATCGTAAAAACCCCGGCAGAGGCAAAAGTTGTGGCTCTTTCCTACTTCATTGATAAAGCAGGCGGATTGGAGGCTATGGTACGGGATATTTCCAATGCGCAGGCAAGCTATACGCTTACGCCCATGCAGGCGCACAGGCTTCGTCAGGAGTTCCATTCCTGCTACCATGTTACTGCGGGTGGCCTTATTTCTCCTAATCGTGTCCTGAGCGAGCTGAAAAACAAAATAGGGGGCTTTGTACAGCGGGAGCTGGAATGTGTCCGCAGCTCTCCTTTAAATGGGATTTAAGGGGTGTTCTCCTGTGGTGGAACACAATAGCACCATGAGGGAAAGTCCTTTATTCTTCTGATAAATTGCGAATATCACAAAGTATAAATCTCATCTTTATCTACTACCCCTATTTGTCCTTGCTTTAACTCCCCTAAAGGAGCCTCTTTTATTAAAACAGCCGTTATGTAAAATTCTTCTTCCAATGGAACTCCATAAAATTCTCTATACTCCAAAACAATGTTGTCAAAGTCTTCTTGGCTCAATAAAATAGCTTTTTCTTCTGAAATGGAATAATCCAAAATAAAGTCTTTTAAAGTCTTAATTGTAATTATTCTTCTCGGCAAAACTCTTTTGTCCATTTTCGTATATAATCAATATTTGTCTCCCGTAAAAGCAGCTTTTCTTCGTTTTTCCCTTATCATATCATCTAAACGAATCCTACCTTCTAACACTTCCATTAAATTTCTTCCATCTATTAGCAATATTTGCATTACAATTTCATCTTTACAGGATTTGCAAGCATCAACAAAACCATTAATAGATATAAAAACACCTAGAGCATTTTTTAATTTGGATTTTACTTTTGCTCCAAAGCCGCGTAAATCATCCAATGGTGTTAAATCTTTTTTCCATTTGGCTTCCATTAAATAATCCGTCCCATCATGAGTAAACGCACCATCTATCTGCTCATATTCTGTTTTATATGACGGCTTTGGATCTAGGTCAAAGAGCAGAAACAATTCGTGCAACCATTTTTCAAGCTCGTACCCTTTGGCTTGGGCATTTTCAATCCCTAATATTGTATAAAAATCATTTTTCAATTTTTCTAATTTTTGTTCGAAATGCTGTTTTGCCTCTAACGCCATTTTCTGTTTTTGTTTCCTTTCTTGTATCCGGTCATTTTCTTTCATTTGTTCAATAAACCCATCTGTATGCTTTCGAAGAGCTGTTACAGCTATCTTTGCTTTCTTTTCCTTTTCTTGCCAGTCAGGCCATTTTTTAAAATGGGAAAAATCAGTCATATTGGCTACCTCAATAATTAAGGATAATATGTCCTCTTGGTACAGATCTTTTCGGGCAGTCATCCTATCTACTAATTCATCTGTAAGATTTTTTTTGCTTTTGGCTGTCGAATTCCACCCCAAAGTGCCTACAATAACATTGTTTTTCATAGCATCTTCGAGGAAGAGTCGTAAATCGTTCTTTTCCCAATAAATAATCGGTAGCGCATTTTTTAAAGCTACTAATGCTGCGGATGATATCTTTTTCATTTTTAAATTTTAATAATAACAAAGATAACATCACTTATCTTTTTAACTCAAAAAATACTACATCTATTATCAACAACTTTTCCACAAGTAATTTACCTGTTCCTCTCATAAGCCTTTAAAAACCAATCCCTAAATCTATCCCGTAAATGCAACGGAGCAATCACCGTCACGGAAGTGATACGGGTAAGCAATTCCATCATAAAATCGCGGGTAACCGCCAAATGTAACCGCACGCGTAATTCCTGCCCGTTGTCTATGATGATTTGCTGGGAGTGATGCAAAGGACGAGCTTTTATGTATTTCCCGTCGGACACATCGAAAGATAGCTCCACATCCTCTATCGGTAGTTCCTCACGAATGATACCGAAGTAATCCCGGTACATAGCTTCTATATTTACCGTTGTGTCGCGTTTAAAGGATATTTCCGTATCCTCCACATCGCTTATCCGGTCAAGTCCGAATACCTGCACCTTGTCATTCCCCTTGTATCGCCCCAATAAAAACCAAACGCCCTGATGCTGTTTTATCGCATAAGGCTCAACCCATTTTTCACTTTCAGCAACATCGGCCGGAGCATTGTATTTTTCGTAATGAAAGTGCAAAGTATGGCATTTCATGCAGGCCCGGATCACTTTTATCAAATGTTCGCGCCCCCGCGCCTGCCGGGTTTTTACTTCGGGAAAAATAATGCCTTTCACGTTATCGGCTCCCAATGAGGTCAGTATGTCAAACGTATCCAACGTTTCCTCCAACAAGCTGATCTGTCCCTCATCCGATGGGACATAATACCCGTTTTTAGCCCTGTCATAATCAATACTAAGGCCAAGACTTGTTTTAATATTGCTTATATCGCGTTGGAACGTACGGAAAGAAAAACCGGTTTGCATACCCCGCTGTTCCATTTCTTCATTCACATAATGGATAATCTCCTCCATGCTGGGGTTTATTCCAAGCTCGTTGCTATCTTTCACCTTTTTGATGATGAGCAAGTAGCGCACTATATAATCTATTTTAGCCATTGTTCAAACAGGTTTTAAATACATTACAAATATGCAGAACTACCATGACAAAATATGTCGCTGAGTAAAAATATTTTCCATGCGTCGCGTCTTGTCGTACCCGCACTTTTCTTTTGCAACGGATAAAGCCCTAACGCTGACTGCGTGAGTTTTCTTTGAATGTGTGTTCTTTTTCACTACTTTTGGAGTGAAATACATACGGGTTGCTGGTTCCTGAAATTCGCCAAATTTTTATTCCAGCATTCTTCTTCCAAAGCAGACCCCTCACGTCAGTTTAGCGTGGGCTTTATCTGTTTTGGAAGAAGGGCGTTTGGCGATGCCTCAGGAACAAGCAGGTATAAGTTCCACGCTTCTTCATTCAAATATGGATATGAACTGACAAATATATAATCATGAAAATCCTGAAAATCGCCATTTTTCTACTGTTTGCCTGTGTTATAGGCGGATGCAGTCTATCCAAAGCGCCCTCTCTTTACAGGAGGGGGAAACGCAGCAACTCACCGCCACTACCGCTCCAAGTGGTATTACAGAACCCTACACCCTTGCCTGGAGCAGTTCCAATGCTGAGGTAGCCACCGTAGATGGAAACGGTAATGTCAAAGCCTTGAAGCCGGGGACAAGTACTGTCAAAGTGTATGAGCAAAGCCGGCCGAATATCAGTGCATCTTGTGCTGTTACGGTTACGGCCACTCCGGTAGAGATCGCATCCGTTTCGTTCGTCAACCCTCCCCAAACGTTGGAGGAAGAAGAAAGCAAAACTCTGGAAACAAAGGTTGCTCCCGAAAACATCAACCAACCCTACGAACTCGTTTTTACTTCTTCGGACCCTACTATGGCTACAGTATCTTCCGATGGAGTATTAAAAGCCCTGAAAGCAGGCCAAGCTACTATTGGAGTTGCTGTTAAGAATAAACCGGAAATAAAAGCCGATTTTCAACTGGAAGTGATCGCTAAGGGTTTCACGATAGAGATACCGGATGCCAATTTTAAAGCATATTTGGTGGCCAACTACGATATGAACCGGGATGGAAAGATACAGACTTTTGAGGTAGAAAGCGTTGACGAGCTGGACATAACAGGGAAAGCCATCAAAGACCTGACGGGAATACAGTATTTTACGGGGCTTATTTCCCTTCTTTGCGATAACAACCAGTTAACCGGAATCGACGTAAGCCAATGTAGTAAATTAAAATATTTGTCCTGTGCAAACAATCAACTGCAAAAACTCTATGTAAGCAACAAGGCGGAATTACGGGATTTACGGTGCAATGACAATCCTTTGACCGAGTTGAACGCAAGCAACTGTCCTAAATTAGGCTCTGGGAGCTATACCCTCCAAATTAAAAACACCCGGTTGCTTCGTGTAAACATTAGTGGATGTACAGGCTTGAACGAGTTTGTTTACAACAACAGCATTGTCGTAAATAATATCATAAAAGAAGGAAGCACTTTAGAAGAATTAAATGCACAAGGATGCTCTTCTTTATCAAAAATTTCGGTAGTTTCGGCGTATGCCTTAAAAAACATTTGTTTAAGTGGTTGCACCGCACTGACAGGATTGGATTGTTCATACAACGATTTGTCTGAAATTGATGTGAGCGAGTGCTCTTCCCTAATATATCTACATATTCGTCAGGTAAAACGGTCCGGAAAGATTACAGCATTAGACGTATCGCACAATTCTAAACTGGAATCATTGGACATTTGCGGGCATCATTTGACAAACCTTGACCTGACAAAATGCACTGCGCTGAAAGAATTAGTGGCCGAACGAAATGATCTCGAACAGTTGGACATTAGCCGAAATACTTCTTTAATATATCTCCAACTGCTGGAAAATCCCTTGAAAACACTTTATGTATGGAAAGGATTTTCTACCGAAGGGAGGTATTTCACCACACCGGGAAGTGCCGTATATGTGGAAAAAGAATAACCCTCATAAACAATATATTAAATTTTAAAAATCATGGAAACACAAAAAGACTATTACGTTTACATCTACATCGACCCACGCAATTATGAAACGTTTTACGTTGGTAAAGGGAAAGGCAACCGCAAATTCGCACACTTGTCCGACAACCATTTGGAAACGGAAAAAGTGAAACGGATCAAGGCAATTCAAGATGAAGGCATAGATCCTATCATCAAAGTATTTGCCAAGGATTTAAGCGAAGAGGAAGCTTTTTTGGTGGAAAAAACCCTGATATGGAGTAATTACCACCTTACAAACAAATCCGAAGGGCATTATGAGCGAAATTTCCGTCCAAAAAATACCCTGCATATGGAATTGCCGGAGTTCGATTTCGGTAACAGCATCTATGCTTTCAACGTAGGTGAGGACAAGAAGCCGAATGAAGAGGGAAAGAACCGCTCATGGGAAGATAATGCAAAATATGGGTTTGTATCTGCCGGAGGCCGCAAACTTTTCACAGATGCCGTAAAACGGTTGAAAACAGGCGATATCATTGCTGCCTATCTAAGCGGACATGGATATGTCGGCATAGGTCTTGTCGTCGATCCGGCCGTACCTGTAAAGGACTTTCTCTATCTGGGGAAAAATCTCCAACCGGAGGATCTGATCGGACAACATACCCTTTCTCATGCGAACGACCCGGAAAAATGCGATTATGCCGCACGGGTCAGATGGATTAAAACTACGGATAAAAGCAATGCTAAAAAGGTGGATGGGAAATGGGCATATCGGCCTACTTGCGTCAACATAGGTGATAAAAAAGAACTGCTTGAACTCTTGGAAAAGGCATTTGATATCAAGTTCGATGAACTCGCTAAGTAACATCAAGAGGCATATTTGGTATGCCTCAACGCATAATAGTTAATTTTATTTCACATTTCGACGTAAAAGCCAAAGGAATTGAGCAAATTTGTACAGCAACAGTATAAAAAATAAAAGTTATGGAAAAGCAAAAAGTAGGGATTTGGAAACAAAACGATGAGGGGTATTGGTACACCCCTCGTATCCCTGAAAATCAAAAATTGTTCAACGAACTGATGAAGCGTAAACCCTATAAGGGGGATGATTGGGATGAAAATTCTGTTTTTACCGATGAAGAAATAGAATTCCTGGGGCGTTTTAACCTGCCTGAATTTGGAAAGAAATTCCCAAATGAAGTTGAATATTATATAGATGAACTAAGTTAAATATGCATTAAAATCATTATTTTTGTTTAATATAATCTTGCACTAAGATGAAAAAAATATTAAATAGTAGCCTTTGGATGAGTGTATTAGCTACGTTATTGGTAGGATTAATAATATGGGCTATATTCTTTATAGAAGACAATAATCAAAAAATAGCTGTGTTCGCTATTGTAGGTGTATTAATCACAGCTGTAACATCTGTTGTAACGGTAAATTTGTCTACGCAAAAGGCAAAAGAGAAAGAATATGAGCTAATGTTAATAAAAGAAAAACAAGAAGTATTCAACCATTTTTTTAATGCACTATTTGAATTAATAATAAGTTCAAAAGAAAATAGAGAAACAAATATGCCTTTTGTTACTAAGGAATATATGAATTTTAAAAGGGGGTTAATGATATGGGGAAGTGAAGAAATTATAAACTCATTTATTGTGTTTGATAGTGCATTTCAAAATTTAAGAAAGGAAAATAATTTAAGTCAAGATGAAACAATGATGTATTTTTACGTCATTGAAACTTTCTTAAAAAGCATACGGAAAGATTTAAAATACTCAGTTTCTGATAAAATATCTTTAACGGATGTAATGCTTGATATTAAAGGACGGCAAACTTTAAAGAATCCAATAAAAACACCCTAATCTACATTTTGAGGTGTAAATTAGGGTGTAATTTTTGTATTTAGCTGGTTTATAGCCATATTTGAGGTACCTGGCGGATTCGAACCGCCGTAGGAGGTTTTGCAGACCTGTGCCTAGCCACTCGGCCAAGGTACCGTTTCTCGTATCTGCGATACGGTTTTGCAAAAGTATAATTTTTCGTGAAAACCACAAAATAAAAAACCAGGGTAACGCCAAAACTTTACCTGTCTTCGAAATCGTTTATCTCAGGCAGAACATCTTTACGGTGTGCATCCAATTTTACGAGTATAAACAACAAAATGGTAAAACTCCACAATGACGATCCCCCGTAACTGAAAAACGGCAACGGTATTCCTATGACAGGCATCAACCCTATGACCATGGCCACATTCACGAAAAAATGAAAGAAGAACACAGAAAACACGCACCATGCATAATTACGTGCGAAATACGTCCTCTGGCGCGATGCGACAAGGAGTATCTGCACCAAAAACGCAGCGTACAATACCACTATCAGCGCAGTGCCGGCAAACCCCCATTCCTCGCCAAGTGTAGAGAAAATGAAATCCGTATGCTGTTCTGGCACGAAATTGCCCTTTGTCTGCGTCCCCATCAAAAAACCTTTTCCCCACATACCGCCGGAACCTATCGCAATCTCGCTCTGATACGTATTGAAGCCTATACCTTTGTTGTCCTCCACCAATTTGAACGAAGTGAGGATACGCTGCCTCTGGTAATCCTTGAATACGTTTTCCCACACATAAAAATGAATGAATGCATATATGCCCAGTACCAACACGGTAACCGTTATGGTGCGTAACACACTCATCTTACGGTAAATCCTGTAAATGCATGCCAATACGGCAACTCCCGCCACCACGCCCATGACATAATACGGGCCTATACCGTAATGCTGCACGAATACATCGGCTATGAATATTCCTGCGGAAACAATCCCTACGGCGAAATAAACCCCCGGTGCTCCTGCCAAATACAACACCAGGAAAAACGAAAGGAATACGATAGCCGAACCGGTATCGTGCATCATAACCAATACCATCGGCAGCAGTATTACAAGAGCCGCCACAGCCTGGCATTTTAACTTGGACATAGTGACGGAATATCCGGATAAATACGACGAAAGTGCCAATGCTGTGGAAAATTTAGCTATCTCGGACGGCTGTAAAGACACAAAACCGAAATTATACCACGCCCTGTTTCCCTTGACCTCCGACCCTAAAAACGGCAACCCCAACAGCAGTATTATCGAAAAAATATAAAAAATCCACGCCATACGCTCGTACAGACTCATATCCAACAGCATAACCACCACGATTATCACCACGCTCATCCCTGCGAAAAGCAGTTGTCGTCCACCGTAACGGGAAATGTCAAACACCGACGGAAAATCGGCGTCGTACGAAGCGGAATATACGTTGGCCACACCGGCAATCACGAATACGGCGTAAAAAAACACCAGCGCCCAGCTTATGTTCATCCTCGAACGGTCATTTACTGAACTTATCCTCATCTGGTTGTTTTTTTTGGGTTATCCATGTTGTCGTACAATTTGTACGTATCCTCGAGAGAGCCTTCTATCATACGTTTTTCCAATGCCGCTCGCAGTTCGTCCACAGGCCCGCCCATTATATAATGCTCCATCATAAGCGAAGCTATCGGAGCCGCCCAACGAGCTCCCCACACGCCGTTTTCCACCACCACGGCTATGGCTATCTTAGGGTTGTCCTTCGGTGCGAACGCCACAAACATGCTATGATCCGGTAACTTCACGCGTCGCCCGCCTATTTTGCGGAAATTTTCCACCGTACCGGTTTTTCCGCAAAACTGTACTTCGGATATGGCATACGCCCTCGCCGTACCGGCACGGAAAACATTAGCCATGCCTTCGGCTACCACATCGAAATGTTTTTTATCTATTCCCGTATACACTGGTTTGGTGAAAGCCGTATCGACCGCTTGTCCGTCAATACTCTTTATTATATGCGGCCGGTAATAAAAACCCCGGTTGGCCACTATGGAGGCCAGATTGGCCAAATGCATTGGAGTGACCGTTATCTCACCCTGGCCGATCGCGTTGGATATCGTAGTGGAAGCCTTCCATCGTCCCTTTCCGTATGCCTTGTCATAAAACTCCGAATCGGGCACATGTCCTCTGCGTCCGGTCGAAAGGTCCGTCCCGAGATATTTTCCGAAACCAAGCGCTCCTGCGGTAGCCGCCCAGAAATCCATACCTTCGGCCGGCGTTTTGAAATATCCTATCGTGCGGTCGTACACCGTAGCAAAATACGTATTGCAGGAATATTGATAGCCGTGAAGCATGTCGAGCGTCTGCCCTACCCCGCCTTTGCATCCCATCACATGGTTGCCCACCCTGTACCCGCCGCCGCAATATACGGAAAACGCAGGCGTAACCGCTCCGCTTGACAACCCAGCCAGGCCGGTTACTATTTTCCACGGCGAACCGGGCGAATATTCGGCTATAAGAGCGCGGTCGAACATCGGCTGTGACGGGTCGGAAGCCAGACGCGCATAATTCTTCGTCCGGCCGCGCCCGGACAACAGTGCCGGGTCGTACGAAGGAGCTGTGACCATTGCCAGTATCTGCCCGGTGGACGGTTCAATAGCTATTATCGAACCGCGTTTGCCCGTCATAAGAAGTTCTCCATAACGCTGCAAATCTATGTCCAGACCCAGATGTATGTCTTTTCCGCTTTCGGCCTGGATATCGAAGCGCTCTTCCATGTACGACCCCGTTACCTTACCGCGCACATCTACCTGCATATAACGGTGGCCGGGGACTCCGCGAAGATATTTTTCATACATTTTCTCGACACCCGTCGCCCCTATTATATCTCCCAGTTTATAATCGGAGTCCTCGGATACGGCATTTTCGGAACTTATCTCGCTCAAAAATCCCAATACATTGGCAGCCGAAGGATATTCGTATTTACGCATGGTAGCTTTCTCGATGGAAAAACCTGGAAATTTGTACAAACGCTCCTGAATACGCGGATAATCGTCGGCCGAAACCTGCGACACTATTGCAAAAGGCTGATGCCGGGAATGCTTGCGGTTCCTTATGGCCCGCATGAACTTAGCGAACTGTTCGTCCATATTTTCCCTGGTCACTCCAAGGAGCGAACACAGAGCCGTCGTATCGAAAGGTTCCAGTTCGGTGTATGTCACACAAAGATTGTACGCCGGTTGGTTGGACACCAAAAGGCTGTCGTTACGGTCATATATGTAGCCGCGCGGAGGATACACGGTTATATCCCGGCGTGTATTGGAGTCGGCCATGAACTTGTATTTGTCCTCGTACACTTGCAAATAATACAAACGTGAGAGAAAAACCAAAGCCACCAGCGAAACCAGAGCTATGAGGATGTATTTTCCTTTCATTCCTGCCTCCTTGTCACATACGGGCCGAACGCCCTTTGATAAAGAAAACCGCTATTACCGATACGACAAACGTTACCAGCGCGTTCAAAAACGCGTTCCATGCGGCTGAAAACACAGCGCCGAGGCTCATCGCCTCGAAGAAATACAGCACATAATGATGCAGGAATACCAGTGCGAAGAAAAGCAAAACCGATGCTGTACCCAGGTTTTTACCGTCCAAAGGGCGATAGGCGTATATTTCCTTACGCGGAATCCCCAGAAAAGTCGTCACGCTCCACCGGCGCACAAAAGCTACCGCTACACACGCCATTGCATGCAGTCCTCCGGTAAACTCGAACGTATCGACGGCAAGTCCCAGAAAAAAAGCGGTCATCATAAAAGAAAAAGAACCGTAAGAAAAAGGGAAAAGCATCAGAAAAAGCACATAAAGATAAGGCGTGATATATCCGCCTATTTTTATATTGTCCAGCACCGCCACCTGGAGCGCAAGAAGCGCTATGAAAAGCGTCGCGGTACGCACCAGTTCCCTATTCATAATATCCTTTGCTTATTTGTTCCAGCTCGGCCGGATATTTGTATTTCAGCACATATACATAGCGCAGGTTGGCCAAATCGTCGAAAAGCCGCACTTTTATATCGTAAAAATCGCTTGCATCGCCGACTTCGGCATTCTCGACCACACCTATCGGCAGGCCCTCAGGGAAAAGCGTCGAACGTCGGTCCGTAACCACGGTATCGCCCGGCGAAACAGGAGCCTGACGCGGAATATCGACAAGTTTTACAAATCTTCGGTCCACACCATCCCAATCGACCGTGCCGAAATAATCGTTCTTTTTAAACCTGGCACTTATATGGCTGTCGGAATGCAGTATCGAGCGGCATACGGAATAATTGGCACTCGTCTGAACTATCACGCCAAGCACGCCGTTGCCCGTTACCACCCCCTGGTCTATCTCCACTCCGTCCGATGAGCCTTTGTCCAGTATCATATAATTTTTCGGCGAACTGTACGACGGCCTTACTATCGAAGCAGCGGTATAAGCGTAAGGAGCTTGTTCCCCGCCGAAGGCCAAAGTATCGGGATTCCCGGCCATGCGTTTGTCATCCACGGAAAGCATCTGACGCAACGCGGCATTTTCCGCCGCCAGACGGGCATTTTCCCTGTCGAGGGTAAAGAATTTTTTCCACGAATTCACCGTCCTGCCGGCCGAAAATGCCAAATCGCCTGTCAATGCGGCTACCACGCTCTTATGATACTCGTACTGGGCATGCACAAGCGCAAAACCCACTGCTTCGAGCAACAGGAAAAGGAAGAAAAACCTCCATTTTTTCAAAAAGTATAAGAGCCTCTGCATCCTTCAAGTCAAGTGTTTGCATTTACCGACACAAGCGAGGCAGGAACAGTAAAACGTCCCGCATCGCTTGCGCCCGGCCTCCGGCCACGCGGCCGCCGGCAACCAACGCGCGGTTTCTGCCTGCACAAAGCGAGAAAACCACGCA
>Ga0137297_11011_pt1 | contig 17677 bp, 24 predicted proteins | sample RamsorincwithD2O_FD_97191 | JGI IMG/M metagenome (GOLD analysis project Ga0137297, IMG submission 97191) | Mouse cecal microbial communities from Vienna, Austria - Mucin amended with D2O | ecosystem: Host-associated > Mammals > Digestive system > Large intestine > Cecum | place: Austria: Vienna... | reverse complement strand
GACAGCGTCATCGGTGACATGCTCGGGAAGATGGGCTATGACGTAGATGAGGTCAGAGACAGGATTATAACAGCCTGGAATAAGGTAAAAGGATTCCTGCTGCAGGTGTGGCTGTCCATCTCCCAGGCGGCAAAGGCTGTCGTAGATAAGCTGAAGGAATTCTGGGAAAAGAACGGCGAAGAAATTATGGCCAGACTCACATCCATCTGGAATAGCCTGAGGACAGCATTGCAAGCGGTCTGGAACATGCTCAGTGAAGCGGCAATCTCGATATTCACAGCGTTACAGGTTTTCTGGGACCAGTGGGGAGTGCAGGGAATACAGGAAATTTTTACTGGTATCTGGAATGCTGTAACAGCATTCTTTAAGGGCATCTGGGATGTGATCTACGCCCTGTTTGGTGAAAAAATTGATGCCATAGTTGAAAAAGTGACCGGATTTGTACAGAAGATTAAAGATATGTTGGCAAACGTTAAGGGGTTCTTTGGTGGGATGGCTGACAGTGTTGGAGATTTTGTCAGCGACGTAGGAAATTATGTCGCAGAAGTCCCTGCGATACAGAGTACCACAATTGCCAATGCAGGCGGTACCGGAGGGAACAAGACAAATAATGTGACGCAGAACGTGAACATAGAGAATACCTTCAATGGGACAGACCAGAAGACGATGTCCACAGCGGCCACTAAATCAGCATCAGACACGACAGACCAGCTGGCCAATGGTCTTAAATATGGCACATGACATGGAGGGGGGATGAGATGGTATATGAAGTTACGGCCATTGTCTATCAATGGGATAGAGTTTGATGCGCTGTTGAACGAGAGTAAGGCATATTCTTCCGAAGTTCCGGACTATGCTGTCGAATCCGGATATTCCGTATCAGACAACATCAGCATCAAACCTATGGAGTTGGAGATTACAGGGCACCTTACCAACACGCCGGTCACGTGGGATACGCATGGTACGGGCCGGGTAGAAGCAGTAGTGGCGCAGCTGGAGAACCTTTATCATTCCAGGCAGCTGGTCACGGTGGTCACGAGCACGGATGTCTATACGAATATGGCGATCATGTCTCTGACAGTGCCTAAGGATGAGAGCAATAAGACATCCAGGGATATCCGGATGAGTCTGAAAGAAGTGACTGTCGTATCTGCGCAGTCCACTACTATCCCAGCCTCATATGCCCGCGGTGGGGATACCGGTGCGAGTGCAGGTACTTCCGGAACGGGCAGTAAGGGCAGCTCCTTGGGAGCGGGTTCTGGCGGTAAGGACGGGTCAGGGAAGAAAGATTCAGAGAACAAGGCGTCCATTTTATACAATCTGTTGAATTGAGGTGCGAAAGTATGGTCGAGTATATTAAGGTGCCAGACATGAACGACAGTTTCTCACGGGTCATCTTGTGCCGACAGGAGTACCTGATACGGTTCATGTATAACGGTACATATGATTATTGGACGTTCGGGGTGTATGACATCAACAGGAACATCCTGTTACAGCAAAGGCGGATTGTACCGCTGGCGCCACTGACGCACTTCGATCTGTCGGTGCATATCCCGCAGGGAATATTTGGGTGTTTTACGAATTTAAAGCATGTCGGGCGCGATGATTTTGTGGATGGGAATGCCGAGTTTGCATTCATCCCATGGGAAGACCTGGCAGAATGGAGTGAGAGGAATGAGATTATTCGATAGGCAGGTGAGAGTATCCATCGGTGGGAGCGGCGGCTCCGGATTTGAAATCGGCGCTGCAGGAGCCAATGGCATCCCGCTCCATGTGAAGTTCTCCTTTGAAAAAGCAGATGTGGAGAGCCCTAATACGGGGAAAGTCACAATATGGAACCTGAACAGGGAACACCTGTCTGAATTGGAGAAAAAGGATTGTATGGTCGTTGTTAAGGCAGGATATGCGGACAGCATCAGTGAAGCATTTGCAGGGACCGTCACCCGTGCGACCACTACAAAAGAAGGCGCTGACAGTATGACGGAGATAGAACTGTCGTCCTGTATGGTGGAACTGCGGGACACGAGCTTTTCCCTGTCTTATGCAGAGGGTACCAAAACGGATGTTATCTATCAGGAGATAGCGGCACAGATGGGCCTGCCGATGAGCAGTTCCGCTGGCGCGATGGAAAAGCCAACGGTATTGACAGCGGGATTCAGTTTTGTGGGAGGCGCGAAGGACCTCTTGAACCGCCTGACACGCATGGACGGCATCAATTGGACGATACAGGACGGTGCTATGCAGCTATTAAAACCGGGTGAACCGATAGCTGCTGATTGCTATGAGCTGAACGCGGGGAGCGGCCTGATCGGGGTGCCGAAGCGTGTAAACATATCTGTGGGGAGCGGGAGCAGTAAGGGAGGCTCAGAGACAGCAGATGCAGGAGGTGAGTCAGCACAGCTAGGATGGGAAGTGACTTATCTTATGAACTTGGCCATAGGGGTGAACAGTTATATCCATATCAGCAGCGAAGCAGTGAATGGATATTTCAGGGTACAGAAGGTGGCCATTGATGGAGACAACTATGAGGGCGATTGGCAGTGTCGGGCAACGGTATTGGAGGTGACAGGGGCATGATGCAGGAATTTGTACAGCAGATAGAGAATACGACCAGAGAGTCCATCTATGGCATCCATACAGCGCTCCCTGGTACGATATCTGCATTTGATCCGGCTACTGGGATGGCGACCATCAGACCGGAAGGAACAGTGGCGATGAAGAACGGTAAGCGCCTCAAGTATCCCTCTGTCGTAAAGGTGCCGGTCATCTTCCCACGGGCGGGTGGCCAGGATACGGTGATAGCTTTTCCGGTGAAGCCAGGAGATGGGTGCCTGGTCATCATCTGTGAGAATGACCTGAAACCGTGGATGAGCCACGGGAAAGAGACGGAGAGTGACATGAAGTTCGACCTTACCAATGCCGTGTGCATCCCCGGGCTGTTTAGCGAGGGGAATGAGGCAGCGCAGAAGGCGGTGGAGGAAAATGCAGTCATCATCAAGAACAAGGAAATGGAGATGATGATAAAGGAAGACAGATTCCAGGTCAAGCATGAACAGAACAGACTGCAGATGGGGACGGACGGTGTAAACATCAAGTGCGGCGGGAAGAGCCTGAGTGTCAGGGATTCCCGCATTGAGATAGAGGGGGACCTTTATGTGAGCGGTTCCATCGTGGAAGGAGGATGATCATGGCATGAGGGATATCCTACTTGACAGAGACGGGGATATCAAGCTGACGGAAGACGGCGATATCTTACTTGTGACGAGCCCGGTACAGGCGGTCATGATAAAACTGCGGTGGTACTTTGCAGAATGGGTATTCGACCCGGAAAAGGGGATTCCCTGGTTTGAGTCTATCCTGGTGAAAGACCCGGACATCGAGGGCATCAAGAAACGGTTGATCCGGGAGATGCTGGATGTGGATGATGTATCAGAAGTAACGAGGATGGATATCTCTGTTGACACAAAGACCAGACAGGCAGATATCCGTTTTATCATCCGGACGGATAAAGAGACCTATGATGAGGAGGTGTTACTGCATGGATGAACATGGCGTGACGCAGAAAGGCTTTGTGAGGAAGCGTCTGGATGAGATAAAGGACAGCGTATATGGGAAGCTGAAAGAAGGCTGGGGATATGATATAACGATCAACCCGCAGTCTGTCTTAAATGTTCTGGTCACAGGATTCGCAGATGAAGTCGCAAAACTGTGGGAAGTTGCCGAGCATACCTATTATGCAATGTATACGATGAGCGCGGAAGGGTCTAACCTGGATAATGCCATGCAGTTTGGCGGCATCACGAGAGAGCGGGATTCCCGGACGGTCTATATGCTAGCGTGCACGGCACCGGATGATACAGTCGTCCCCTATGGTGTGCTGGTGAGATCCGCGACAAATCCTGCAAAGACATTCCGATGCACGAACACGCAGGTGATCGGAAGAGAGAACTTCCGAAAGGTCGTGATAAAGCCCTATATGGAATCCGGCATCGACTTGTTTTACGTGACCATTAACAGAAACAGCTATCAATACGTATTGCAGCCGGGAGATGGTGCGTTGGAAGTCATCAAGGCGTTTAAGGGCATGATAGACGAAAAGGGGATAAAGGTAGAGGTAGATGAAGAGAACCTGTCCCTGGGTCTGGAAGATATCTACAAACAGACCTCAAATACGCTGGCAATATCCAATAACCTGCTGATAGAGACTGTGACGTCTAATATCTTATTTGAAAGTATGGAATATGGCCCAGTCATCATAGCAGATGGCCTGATCAAGGAGATGGTCACCCTGGATACAGGCATCCGGGAGATCACGAATGATATAGCGCCGGTACCTGGCCGGTTTGAAGCAGATGATGTGGAAGCCAGACAGAACTTTGTAAAGCGATGCGCCACACGTTCCAAGAATATGATAGAGAGCGTCACGGCAGAGATATATAATTCCGTTGACAACGTGCTTTCTGTAGCGGGCTATGAAAACGATACAGAGAGCACAGATCGGGAAGGAAGGCCGCCTAAATCCGTGGAGTTCATCGTAGATGGAGGAGATGAGGGCGAGATAGCCAATATCATCTACCAGAAGAAGACAAACGGTGTCAGGGCCTATGGGAGCGTTCTCATGGATGTGGCAGATGTTTTTGGTAACATCCATAAAGTAGGGTTCAATCGACCAGATTACAAGTATATATGGCTGAGAGTCGTAATCACAAAGGAACAAGGAAGACAGCTCGCACCAAACTATATCCAGCTCGCACAGGATTCTATCCTGGAGGATACAAAAGTGCTCCAGGTAGGTGACAGTGTGTACCTGCAGAAACTCTTGACCAATATCTATAAGAACCTGGCGGCTGTTTCCATGGTGGATATCAGGGCGTATGCAGCGGATTCGGAAAAGTATATCCCGACAGAGTCTGAGTATGCATCGGGAAATATTGAAATAAGTCACAGGCAAAAGGCTGTCTTTGATGTATCGAGGATCGAGGTGACCTTGCATGATTGATGCTATGACGATAACAAAGAGTTTTCTTGGCAGGCTTCCGGAGCAGTTCAAGAGAAAACGTAACATCGAAGTGCTCGTAAAAGCATTTGCCGAGGAGCTGGAAGAACTCGAGGAAGCGTTCAGAGAACTTGAGACGCTGCGCGCAATATGTACGGCCTTCGGTAAGCAGCTTGACGGTATCGGTGAGATCGTGAACCTGTCGAGGGTGGAATCCACGGCCTATGCTGGCATCATAGATTTCTTCGTCCTGGATGATGAGAGATACCGCCTGTTCTTGATGTATAAGGCACTCCGTAATGCGAGCACATGCACCTATCCGGAACTGATGGAGATATGCAGACTCCTCTATGATGCAAAACTTTTGTATTACAGAGAGTATGACGACCATCCGGCACACTTTCAGGTCATGGTGGGGGCAAGGTTCCAGGAGTGGATGATGGGTATGCTCAACAACGTGAATCTGACGGTGAAACCAGGCGGTGTTTCCGTGGAAATGAAATTTTTTGAACTTGAGTTTTTTGGATTTCGGGATCTCAACAAAGAGGCACTGGGATTCGGGGAGGGCAAGTTCTTGCACATCATAGGAGAGGAGGGATAAAGATGTCAGATCTGGAGAATATGGCAGGCGGATATATCAATACGGCGGAGGAAAAGGAGTTATACGAGAGCCTATTTGCGGATACGGGGAGCCGGGAGAACATAAGCGTTAAGGATTGGACATCCGGATGGCCTGCGATAGTTGGCGGCATCAATGGGATACCGACCTCAAGACAGTTCAACACCTTACAGCATATCACAGACCTGAAATGCTTCATACTCTATCAAGCAGTCGTAGCTTTGCAGCAGGCAGGCGCTACAGGCATCAGGATAGGACCGCCGCAGGAATTGGAAAAGAACATGATCCTACTGGAGACGATAAAAGGGACAGATAAGATTGTGAGGGTACGCCGGAAGGACAGTGAGGGGAATGAAGAGGTGTATGATCTGGCAGCGGTATTTAAGATGGCCGGAAAACGGGAGAATATACAGTCAGGGGATACCCTGGCGGTATTGTTTGGCAAGATAATGCGTTTTTTTGAGGATATGAAGGCAACGTGCTTTTCGGAGGCAGATGACCCCTTTGTGCAGATGACAGAGCTTACCTATAAGCCGCCAGCACTGCGCACAAAGGGAACCCTTTATGGCCTCATCACAAATAAACGAGGACTCATCATAGAGTATTTTGACCGTTATGTACAGGGAACCGAGGAACCGACTGTGGAAAGGACCCTCTATGGGATCGAGACGCAGGAGAGGACATCTGCGCAAGAGGATACTAGTCCATATGCCGGGATATTGAACAATATCGTTCACATAGAAGACGGGCAGGAAGTAGAGAGAAGACCGTTCATGATCTATGCCATAAATAAACAGACAAGGAGGTAAGGAAGGACATGGCTGAGAGCACGACAAGGTACAGGATAGAAGAATTTCAGGATCATCAGGGAAATGTCGTCTATCCGCAAACAGACGCACGAGCAGTATGGGCGGGTGAGCAGTCGCTGCATTCATTGCTGAGTGCAGAGATAACAGATGAACAGATCGATAGCGTATTGAATGAACAGGGAGGTGTATCATGAAGACTATAGCAGAACAGATCTTAAGTGGACTAAATAAATTTTATGCAGCGTTTCAGACCAAGCGGGTCCTTAAGACCATGGAGGAAGTCGAGGCGAACACGAGCGAGGCAAATCTGGTGGCGGCGCCAGTGGTCGCTGAGTTAAATGATAAATTAGCCGGGTGCTCGTTTGCACAGGAAGGGAATGATTTCTATATCGTAGGTGCTGATGCAGTACGAAAAAAATTGGGTAGTGGTGATATCTCTCTACTTGACTCTACTTACGCTGGTAGCGTAAATAAATCAATACGGGTAACGAAATCTGGTAAAACACTGATTATAGCATCTATTGGGGGATATAATACTTCAAGCTCGAACCAATATGGTACAGTAACGATCAAAGTAAATAATAATAGTAAAGGGAGTTTTTCGCTAACAATGCCTGCAACAGCAGCCACCGTTTCATCTGGATATAAAATAATCGATGTTGCTGAGGGAGATGTAATAAATATAATGGGCAATTTTTCGTATGCATTTGCGGGCAGCACTTTTTATGTATATTCGTTTTTGATTGGCGGATAGAGGTTAACGATATGTTATCGTAATCAATCCCGTTGCACTCTGCTCCGTCTGCTCGATATATATACCCTTTTGTTGCAATATTTCCAGAGTTTCCTATATTTAGCTTTTGACTAATTACTTGCCTATAGCCGTATGCACCACTTCTTATACCTGTAATGTTGCTATAACGTAGAGATGCGATGTCGGTTGAAAATGATGTTGTAAGCCCAATGATAAAATTACCAGCACCGCCAATAAAGTATTGAACTGAATCACAGCCAAAAGTAGGCAAAAGGATAATACCATACCCGCCGCCATATTTATTTAAATACATAGGTACTGAGACTCCGTTAACGGAACTAAAAGGGAATACTGTATCAGCACCCCCGGTCTTATATCCTGTAATCTTGCCAGTACCATCTTTGATCCACTCCGGTTGTCCGGCTAATTTATCATTTAATGCAGGAAGGATGGGAGTGAGACGAAAAATATGAAACTAATTAATAAGAAGCCAGAAGTCTCTTTTTTGGACCGGGCACATCCCGGAGAAAGGAAAAAACATGTTAAATATGAAATATATCAAAGAGCAGACTGTTTATGAAGTCGATTTTAGCAAAGTCTCTGAACATGTCGTACAGGTAAAAGGGGATGTTCCTATAAAAACTAAAGGATTTTCGCTGTCGAGAGATGAAGCAGACGATGGCTGGGACTATAGAAATTTCAAGACTGTGTACCGTAAGATCGAGGGCGGCATCCAGTTTTCTGATGATGGCTCTGTTTACGTGGCACCGCCAGAACCGGAACCGGTACCTGAGCCAGATCCATACGAGCCTACATTAGAGGAGGTAAAAGCGGCGAAGCTGCAGGAGATAGGCATGGCATGTGAACAGACGATATATGCGGGGGTCGATGTTGCATTGCCGAGTGGAGTAGAGCATTTCAGTCTGACGGAGAAAGACCAGATAAATCTGTTCGGCAAACAGGCACAGATGGCAGCAGGCGCGGAGAGATTTGAATATCATCAGGACGGACATCCATGCAGGTATTATACAAAAGAAGAGATGCAGATGATCGTGGAGACAGCGCTGGCATTTGTAACATATCATACGACATACTGTAATGCACTTAATATATGGGTCTCTGCGCTGGAAGATATAGGCACGGTGAATGATGTGGCGTATGGATGTGATGTTCCGGAAAGATATCAGAGCGAAGTGCTGAAAGACATCCTTGCAGGCATTGATGATGGAGTAGTGGAGGAGTAGATATGGAAGCAGTGTTATTTCTGATCGGTGGCTGGGTGTATACCTGGATAGAGATATTGTGGCGTGGTTACACGCATTGGAGCATGTTTGTGTTGGGCGGTGTCTGCTTCGTCATCATGGGGTTACTCAATGAGTATAAGATACCGTGGCATTGGTGCCTTATGCGGCAGTCAGTTGTGAGTGCAGTCATCATCACGATATTTGAATTCTTTACTGGGTGTATAGTAAATCTGTGGCTTGGATGGGGCGTGTGGGATTATTCCAGACTGCCATTCAACCTGCATGGGCAGGTATGCTTATACTTTTTCCTTCTGTGGATCCCACTGTCGATGTTCGGGATAATGCTGGATGATTGGATCCGGTATCTGTTATACATAGTGCTGCGTAGATACATCCCATGGATGCAGGAAAGGGAGAGACCGCACTATAGATTGGCATGACAAATAGACCTGCCAGGAGCAGGCAGTAGGAGTCGGTATGTGAGAGAGGTCAGAAGTTCATATACCGCTTATGATTATACCTGACAGATTCCTGGGTCACGGTGCAGTAGATCCTGGTAGTCTCGATGCTCTTATGTCCCAACAGTTCCTGCACCTGTTCGATAGGCATGCCGGCGTTCAGCAGGTCAGTGGCGCTGGTGCGCCGTAATCTATGAGGATGGACTTTTGTGACTTGTGCCCTGTCAGCGATACGGTTGAGGATATCTTCCAGACCACGGCGGGTCAGACGGCCATGTGGTGACTTACTGCTGACAAATAGGGCAGGGTTATCATCGGTCCGTAATGCCAGATAGTTCTTTAGATGGATATGGGATCTTGCATTGAGATAGGTGACACGTTCTTTATCACCTTTTCCCAGCACGATGATATCATTGTGTGAGAAAGATATGTCAGAGCGGTCAAGTCTGAGTAATTCGGATGCTCTCACAGCAGTACTATAAAGACATTCAAGGATCGCCAGATTTCTTTCTGACTCACAGGCTGAACGGAGTCTTTCGAGTTCTTCTGCGGACAGGGGTTTTTTAACGAGTTTCCGGCACTTGATAGGGTCAACAGAATCAACGGGGTTATGGGTACAGATCTTCTTTTTGATGAGCCACTTAAAAAAGCGGTTTGCGACCAGGCGGATCTGGTTGATGTATGAATTACTGACAGGTCTCTTATGCTTATAATTGTACAGATACATATAAATATCGTCATCAGCTATGTCAGTTATATCTTTGTTGATATAGGATAATAAATGGGACAGGTGGAAGTCGTAGAGTTCTATGGTACCAGGGGATCTGCCAGCCTGGCGGCAGGATTCAAGGTATATCCTCAGATAGTAAAAGCTGCTGTTATCGATGACCTGCAGGGAAGACTCCTTTGCAGACACTTCGTATTGGCAGAGGACGATCCTGACAGCATCCCGTATCTCTGTGAGCTGCTGTGATGAGTAGTCTGGAAGATGGTGTAAGATCTCAAGTATGAGCTGTTCTTTCATGGTATCACTCCTTTTTGATGATATGATACCATGTACGAGATGATGTATTAAATGATAAATTAGCGAATGGAAGGGTGGAGCTTGTAGTCACGAACGATGGCCTTGGTTACAAACTGGATGGTGCTGATACAGTTCTCCCTTTTAGTAGAATCGGAAGTAAGATAGTATTGGGAAACTTGAAGGTTCCATCCGTGGGCAGTTCTGTGAGTGTGAGACTAGAAAAGCGACCCCGATTTGTTATTGTTTTCTGTAATGTTGACGGATCATGGCACGGCAATGTATTACAGATATACGATGGTACAAATTTAAAACATTATAGGTACGCTTCTAAAATGGGTGGCACTTTAGTAAACATGTTTAATTCTACTGACATAAGTGTCTCAGATACCGGATTTATATACACACATAGGCATTTTGCGACTGGTGAGACCTTGATGGTGGGATCTACTGCCTACTATTATGCGATAATATAAAACCCGTTTGAGTTTATTATTCCAAAAATGTAAATGTTGCGGTACCACGCCATCCGTTTGATCCAGCAATTCCTATATAGGGTGTGCCGCTGAGATCCATTGTCGCGTTTGAAACATAGCCATATCCACCATATCGTACCCAACCACTACCATTGTGTGTAAAAAGTGATGTTTGTTGTGCGCCAACAGTAACTCGAACTTTTTTCCCAAAAGTAGGAAAGTATGATGTCGGACTGCCACCGCTTGGGTCACTGGATCCTACCTCGCTTAGTGAGAAAGTAGCTCCTTTTGTCTTTGTGTCAGTAAAAGGGAATACTGTATCAGCACCCCCTGGAGTCTTATACCCAGTAATCTTACCACTGGCATCGTAAAGAAATTCCGGTTGCCCGGCTAATTTATCATTTAATGCAACATCAGACATAAAAGAACCCCCAAAAGAAGCGATAGCAATATTGCTTCTTTTTTATATAAAGACTTACCAGAAAGAAGGTGAAAACAATGGATGACTATATTGCCAGAAAAGAGCACGAGGAGTTCTGCAGACGTATGGAGGCAGAGAACAAGCGGCTTGAAGATGAGAACAACCGTCAGAACAAGCGCATCGGGATCATCGAAGAAAAGCTTGAAGAATTGATCGATCTGTCATCTTCTATAAAGTCGATGACTACAGAAATCAAGACGATGACAAAAGAGATCGAGAAGATGGGAAAACGCCTCGAAACTCTGGAGGACAGAGACGGGGAAACATGGCGTACGGTTGTAAGTCATGTGGTCACTGCGGTTGTTGGTGCAGTGATATGCTACATATTTGCACAGATTGGGATGTAGACGAAACTTAGTATCTCAAGATAGCTCAATAGGTCTATAGAGACTTTGAGAATAAAAAATATAGGAGGACAAGAAAAGATGATGAAAGAGATCAATTGGAAGAGGAAACTGACAAGTAGGAAGCTGTGGACAGCGGTAGCATCGTTTGTATCTATGATGATAGTGGCTACAGGCGGTGCAGAGAACACAGCGACTCAGGTAACGGCACTCATCATGGCTGGCGCATCGGTGGTAGCCTATATCATTGGGGAGGGGTTAACAGACTCAGCCAATGCGGAGACGTCGGTGAATGATTCTGCAGAAATCATGGAGGAGTAATCATGACGATAGGGATTAACTGCGGTCATACAATCAGCGGCGCCGGTTCTGGCGCCGTTGGCATTATAAGGGAAAGTGAGCATACCAGGCTGGTAGGACAGGCTGTCATGGCTATGTTTCGGGCAGCGGGTATTGTAGTCGTTGATTGTACAGTAGATAATGCCAATGCTCAGAGTGAATATCTGGTTGCGACTGTAGCATTGGCCAACAGGCAGGAACTTGACTGGTTCATATCGATTCATTTCAACGCTTCTGGAAATCACGCTGGACATGGAACAGAAGTATATACATATGCCGGCAAGGAATATCCGGAAGCACTGAGAATAAGTGAGAACTTTGAGAGCCTTGGATTCAGGAACCGGGGCGTTAAGAATGGAGCAGGCCTTTATGTGATAAAAAATACACGGGCAAGAGCGATGCTGATAGAAGTATGTTTCTGTGATAATCAGCATGATGTTGAGTTGTACCAGGCAGCAGGTGTACAGAAGATAGCAGAAGCAATATGTTCTGCTCTGTGCGGTAATAAAGCTGGAGAGGAGCATCCTGGCGAGACAGAGATCATGGGTAGCAGTATTGCCACAGCGGAGCAGCTCAAGGCACTGTTGTTGTACATGAATCCACAGGCAGCAGGATACGCACATCTTGCGGACATCTTCTTAGAAGAGGGCAAAAAGGAAGGTGTAAGAGGTGATGGAGCGTTCTGTCAGAGCCTCATTGAGACAGGATATTTTAAGTTCGGAGGGGATGTAAGACCAGAACAATACAATTACGCTGGCCTTGGGGCAACGGGCGGTGTGCCTGGACTTTATTTTGCTGATGAGCGAACAGGAATCAGAGCGCAAATACAGCACTTAAAAGCCTATGCATCCACAGAGGTGCTGTGTCAGGATTGTGTAGACCCACGGTATAAGTATGTCAAGAAAGGATGTGCGACTACCTTTGAGCAGCTTGCCGGCAGATGGGCTGTACCAGGCTATTCCGGGTATCCAAGCCTGGAAGCAGCCAGACAGGCGAGGGACTCTTATGGTGACCATATAACAGAATTACTCGATCATGCAATAAAGATTTCTGTTGCGACGTCGCAACCAGATACAGATGAGATGGCTCCGGAAGGGATGCTTTACGTCGTACAGGTCGGGGCATATAAGAATCTTAATAATGCAAAAAGACTACAGAAGAGCCTTGAGGCACAGGGGATTGTGTCTCTGATCAATCAGTATAAAGTTGCAGAGTAAATGAAATAGGCGGTAGATTGCTCTATCGCCTATTTTTTAGATATTGTCATTTCATAAGTGCTGGTGTGAATCCCTTGGATTCAGATTTTCAATATCATATTCTTTTCTCATTGGATTTCACCTCATACATTTTTCCATATGCTTTTTAAAAACGTATACATCTGGCTCAAAAACATCTCATCTCTCACATCATCGACATTTTCAAGCATTGACATTATCATAGTTTTATAGGGATAACGGCTGTTGTATGTAATACTGAAGACCGGGCCGCATTTGTTGAGGCTAAGGCGGTGCATATCTGCTTTCATTTTGCCAAGTTCTTTCTCCAGTTCTTCCTGCTTCTGTGAGAGTATCTGCATCTGATTAGGCGGTACCGGTACAACCGCCTTTCAGCAACCAGCCAAGCATTTTGTGTGCTTGGTTTTTTTTTATATAAGGGTCAAACCCGTCACACCATTTTATATACGTTTTTTATATTGTATTGAAGCTGCAGTAAAGGACATCCCGGGATTCCGCATGATTTTTGGGTTAATCGTGGCATATGACAAATTGCGACGTCGCAATAATGAGGGAGTAGTAAAAATCTCACACTACTGAAAACTCCCCCTGTCCGCCAGAAAAGGCAGCCGCAGTAGCTCCGAAATCAATGCTTTGGTCAATAGAAAGATCGGTGGCCGGATCCAGCCCGTTCTTTTTCAGGATATATTCAAAGACCATTTCAGGCATACCGCCGGCTCTCCCGCCCAGCACCTCTTTGCCCACCAGCATATCCCACTGAAAATCATCAATGGGCTCTCTGGATACCAGGAAATTTCCTGCCCGTTGGGTAAGCTGAGCGAAATTTACCGCATAGTCCTCTGCCCCTTCTTTATAAGTATAGATAGTACTCTCACTCCCCATGAAGCCTATGTCTGCCTCACCTGTCAAAAGTGCTGTCATGGTCTTATCGGCACCGAATCCGGTAACCAAGGTCAGGTCAATTCCCTCCTCCTCAAAGTAACCTTCCTCGATTGCCACGTACATAGGTGCATAGAAGATAGAATGTGCCACTTCGTTAAGTACTACGGATGTCTTTGCTTTAGCGGAAGATGTATCCCCTGCGCTTCCTGTCTGTGTTCCGCAGCCATAGAGAGTGCCTATGACCAGAACGATCACAAGAAGCAAACTGCATATTTTTTTCATGATCCTCCTCGAATTGCCAGAAAGAGATCTGTCAATCCCTGAAAACATATTTATTATAGTCTATGCAGGACAGCGTAAGAAGTGAAGCAATAGAGAATAATATTGCTGTGACATATTCAATTTTTCATTCCTTTTCCGGTTGTAAAGATATGTACGGATAATTCTCTTGTCCTTGCATAAAGGGGTATGATATACTATACAAGGGTCATTCTGTGGGTAGTATAAAGTGTTAATTGTCGTTTTAAGGGTATATAGTAAATGTATCAATATCAGGAGGATGGCAGAATGAACAAGGAATGCGTATTTAGTGAAGGAAAGGCGATGAACAGGGTAGCCCTGTCCTGTCATACAGTGTTGGCAGCTGTTCTGGCACTATCTTATCTTCTGGAGGTAATAAAGGGCGACAGGACGATTGAGTATTATCTGATCTTTTTAGCTTTGGCAGTGGGACCGGTCATTGTTGAGTTCCTGATGTATAAGAAAAGCCCGGAGAATGTGAGGCTTAAGTATGCGATAGGTGTTACATATACGATATTCTATGTGTTTGTGGTATTCACAACGGTGAACATGATTGCGTTTACCTTTATCATACCAATTTATTTAGTCTTGATCCTGTATTCTGATTTTAAATTGTGCGTGGGAGTGTCGGGCGTAGGATTTTTCGTCAATGTGGTATTTTTAGTCTGGCAGGGGATTGTAGGAAATATTGCGGCTGCTGATGCTGCAACTTATGAGATTCGGCTCTTTTTACTTTTGCTGATCGGAATCTTTATCTGTCTGTCTACCAGGACACTGGATAAGATTAATAAAGTGAAACTTGAGGAGTTAAATAGAGAAAAAGATAATGTATCCGGTCTGCTTGACAGAGTGATGAACATATCCGGGCAGATGTCCGAGGGGATTGTGGATGTAGCAGAACAGATGAAGGAATTGGGCTCTGCGGTATCCGAGACCACAAATGCAATGCAGGAGGTATCAGCGGGCACCAATGAGGCGGCGGAATCTATACAGAATCAGTTGGGGAAGACGGAAGAAATCCAGGATCACATCGGGCAGATGAATGATGTGATGGATGCTATTGCCCACAGTATGGAAGAGGCCAAGGGAAATGTGCATCTGGGTAAAGAAAATATAGATACACTGGTGAAGCAGATGACAGTCTCTGAGGGAGCCGGCAGAGAAGTGGTGGAAGATATGAAAGCATTGGAAGAGTACACATCCAATATGCAGTCTATCATCGACCTGATTACCAATGTGGCAAGTCAGACCAGTCTGCTTGCTTTAAATGCCAGCATTGAGGCGGCACGCGCCGGGGAAGCGGGTAGAGGCTTTGCGGTGGTGGCATCAGAGATATCCAGTCTGGCGAACCAGACCCAGAGCGCCACAGTCAACATCACAGATGTGATTCAAAGTGTTTCAGAGAAACTGGGCATTGCCATGAAAGCAGTGGATCAGCTGATGCAGAGCAATGCGAAGCAGAATGAATCTGCCACGGCGGCGGCAGACAGCTTTGAGAAAATTGCAGACAGTACGAACCAGGTAGATGAGCAGAACGGGCGCCTGGATCGGGCTATGGAGCAGCTGGCGGCGGCCAATGGCGTCATTGTGGAGAGTATACAGACGATTTCAGCGATTATGGAAGAAGTATCTGCGCATTCGCAGGAAACCTATTCCGTGAGCGAAAGAAATACAAAGATTGTAGGTGAAGTGGAACGGTTAGTGGAGGATTTAAGCAGTCAGGCTAAGCGGCTGAACCAGAGCCAGGATATGTGACGGAGTGCATGATTATGGCAGACTTTATCTCACTGTTATGCAAGGGGCTGCATGTCAGCCAGGCACCTTATATTTAAGGTTGGTGTCTGTTGATATATAGTAAATGACATAATAAATAATTAATGGAGGGTTAAGTATGGGTATCATGACAAGATTCAAGGACATTATGGCGGCCAATGTGAATGCGCTCTTAGACAAGGCGGAAGACCCGGAAAAGATGATCGATCAGTATCTGCGGAACTTAGAAACCGATTTTGCCAAAGTAAAAGCGGAGACAGCATCTGTCATGGCGGAGGAGAAGTCGGCCAGAAGGAAACTGGATGAGTGCAGTGAGGAGATCGCTAAGATGGGCGAGTATGCCAAAAAGGCAGTGGCAGCAGGCAATGACAATGATGCCCGCCGGTTCTTAGAGAAAAAGAGCGAGCTTACCCAGAAGCAGGAAGTCCTTACGAAAAATTATGAACTTGCACAGGCTAATTCTGTCAAGATGAGACAGATGCATGACAAGCTGGAGAGTGATATCCAGGCTATGAAGAGCAAGCGAGACATGCTCAAAGCCAAGGTCAAAGTGGCACAGACCCAGAGAAAGATTAATGAGATGGGTTCCGGTATGGAGAGTGCGGGCAGCAATGCGGCGGCTTTTGAGAGAATGGAAGAAAAAGTCAACAGGATGCTGGATGAGGCAGATGCAGTTGGAGAATTGAATACTTCCAGCGAAGAGGAGGACCTTGATAAGCTGGCATCTAAGTATGACAGCACGGAGACTGTTTCAGCGGTAGATGATGAGCTGGCGGCGTTAAAGGCAGAAATGGGCATGTAAGGACAGTTATACACAGAGACATAAGGAGAAAGAAATGGGATTTTTTAAGAACCAGTTTTCCAGTGTGATAGAGTGGAATGAGACCAGAGAGGGTGTCTTATTCTATAAATTTCAGAATCAGGAGATTAAGAAGGGTTCCAGGCTGATCATTCGTCCGGGACAGGACGCGATATTTCTATACAATGGCCGTGTAGAAGGTATTTTTGAGGATGACGGCGACTATGATATTGAGTCAGATATTATTCCTTTTCTGACTACCCTGAAGAGTTTTAAATTTGGTTTCAGTACACCTCTTCGGGCGGAAATACTCTTTATTAATACCAAGGAATTGTTAGTGAAATGGGGCACCAAGAACGCTATCAATCTGCAGGCGCCGGGACTTCCGGGTGGTATGCCCATCCGTGCTTTCGGTACCTTCAGTTGTAAGATTGTGGAGCATGATGTGGTCATTGAGAAGCTGGCAGGCATCCGTCAGATTTACACGGTAGAGGATGTAAAAGAGCGGATTGTTGCAAGTCTTGACCAGCTGCTTATGGCATGGATCAGCAGAGAGGGACGGGATATGTTTAATCTGCAGGCGGATGCCAGAAACATTGCCAAAGGGATTGCCAGCGATCTTGATATGGATATGCGCAGGATCGGAATTGGAATCACGGATTTTACAATCGAGAGCTTTTCTTATCCGGAAGAAATCAAGAAAATGCAGGAGAAGGCGGCAGCCCAGTCCATGGTGGGCGATATGGGCAGATATACCCAGATAGCGGCGGCAGATGCCATGGGCAAAGGCGGCGGTGGCAGTCATATGGCTGCTGATATGGTGAGCATGCAGATGGGGATGGCCATGGGACAGCAGATGGTCAACCAGATGAATCTGAATGGCAGTTCCAATATGGGGCAGCCTCAGCAGAGGGGAGCAGGCACTGGAACAGGGCCTAAGTTCTGCCCGAACTGCGGCACACCGACCACGGGATCAAAATTCTGTGGAAACTGCGGTAATCAATTATTTTAAAAAGATTGAGAAAAATTGTTCAAGGATTTGACAGGCATGAAAGCATGCAGATACAGAATTTTTGACAGTGACGATAACAGCAGCTTGAGGATTAGAAAACAATGAGTATATACGATACACTGAATGAAAGACAGA
>Ga0137297_11009_pt1 | contig 17713 bp, 21 predicted proteins | sample RamsorincwithD2O_FD_97191 | JGI IMG/M metagenome (GOLD analysis project Ga0137297, IMG submission 97191) | Mouse cecal microbial communities from Vienna, Austria - Mucin amended with D2O | ecosystem: Host-associated > Mammals > Digestive system > Large intestine > Cecum | place: Austria: Vienna... | reverse complement strand
TTAAAAAACCTTGTATATTGACCATTACTATGCATCATAATAATATGCCAGGGATCTTGCGTTATGATTTCATATACTTCTTTTTTATTGGTGAAGCAAGCAACCCCCATAGGAACAAAATTCTTATCAACCGGTATTGATATGGCAACCATGGTTAGTTCAGTTCCGAAGTCGTCATATGAGTCAACAGCCGCGTTTCCGGAGGTCTTAGATCCAGTATATGTTTTAAATACTGAAACTCCATTTACAGTCACAGTTTCTAATACTTTTCCGCTATCTGGATATACTGTCTGAGCAGACGCACCTGGCGTAATTGTCTTACTTTGAGCTGGACAGCCAACATATGGACTACCGCTATAATATCCACTTGGGGGAGTCATAGCAAAAAGGCGCTCCCCACTCTTTGCGGAATTATTAAACTGTGTATTACTTCCTTTATGAATTGCTATTGTTGGATAAGAAGAACTAATTCCGCCAATAGTAGAATCTACCGTAGCTCTATTAGTCATAGTTCCAGTTACTTTGGAACCATTAACCCAAGCTGTCTTACCACTAAGGATATGTCCCGCTCCTGCGTCCGCGCTTGTCTGAGACGCTAGGGAGTTGGCCGTGACCTTCCCAGATCCATTATGATATCCCGCTGGAATGGTATAAGACCCCCCGCAGTTCAAGCTGGAGGTCTTAGCCCCCTGATTAGCCATGGTACCGGTCACCCGGTTTCCATTGACCCATGCCTCATACCTGGTAAGCACCTGTCCAGCCCCAGCCGCTGTCTTCCCCGACTGTACCCCCGTCTGAGACGCTAAGGAATTGCCGGTAATCTTACCAGAGCCGTTATGGTACCCAGCAGGGATCGTATAGGTGCCGCCACAGTTCACGGAACCGGTCACGGCCCCCTTATTGGCCATGGTCCCCGTCAGCTTGCTCCCCTTTACCCAGGCGGTCTTTCCGCTCAAGATATCCCCAGCGCCCGATGTGGCGTCTGTCTGGGACGCCAAGCTATTCCCGGTCACTTTCCCCTGGCCATTATGGTAGCCCGCGGGAATTGTATAGGTGCCGCCACAGTTTACTCCCGCTGTCTGGGCCCCCTGGTTCGGCATGGTCCCAGTGACCCGGCCCCCGTTCACCCAGGCCTCGTAACCGGTAAGGACTTGGCCAGCCCCAGCCGCCGTCTTTCCGGACTGTACTCCCGTCTGGCTGGCTAAGCTGTTCGCTGTCACCTTTCCGGAGCCGTTATGATAACCCGCCGGGATAGTGTAGCTTCCCCCAGCGTTGAGCCCCGAGGGAGCCACCGCCCCCTGGTTCGGCATGGTGCCGGTCCGTCTCGCCTTGGCGTCCGTGTTATAGTAGGTCTTCCCAGCGAGTACCTGGGAGTCCGCCGCGTTTCCGGTCAGGGCCAGGGTCCCGGTCAACGGTTCCCCGTCTGGGCCCACGATCACCTTTCCCTGAAGGACATCTCCAGCCGCCGCCGTGACCACGTCCAGGTCCGCTCCTCCCGCCCCTCCGGGCATCCAGATCCTTCCCATCACATCACTCCTCTCAGCCCTATGGTAATATCCACCACGGGCTTTTTATATACCTTAAAGGTCGCCGTCCCGTCTCCCAGCGTCCCCGTGCCGCCGCAGATGATCCCATAGGCTTTTGTGTACGCCTTCTGCGCCTCTAAGGTGGCTCCGTCCGCCAGGGCGCTGACCATGACCGGTTCCATTCCCTCCCTGGCCCCATTTACCTGGACCGTCTGGGTATAGGGAGCCGCCGACCCGCCCCAACCAGCCGCTGTCAGGGTCACAAGGGCCACACGCTCCTGGCGCTCCAGTTCCGACTTGAGGTACACCTCATTATTCAATAGCGGCTCAATCACATTGCTGGCCATCTGGGCCCCATCAGCGTCCGTCTCCCTGGTCCACCGCTCCACCTCCAAGGTAAACTCCGGGGGATTTTTAATAATAAAAGCCATATATCACTCCTCCTAAAAGATCTCGTCCATGTCATAAATTTGGGGGATATCCGCGTCCTTGCCCTTCCGCAAAAACGTCCGGTACGCCACCAAATCCCCCTCCGCGTCATACAGCCCCATCTCCGAGATCTCCTCACCGGACAGTTCCCCCGCCTCCAGGGTGGCCGTGTACCTGCAGGTGGTCCTCTCCTCGTTTGTGTACTCATGAGACTCAATGTCCTTTATCAGCAGCTCGTTATACAGGCCAATCTCATTGCCAGTGGTGGCTATAGGCTGGCCCTCCCCATCAACCCCGCCGTTTCCCCAGGCCATTTTAATGATGGCCGGCAGTTCCGCGTCCCCCACATGGGCCATGCAGATCTTCCTTCTCCCTGTTACCGTGATGACTCCCTTATTATCCGCCATCTTTTATACCTCCTCATCATCTTATTTCCGCACCTCCGTTGAGTTTCCGGCTTCCATTTAGTTTCCAGCCGCCGCTCATACGGTTCTTGTTATAAATTGTGATGTCTCCCACTCCCGCCGTACAAGCGGCTGAGGCCCTGACACGCAGCTGTTCCTTTGACTCCGCCTCATGCCCCGCCATAGACTTGACCGTTATTTCGGTACGGGTCCGGGCCTCTTCCCTTGCCTCCGTCTGGACACACACCTGGGTCCTCTCCCCCGTCGACTCCCCCGCCTTGGTCTGGATCCTAATCTTTTGACTTGTGACCGCCTGGCAGTCCGCGGCGGTTCTCACTTGGAGACTTGTCCCGCCGTGGATACCCTCCGGGATTCCCGCCCTGGTCAGCAGATGGATCCGTGACACCTCTTCCACCGCCGCCTTCGCGCCAGCCCGGAACCGGACCGCCACGGGATACAGATCCATGGTCTCCTGGCTGTCATAGCCGCTCAGCTTCCTGCCGCCGTTCAGCTTCCATCTCCTATCCAACCTAAGCTGGGGGAGATTGAATCGTGGGTAGAAAGCACAGCGGAAAGTTATGGCGTTTTCATAACGAATAGGAACACCGAAGTAGTACCCAATCCGTATTCCGACGAGATGGGCGCTTAACTTTTTATACCATCTGATTCTTTTCCATATGTCATGAATATCTACGGGAATATCAGAATCTCCCAACTGCAGTCTAACCCGAAAAGTCCCCGGGACTCCTCCAAATTGAAACCACTCTTCCAGCTCCCCTTTTCCAAAAACAACTTGGATCAGCTCTTCCACCGCCGACACTGTGCCGCTTTTAAAATACCAAGCCAACGAATTTCGAATCATTTCCCGCTTTATTTCTATGGGTAGGGATTCCTCATAATATTGACATCGCGTTTCTATGGACAGAAGATCCAGGAGAAATTCCGGTAATGTGTCTATGTTTCCGTATAAAGCACTGCTTGCCACATACTGGGAAAACTTTCTCATACCCATCTGAAACGCGTAGCTGATCGCCTGGACATCCGTATTTTCTTTTATGTAAGCAGGCAATACGGAGGTCAGTTCGGCCTCCTGTAGTTTAATCATCTTCCAATCCTCCATACAATACTTCCGACTCAGTTAAAGACGCTACTGAACCTTCTGGAATCGCGGTATAAAGCGGCTCTGTAACCTCTATCCTCTTCGCCCCCGCTGACATAACCCGGCGTATTAGTTCGCTTGGATTAATGTCTCTCCCCATTTTTGATTTCTGCCATATTTGATATTCCTCTACCGCTCTCTCTATAGCCTCCCTGATCACGTTTACGCGGCTGCTGTCACTGGCATTGATAAAATATTTTATTTTGGCGCGATAAGGTATCTGATCTGGGGCTGAAACTTCCACAAAATCTGTTATCGGTCTGACCGATGGTGAAAGAAGATACCTCCTAAGATCAGCTATTGATTCTTCCCCCGGCACCATACCCTCTTTCAATAGGTAACGTACTAATACCTTGCACGGCTCCGGACTGGTTATCTTGACATCCGTTATTTCATGGTTAAACTCCCTTACAAAAAATTCATAGGCGTCAATTGTCCCCGCTGAAGAATAAGCCGCAGGGGCCTCGTAAATTCTTTCTCTTAACGATTCATCGTCTTCCATGTCCGCCCCATTCTCGGGAACCGTGATATTCTCCACAGAATCAATAAACGGTACTGGATCCACCATTGTTTTAATCTCCCCAATTCCATAAATGTTCCCTGCCATTCCAGCGGTCAAACAAGTTGCCTTCACCTCCACGCCTTGTTCCCCTGCCCGAATCTCTGTATAAGAATCTGTGGCAAAATAAACCCCGTCTCCTGAAGTCAACCTGATTCCCTGGGGTATACCTGTCGCGACATCTCTCGCCTCATTCATGAAGAACCGAACCGTAACAGTCGCTCTTTGGGCTTCCCTTCTGTAAATATGCTTTAGCGCCCCTAAGCTCTCCAGATATTTTCCATGGCTGTACTTTAATAATCCCATTTTTCCGGTATTATCCAAAAACATAAGCCACTGAAAAATAAAATAGGCCCCGGTCTGTAAGAGTATCCTTCTGTCATCCGCCATGCCAAGAGACACGGTTTCCCCAGTCAACTCCTCTTTTTTCTGTTTAAACCATGATATCATCTCGTCTTCCAGGCGTTTTATGGTATAGTTATCAATAAAACTAATATCTGGGTAATCCTGGATCACTTTTATTGCTTCAGTGTTCATCTTCTTTATCCCTTCTTTCCAAGGTAACGTCCACAATAACATTCCCTTCCCCATCATAGCGGAAGGCCACCTCATCCACAGACACCCTTGACTCAAATTCCTCCACTTTTTCAATTAAATTCACCGCGTAATCGTTCTCCATGCTTGGCGGAATTTGGGATAACGCCCTCCAGGATAAACCCAGCCCGCGGTTTAGAGGAATTGATCCTTCCGGAATGCTGGAAAGATTCACCAGATTTTTTGAGATTTCTTGTATTTGCTTAGGGGAAAATCCATCCTTGTATGTAAATTCGAATTTCACAGACTTCTCCCGCCCCTCTAGTTATATTCTGTCATGGTGACGTTGATTGTCATGGAAAAAACTTCTCCCCTTTTCAGCACAATATCATACGCGCTGCTTATACTGGTAATCATGGCCTTGCTCAGGATTCTCCTCCCCCCGATTACCAGAGGGGCTATCACCCCGGCGTTCATCTGTCTGTATAGCTTTTCCTCCTGTTTACGGGGCCGTACTCCCAGCAAGGCGTTTAGTTCCATTTTAAATGTTACTGTCTGTAGATCCGGTCCGATAAATTCCATCTGTGGCTTTCCGTTTATCAGACTATGTTTTGATGTCCTTACCGTTCCTTTCCTGTTCATATCCGCAAAAGTCAGCACGGTATCATCACTGACCCGGAACTTAATATATTGTCCCCAGTTTCCGATCTTCGCCATAGCGCGCCTCCATCAGTCCAGTCTTGAAAGTTTCGAGATGATGTCTTTTACGGAGATAGAGCCACCGGAGTCTCTCAATACCATGTTCCCATCTATAACGCTGATCCCAGCAGTCGGCACACTTCCGGTGACCGTGTATCCTCCTATAATGACACCTGCGGATCCGCCATTAGACAGATGAAACACCAGCACCGCATCCCCCTTTTTTAATTCCTGGCATAGCCCAAATGGAGCGAACACCGGAAGGCTCACCGTCACTTCCCCATTCCGGTCTGGATAATAGACAGAGGCCATCCCTGTGTCTGAATTAAAAGCGCTCACGAATCCTATCCTGTTTTCGCTTCTTTCCATCCTGAATTCTCCTCTACAACCTATCAAAAATCCGGTATCCAGATATGCTCATAGTATAGCCTCCCGCGCCTGTAACCCGATGTTGTACTTTATCTACAAAGTATTTCCCATTGCACCGTCCAAGGCCATATATCCCTATGTTACAAGTAGCTACCACGTCAGGGTTTGCCATAGCCGTAAAGGATATGGTCACAGCTTTCTCATTGGCGGAGTTAACTTTGGATCTGGCGATTCTCAGCGCGTCGCCCTCACTATCCGCTCTCTCATTGATATACAGGAGCCTTGGCCCCTGTCCGATGGTTGTCTCAATAGTTTTCTTTTTCTCCGGTATCGTGTAGGCAATCGTAGCTCCTGTGTACGTCCCGTTGAGTGTGGTATTCCAGCTCCACTCTTCCAGGTCTTTTTCCCAATAGTCCGCCACCGTTCCTTTCGTTTCGTAGGTTATTTTATCAAATATGATAATATCTTTTTTATAAACTTTCAGAAACATTCCCTGCCTTTCGCAGATCTCCCGCAAAAACTCGCTGTCCGCCTGCCTGCTTTGCTCAACCTTCTCCATGACCGGCTCTTCCCCGTGGTAATATAGCTCCCGCATTCCGTATTTTGTTATCATCTCCTGAGCGATCTGCTTTAATGTTACTTTCTCCCACGTCTTTGACACAGGGCTTGTCTGGAATGATTCCTCAGCCGGTACTGACACACCCCTGATGACACACCTTCCCGGCATTCCTGAGTATGTCAGATCGTCTAACGTAAAATTCCCGCAATGGTACCTTAAGCGGTCTCCCTGTTTTTTCCAATTACTCAGCCATAAAGTTACATCAAGATCGTGTCCTTTTTCTGGCGTGAAGCTCCTTCGCAACCAATCAGCGTTCCTGCCTGAGAACACAAGATTGATCTCATCTGACACGCCCGAGGAATTATCTGTATAGGATAGGCTCTCTAAGATGGTAGAAAGACCAACTTCCTGACTATCGTATAATACTTGACACCGAACATTTCTTGCCTTATCCATCCAGGGCAGCCCTCCATTCCGGATAATCGCTGTGGATGGTATCATTTCTCTTGATATCCGCGTCTGGAACCTGAAGCGTGATCTCTGCTGGAAATACAAAATAATCCAGCAACTCTCTGTTCGCGTCCATAAGAATATCGCAATGATGTTCATCTCCATAGATCTCATACGCGATTTGATCCCAGGTCTGGCCACTGACCGTTGAGTATGTTCTCTCCATCTCCAATCCTCCTCTAAAACGCCAATCTACGATTCGTCTTATTATACAGATCCATAAACTTGGCAAAGCGCTCATAACCGTCATCCGCGGCGCTCCTGACAGTGTCTTCACCAGCTCCATAGATATGAAAGACTGGGGAATAATTTATATTCCGCTCACTATTGTCGGAATTCGATATGTTGGACACATTTGAGGCTCCGCCTCCCAGTATTCCCAGTTCCCGTCCCGTCTGCTCCCAGATAGAAGCAGAGCGTTCTGACCGGTCAAGAGGGATAAAGGCTTCCGGTCCCGCTTCCGCGAATACCCCATAATGAGGAGTGTCAAATATTCCTCCCTCGGCATGGGGGATCAGCCTGTCTTTCGGGCTATACCTTTTGCTTTTCTTTTCCCCGTCCCCATCCATGGTTACCTGTAAATCCATGTTAATCCTGGAGGCTACGCTGAATATTCCAAACTTATCTTTAATATACCGCTCTACACGGGAATGCACCCCATCAATTTCATTTTCTATGACGGCCACATTTCCAGACAGCCCTTCCGCCACGCTCTCTGGCAACACGTATCCCGCATCGCGCATCGCGTTTACCGTTTTTTGATATTCCCCATTAGACAGGGTATTGGCCCCAATGTAGGACCACATGGCGTCTTGTGAGCCCACGATCGCTCCTATAGCCGACATGTCGGAAATCGCGTTCACCAATGTCTCTGGTATCTCTTTACCCGCCGCCATATACTCTTCTTTAAGCTCTTCTAACTGTTTTAGCTCCGGTTCCATGGCCTCCCACAATTCTCCCATAGCGTTTTTCGCGTCTTGTGGTATTTCCGCTGAAAAGTTGTACATGACAGAAGTAAATGCGTCAAAAGACAGGTCCGCGTCACCTTCGGCCTTAAGATAGTTTGCCATGGCCTCGTCTATATGCTCTTTAAGACCTGGTAGCGCTTGGCTCAGTTCTGCGTCGTACTGCTTATATAGTGTCTCTGTCTGGAAACTTGCCGCCTTCAATTGGATCTCTCCTACTTGCTCCAGATAATTGCTCTTGAATTCCTCCACCATGGCCTCATACTGTTCAGTATCAATAGCGCCCTCTTCCAACTGAAGCTTCGCGCCAGCGATATTCATAGTGAGGGATTCCTCCAAATTCTCGGATGCGGCTTCTACCTGTTCCTGGATTTCCGCCTGAAGGTTCTTGTAGGTTTCCGCATCCAGCTCGCCTCCGCCATATTTGATCCCTATGGTTTCCATCTTAGCCTCAAACTGACTGCTTGACAGCTTCGCTGTTATGTCCGCCATTTTCCCTTGCAGTTCCTGGATAGTCTCTATTTCTTCCATAGACAGCACGCCATCTTTCATACCTTCCGCATACGCCTCTCCAAGCTGTTCCCCATACTCTTTCAGCTCTGCGTTCAGGCCGTCATAGAAACTATTAAATTGGCTGATAATCTCTCGCCCTGCCTCATCATCATCTGTCAAAACCTGGAGGTTTAGGTTCATGGCATACTGCTGCTGTTCTCCAAGACTAACCGAGTTCTGGATATAATCCTCAATCCGCCTTCCATACTCATCCATGTCCGTTTCCGATAACTGGAATCCCATACTGACCTTCCAATTTAGCTTATCCAGGGTTTTCTGACTGTTCTTCAGGCTTTCAGCCAGGTCCTTCACTTTCTCCAGCTCATCTATGGCCATATTTAAATTATCCAGCTGACCATTGTCGATGATCTGTCCCGCCGTTTCCTTCAGCTCGCTTAATGATAAGTTAATATCCCCAAAGTGCTCCGCAAGGTTCTGACGTTTTAACTGTGCTTCCGCTGTCTTCACCTTTGCGGCAATCCCTACAATGGCTCCTCCCGCCATAGCGGCTATGCCCACCGCGGCTGTTACGGGATTGCTCATCATCGCCACTTTCAAAGCGTTCATAGCCTGAGCCGTATCTGTAATGGTTTTGGCTACTTTCAGCGCCGTGATGGTAGTTCCTATGGCCGCCAGGCCTCCGGCGATCACATCCGGGTTCTCGATCATCCACCTGCCGACTCCCAACAAAGGTTCCGCAAATCCGCTGACAGCTTCCTTTGCCTCAATCATATTCCGCTTGATGGTTGGGATCGTCTTTTCCAGCCCTTCCGCCAGACTCCCCGCGAAATCATACACCAGCTGGGTTCCTGACTGGGTAAGATTTCTCAGCGGTTCCTGTAGGTGGTCGTAGATCTGGATTCCCGCGTCTTCCAACGCGGAATTCAAGATAGCCACATCCCCCTGCAGATTATCCAGCTTCGTCTGAGCCATCTTTTCCAACGCGCCGCCGGCGTTGCTGAGTTTATCTTCCAGATCTTCCCACTCGGTCCTTCCTTCTGCCACCGTCGTATTTAATCCGGCCATCAGGTCATTGAGGGCGTCAATGTGGTTTTTCCCGCCAATGGCCGCAAGAGCCGCGTTTTGCTCCTCTTCCGTCATATCCGCGATACGAGTGTTAATCAATCCTAGCGTTTCCTGGAGCCCAATGAATTTTCCTTCAGCATCGAACGCGGATATCCCCAATTCCTCCATCTTTTTGCCAGCTTGTCCGGTGCCGCTTGTCAGATTGATGAGGACAGCGCTTAGAGCGTTGCCCGCCTCAGATCCCTTGATGCCGCGGTTGGCCAGCACACCCAGAGCCGCCGCCGACTCCTCCAGTGGGATATTTAAGTTGTTCAGGGTGCCTCCCACTCCGATATACGCCTCCATCAGCTGCTGGGCTGTCTGATTCGACGCGTTATTGGCCTTGGCCGCGATATCCAGATACCCTTCCAGCCCTTCCACCTCTACTCCCAGGGCTGACATGGAATCCGTCACCAGGTCAGAGGTAGTCGCCAGGTCCAGGGCTGTCGCTTCCGATAATCTGAGGATTCCCGGAAGGCCTTCTATCTGCTCCTCTACCGTCCAGCCCGCAAGAGCCATGTATTCCAGGGCGTTGGCGCTTTCCGTGGCTGTTTTTGAGGTTGTTCTCCCCATCTCCATAGCCGCTTCCCGGGCCCTGGCGAACTGTTCATTTGTGGCATCCGCCGTAGCGGACCAGGAATCCATGGCGGTCTCAAACTCTTGTCCTACATTTACGCTTGCCGCTCCCACAGCCACCGCTGCCGCCGCCGCGGCTGTCATGGCTTTCGCCGTGGTCATCACCGCTGACTTGGCCCCATTCCACGCCGCGTCAATGCCTGGTCCCGCTTTTTCCATAGCCTGGTTAAAACTGACCTGATCCGCGTTAGCCGCTGCCGCCTCCTTGGCGATATCCTTCAGCTGTTTTTTCGTCAGATTGCAGGTGTTCCCAAAAGAGGAATCCATCATTCCAGCAATCTGTATGGCCAGTTTATACTCCTTTGAGTTTGCCATTACCCGCCTTCCCCCTTTTGGCTACTGTTTCAGCGATCTTATACAGTTCATCCAAAGGCAGGCCCAAAAGGAAATCCAGGCCTGTCCTGGTAATGAGACTGATGGTGACAGCGCATTTTCTTATCATATCCGCCTCGCCCGCTTTTAACCCTTGGCGTAAAAAAAAGCCGTGACCATCTCCCTCAGACGGATGCTGTCTCTGGCCTTCATCCGATTACAGAAATCCTCAGGCTTACGGTTTACCCTGGCGGCCACCAGCATCGCGTATTGTCTGGTTATGTCAGGTCTTGATCCTGTATAGCCCAACCCGGTCATCTGGCGATCCAGGTTACACATATCCATCCCTGTCAGGTCAAATATTCCAGACAGGTCAATCTCCTTGATCTCCACATCATCATACAAAAACGGATCGGACAGTTCCAGCTTTAACTCAACCCTGTCTTGTTCTTTCATGTTCCCCACCTTTCTTTCAACACAGCCGCCTCACCTTTTCCAAATAGTCTACGCCATCAATCATGTAAATGCTGTTAAGCTTATCCAGCTCAATCAGTTTCTTTCCGTCTATCTCATAGATAACGGTAGTGGCCTCGATAACCACGCTGGCCCCCATGGTCTGCCCTAAGACTAACCTTCCCGGATTGGTGTCCAGGGCTCTCCCTTTTATCAAATACCGCAGTCCCGCGTAATCCGACAGTCCTGTGGATTTATTTGTCACCTGGATAGCTCCGCGGATATTTAAGGTGGTAACTTTCATCGGATTTGCCAAGGCGAACATTGGTTTATACGCTATCCGAAACGGAACCTCCTGTTTAATAGAATCAAAATGCCCTACCACAGGGACATCATAAGATCCAGGCATTCCCGCGCCGGTAATCGTGGCGACCTTGCTGGCCAACTTCGCCAGGTCCATCTCGTCCGTTATGCCGATTACTTTACTGCCAGCCCCATCATATACATTAAAGCCGGTGATGACTTCCGGTACAATCATATCTGTAAATTCCATATTTACACACCTCCCAAAGCGCTTTGCAGGATTGATGGGTTAAATTCGATATCATTCCGGATATACTCCGCTGGCGTCCAGAACGCGATCTGTGTGCTGAAGATAATTCGTCCATCAAGTATGGAGCTGGCGGGATTATCCTCCTCATTGTATCGGATCTGACCTCCCGCGATATATCCGGTGTTGCTTAAACTATTTAAGTACTGATTCTCCGCGTCTACCACAGTCTCAATCAATCTTGGATTCATGGGGTCGTCCACTTTATCCTTGTATGAGAGAATAAAATGATTCCTGTACCAGCTCATCATCCTCCTGCAGCAGATCCATCGGTCTTTTGGATCCGTGACAGAAGGGTATCCGGCTGTGTTATTTCCCCACGCGCGCCACCCATTGTCATTGACAGCTGTTACAATGCCATAAGAATTGATAAGCTCCGCCTGGGCTGTATCCAACAATATCTCCGTCCCATCCTCAAGTACCGCGGCGCTCATGTTCAGCAGCTCATTTGATGGGCTTTTTGCCGGGATATCACCGTTCACGGCATCCGTATAGGCCGTCATCGCCGCCCACACAGCGGAATAATCATACACCGCATCCCCCAGTTTTACTTTCGGCCACAGCAGGATCCCATGCCTGCTTATAAAACCTTGCCGCTCTTTTCCCTCTTTTAAGTCGCTGTAAACTGTATTCCCCCCGGTGTCCATATCCACCACGCACTCGCATGTAAAGGTTCCATTCAGCTCCTCGGTCTTGGCCGCCAATGCCGCCGCCACCTCTGGCTCCTTTGACCATTTAGGAGCCAGGAGCAGGCCCGGAACCAGGCCGAATTTCGGATATACCTGGCGAACCAGCTCAATTCCGCTTTCTTTTCCCGTGGCCACATTATATCCACCAATGATGTCCTCTTTCGTAACCTTAGACGGATCCAGCTGTGTTCCTGTCAGTTTCAGCCTGTTCGCTCCATTGGTCTTTTCTGAGGACAGAAGGCTGACAGCCAGGCCGCCGACCGTGTTAAACTCCACTACATAGTCTTTATCCCGTTCTAGTTCCGTCTCTCCCTCTTCCCCTGTGACTGATACCTTAAGGTCTTCCAGAAAGATTCCTATATCCTCTACGGTGGCGATCCTGGAGGACACCAAAATATCTTCCCTGGAATATTCTTTTTTGTGCTTTCGCGGATCCAGCACATTAATGAATATCACAGGGCTAACCGGGAATACCATAAAGCTGGCGTTTATAGATTGGCATAGCGTATAGTTCTCAAAATCCGTACAATACCCAAGCTGGCTGGCCGCCTCGTTATATGTACGCGCGATCACTGGATTGTTGACCGCTTTTAACGGGTCATCCGCCATATTCACCGGCGACAGGCCAATCACAACCTGGAGCCCAGCGGTACCGCTGACTGGTACCGCAAGCGGGGTATTTTTCTCAAATGTGTCGATTCGATGCGAATAGGTCATATTCTTTTACTCCCCTTTCTTTAAATAATCTTCTGCGATCCGGTAAATCCTGTTTCGAGCGGAATCTTGGTCCAGAAGCTCCTGGTTTGCTTTCGGAAGCTCCGCTATGGAAACCAGCAGTTCTTTGAATGGCGGCTTTTTCTGTATGATTTCTTCCATGGCGGGCGGAAGACCATGGTTGTAGATCGTCCCTTTTGTCGCGCCTTTGAACGTAGGTCCCACATAGACTACTATTTCCGGATCCTTCACAGCCTGAGGGGACACCTTAAGCGCTGGTTGCACTGGTGCAATTTTTTTGTCACTCATAAATATGGATTCTCCCTTCCAATTCCGGTAAACTCAAAAGTCATGGACATCGCTCCAAAAAAGTACGGGTGAGTATCCTCTTCCTGCATGGCCCACTCAATTTCTCCTTGGCATACATACTGCTGATCCAGGATCGGTTCCTTAGCAAACCGTTCATATATTCTCTGGATCAGATTTAGGATCTCCTCATGGCCTTTATTTTCTTCTGAGTCATTAAAAATGCCAAAGCAGACCGCCGTCCTGACTGCCTGCTTGTTTCCTGTTTTCTCCATCGTTCCCCCATCAATCTTAATGACCGCCCATGGGCAATGAAAGACTGGGGCCTCCTCTTTTTCTATGTAATCAATGGAGTCTCTTTCCAGATTGTCGTCAAGGATTTCCGCCCTCTGGATGGGCAAGTTCTGGCAGTACGCGCGAATCCGTGCTGTTTTTGCCGGCTTCCCCTCTTTCCTTGGCACTTGAAACAACATGTCCTCCGCGATCCTCTCCACCTCCCGCGCCAGGGCTTTTTGGAACAAGAGCGGTGTCTTAGACGCCTCCATGCTTATCCCTCCTTGAGTACTTTTTCCATGATTTTGTTGATCTCCTCATGAAGACGGTCAGAAATCTCATCCGCGTCGTAAACATTCGCTGCCATGCTGGCCTTGGAAGGCGAATACCAAACCCGGAGCTTCTCATAATGAGGTTTTTTAGGTTTTCCGGCGAATTTATCCGCGTTCACTCCTGGTATCCGGCTGACTACCGCTATATGCCCACTTTTAAATTCAACCGCGAAACCCTCGTCAAATTTCTTTGCCCCACCTTTCAGAACATTCCCTTTAGGCCTGGCTGTCCTAAATTTCCCTCTTTTTGTGTAGGGACTTCTGACTTTTAAGCCTGTCACATGGAAATCCTTTACTTCATGTATGGGGGAGGAAAATATGACCGTCGCTGTCACAGATGACGCAGTAGCTTTCTCAATCCTGCCGCTGTCCAACACCTCCCCTTTTCTCGCCGCCTTCCCCGCATATCTCTGTGACATCTTTTGAGCCAGAAGCTTCCTGGCCTTTGTCGCCGTGTTGTTAACCGCTGTCTTTAACACGGATTCTTCCGACTTTTCCAATGTACGCAGGCTCTGTATAATCTGGCCATAATCTGTCTCATTGACTTGCACCCGCAAATTCATGATCTCACCGCCCCTAAGGTGATGGAATAGATCCCGCCCTCGTCAACCGCATCCTCAACCTGGTAGGTACTCCCGTCCAGTGTCATGTTCCGTCCGATCAACGGCATCCTTCCAAACTCGCTCCGGGCCGCGTAAACAATAACCTGCTTTTCGTAGATACCGTCAACGCGTCCTTTCTCGCTCTGCTTTTTTGACCGTTCAACCACTTCCAGGCCATCTACAATAACCGTCATCTGCCTGCCATCCACTGTATGCCGCTCACCAAATTCCTCCGGATTCAAAAACACTCCCCGGATATCTCTGGCCGCAAGCTCTTTAAAGCCCATTCCCATGCTGTTTCCTCCTCTGACAGGATTTACCCAAGAAGTTTCACAAGCACGACAGTATCACCCTGCTGTGCCCCTGCGGCCGCATAGCCGGCGGGGACATAAGAGACTGTCTCACCTCCGTCATCCGCGGCATCTTCCTTTTCTTTGTCCGTGATCCCAATCCCGTCAAAAAATACCGCCGTCCCCATAAGAATAGCGGAATCTCCAGTCTTAGGGATCTCAAAAGCCCCGCAAACATGAATGGACCCCGTTTTCCCGGGAGGGATCTCCGTCCCTGCCACTCCGATCCTGGTGATCAGCGGAATTACTTCTCCCGCCCTGATGATGTCTTCCGTGCCGTTAAAATAGTCCAGGGTCTCCCCTCTCTGTACATATCTCGCTTTGCTCATACGCTCCTCCTTTTATCCGATGGCAACCCCGGGATTTTTCGCTATCCCGCGGAAGTCTCTTACACTGATTCCCCAGTCCAGATAAATATCCCATGTAAATCCAAGCATTCTCGGTGTCTCCATTCTGCGGATCGTCGGCATTTCCTGGCCATTGAGATAATCCACCTGAATCCCCCTGGAGCTTGTAGGATCTGCGATCATAAACCATGGGCAGGCATCCTTTTTAGCCATGACGTTGAGTACCGGGGACTGCACTACTTTCAGGGGATAGTTGTACAGTGGGTTTGCGTCGTTGTTGCTGGAGCCTGTCACCTGGGCAGACCGCAGGATAACCGCCATGGCAAATTCATACCCCATGGGCAGCACAATCGTCCTTGGTGTGATGTAGATGGCTTCACCAAACTGATCCGTCTGCCCCTGCATCAGAAGGATAATTTCCTGGATAGATTCCTGTGTCGGCTTTGAGCCTTTATCTATCACGTTTTTATGTTCTTTTCCAAACAACGGCTTGTCATCAAAAATCTTTTTATTGTCAAACAGGATCATATAAACCTGCTTGTCAATGGTCTTTTTCGCTCTGGTGGCATATAACCCGGGCACCTGCGTGAGAAACCCTATATCGTCATTAATGAACGCCTGACGAGTCATGCTGAACTGCTTTCCATAGGTATCCAGCTTCCTGCTGGGCAGCAGCTCGGTCCTGGGGGCATCCGCCTTAATCTCCCCATTCTCCGGCACCTTCAAGAAGTCGCCCACCCCTCCAATGACATATTCATGATCCTTTGTCTCCTTAAAGTCGCTCAGGCTCCCTTTTGTGGTAAATTCCTGGAAGGTGGTTGGCACCTGATTGTACAGATACACGATACTCTTCCTGATCGTATTGTCCATGATGGCCGGAAAGGCCGCTGAGGGATTATAAAATTGTCGGCACAGTTCCGCGTACATATCGCTCTTATCCATCCGCAACAGCTCATTTACTCCCCATCCTTCTCTGGATAGACATTCTATGCCCAGATCCCGCAGGCTCATCCCTCGCATCTGTACGGCTCCTGGCGCGGCTCCTGTGGGAATCCCCGAACGTACCAAAAGGGCATCTGCCGCGCCGTCCCGAAACTTATCCCCTTCATCAGCAGTCACCCTCACAGTGATAGGGGCTCCTCCCCTCTTTAACTTTTCCAGAATCGCCTCTCTCACCTGGTCCATGGTATGTCCCTGGCGGATATGCTCAGAGGGATCCATCTGGAATTCCTGGCAGATGGCTGTAATGTCCTGAGCCCTCTGCCGCTCCTCCTCTACCGCCCTCATCACCGCTTCCTGTTCTGAGGCATTCACTCCAGCTCCTGTTCCCTGCCCCCGCTGCCCTGGCCCCTGGCTTCTTTCCTCCTCCTCAATCTCCCGAGAAAGACTATCAATTTCCGCCTGCAGGCTGTCGAACCGCTTGTTCTCCTCCGCTGTCATCTCTCTCCCCGCGTTTTTAGCGCCCTCTACCAGCGCTTCTTGGGCGGCGATCTTAGCGGCCCTTTTTTCTCTCAGTGTCATATTCCTGCCTCCTTGCCAATATTTTGATTTATTTGGAGCTGCCGCTCACGCAAAGAGGGTATCTTCTCCCTCTCCGCTCCCGCGGCCGTAAAACCATTTTCCAACTCCCGCCCAACGCCGACCGTGGGATCCGCTGGCACGGATACAATGGATATCTCGTATGGTATCCATCTTTTGGCGATACTGCACGGTCCCGTAAAGCGTCCATCCGCTGACTGCTTTGCCGTGGCGACCTCCTCCCAAACATCTACAAGATATCCAACAGACACCCCTTTTAATGTGGATCCCTTCACTTTTTTGTAGATATCATCAGACCTCTCATCCTCATCAAATCGTATCCTCGCGTGTCCCCGGCTGCCATTGATCCACGCTTTTTCTATTTTCGCGATCACGCGATCCCGATTGTGGTTAAACAGGACGCACCCAATGCTGTTAAGGCGTTCTAAGTCCACGCAACCTTCTGAATGATCCAGGATTTCCACTCCCCACCATCTGCTATATGGCTCTTCGGAAGAAAATGAAAGCTCCACCACCCTCTCCTCATTTTCTACCATTCGGATCTGACCTGGCATGGACCGGATCATCTGTCCTTTTACTTCCTTCCCCTTTTCCCTCTCCGTCCCCCATGCTGACTGGGTTTCCTTTCCCAAATATCACACCTCCCATATCAATTCCTTTTGACCTTCCGTAGTCCAGTATCTCCGCTATCTCGTTGATCTGTTCTTTCCAGTCCTTTCCGTTTTCCGCGGCCAGATCCGCCCATGTTTTCTGCCCTGTAACCAGGGCTATCTTGTTGGCGTTTGCCTCTTTCAGAGGGTCGATCCACTTTTTAGGAGCTTGGATCCAGCTGTGATCCATGTAGATCTCTTTCCGCTCCCAGAAATCCCGGATCTCAACTTTCCCTGACAATACCAGGGAAATGACGAATGTCTCATAAATCTCATCCATGACATGCAGCAGCATATCCCGATCTTCTATGTAGGTAAGCTCATCCTCTATCATGCCCTGTCGCGCTGAACTGTAATTGCTCTCCGACATGTCGCGGCTGGTAGTCTCATAGCTGAGCCCCTGCCCGGATCCTACCAACCTCAGCTCCTGCTTTATGTATGAAGCGGCATCTGTGGCCTGTCCCGACGGATTTACCACATCTACAGAATCCTCCGCGTTCAGATACTGGATCATCCCGGGAGTGATTGTCTTTCCAGAGTATATTTCCGGACGTTCCCCGCCAGAAGCAG
>Ga0137297_11002_pt1 | contig 17774 bp, 13 predicted proteins | sample RamsorincwithD2O_FD_97191 | JGI IMG/M metagenome (GOLD analysis project Ga0137297, IMG submission 97191) | Mouse cecal microbial communities from Vienna, Austria - Mucin amended with D2O | ecosystem: Host-associated > Mammals > Digestive system > Large intestine > Cecum | place: Austria: Vienna... | reverse complement strand
AACGGGCGCTCATGCCCGCAACCACAAAAAGCAATACCATAAACCATGGATATACGATATAGGTAAGCATATCAAATGCTGCAAGACTTTTCACTTCCTGAATTCCGCCCATAACGCTGATACCATTAAAAATATATGCAACATGATATATCAACACCAACACAACTGTAGCCCATCTGATATTGTCAAGATAAACTTTTCTCATCTGTGCATTCCTTCTTTGTACCCATTCTATAACAGCGGAGAACGGCGGCTGAACGGTCTTTTGATTTCATCGTCAAAAATATCTTTTGATTTCACAATCCATACAATACTTCCTACCGCACATATCACGAAAACTGACGCGGAATACCATGCGCCAAAGGCGTTTTGCAGCAAATCATACGCAACATAAATCACCGTCTGTATCGCTGCCACGCCCCAAACAAAAAGCATCTTGTTTTGGCGGACGGCATACAACACCACCAAACATAGCGCAACCTGAATCAGGATAGCCGCCAGCGCCGACGCGCCCGGAAGCAAAAATGCAAGAGGCTGCGTTTCCATCAGGCGCGTTTGGTTCTCCAACACATAGCTAATGGTGCTTTGCGCCGTTTCATCTTCCAATTCCTGATTAATCGTCACAGACGCCATCATATCATTTAGTATCTGAATACTAAAATACATGATGGAATACGCAAAACCATAGCCCAGTCCAAAGGCGCAGTTACCGCGCCAAGTCGAAATATCACTCAACATGCTTTTGTTCATATAATAGCGCCCAAACGCCAGCATCACTGCCATCACAGCCGACTGCGTCAAACTTGCCAGCCAAACGTTTGCATTCAGAAACGCTCCTACACCGCCGATACTGAACAATGCGCTAAACAGCAGCATCCAGACAATTTCTGTCATACAAAACAGTCCTATACCGGCAAAAACACCTTTGAAAGAAATCCGCTTGGTGACACACAGAAAAATAATAACGCCCAGCGGCAAAATCAGCGATAACAAAAACGATGTTGACATTAAAAATAGTGACATGGGATTAACCATTGTTTGTTCCTCCGTTTTTCTTCCTAAAATTACTATCTATTATATACTATTTTTACCAAGGTGTAAATACTTCATGACACCATTTTTCAAAAAGCATTTTCTTTCTTTTCATCTTTCACAATTGCACACTTTTCTGATAAAATCATGCGGTCAAACCGTCAATATGCAAGTTCTGCTATGCATTCTTTCAAAATCTTTCAAAAAAATCTTTTATTTTTGCTTGTTTTATGTTATAATGATTGCAGAAATCTTGCAAAGCAAGATTTAGCGGCTTTGCCGCCGCGTGTGCTATATGCACGCCTTTACACCAGAATCACGGCGCAAAAATGCCCTTACCCTCTGGGGTACGCGTGCAAGCAAGCAATTTTTACTTTTGTTATAATGATATCAAATATTTTTTTACATCAGAGGAGGTATTCTACATGTCTATCAAAATTGGTATTGCGGGCTACGGCAACTTAGGGCGCGGTGTCCAGCTTGCCATCAGCCAAAATCCTGATATGGAGTTAATCGGTATTTTTACGCGCCGCGACCCCAAAACACTGACGCCGGTGCTTCCCTGCAACGTATATTCTATTGATGATTGCGAAGCATGGAAAGATAAAATAGACGTTATGATTCTTTGCGGCGGCAGCGCGACTGATTTGCCTGCGCAAGGTCCCGCGTTTGCCAAACTGTTTCATACCGTGGACAGCTTTGACACCCATGCAAAAATTCCGGAATATTTTGCGGCGGTGGACAGCAGTGCAAAGGCAGGCGGTCATATCGGACTAATTTCCGTTGGTTGGGATCCGGGACTGTTTTCTTTGCAGCGCGCACTCTTTTCCTCCGTTTTATCCAGCGGCGAAACCTATACTTTTTGGGGAAAAGGTGTTAGTCAGGGGCATTCCGACGCTATCCGGCGTGTGGAAGGTGTGAAACGCGGCGTTCAATATACCATTCCGATTGAAGCAGCAGTGAACCGCGCGCGCAGCGGAGAAAATCCTGCGCTTAGCACGCGCGAAAAACATCTGCGCGAATGCTTTGTGGTGGCGGAAGAAGGCGCGGATACCGCTAAAATTGAAAAGACCATCTGTGAAATGCCTAACTATTTCGCAGATTATGACACCGTTGTTCATTTCATTTCAGAAGCGGAATTTGAAAAAGACCATCAGGCAATCCCCCACGGCGGTTTTGTGATTCGCGGCGGAAAAACAGGTGCTGATGAAACAACCGGTCATGTGATGGAATTTTCTTTGAAGCTGGACAGCAATCCGGAATTTACTGCAAGCGTGCTGGTTGCCTATGCCCGTGCCGTTTACCGTCTGGCACAAGGCGGTGAAACAGGCGCTAAGACCGTACTGGACATTCCCTTTACGCTGCTATCGCCGAAATCTCCGGCAGAACTGCGGGCAGAGTTGCTGTAATTGCGCGCAAAATAAATTGGATACCAAACACAATTTTATTTGAAAGCTTTTTTAACCCTCTCATATGTCAAGTAAAAAACGGCATTATGAGAGGGTTTTTATATAGCTTTGGTTCATGCAATTGCAATATTATTATTGCTTTTTTTCATACTCATTTTTTCACAAATATATTTTTACTTTTTCCATTGATTTCATATTTCCTTTGTGCTATAATATATGTAAATATGTATCTGTGTGCTTTTGGCATGTTAAGATATGTTATCCAGATAGCTGAATAGGAGGAACAAAAATGGCGCCAAAATACAAACGTGTGTTACTGAAATTGAGCGGCGAAGCGCTTGCAGGAGAAAAGGGCTTTGGGCTGGATGAAGATACGCTCAGCAATATATCCGATGTCATAAAAAAATGTGTGGAAATCGGCGTAGAAATTGCGATTGTTGTCGGCGGCGGTAATTTCTGGCGCGGACGCAGCGGCAAAAACATGGATCGCACCCGCGCTGACCATATGGGTATGCTGGCAACCGTCATCAACGCCCTTGCACTGCAAGATGCGCTGGAACAAAAAGACGTTCCGACACGCGTACAAACAGCAATTGAAATGCGGCAAATCGCAGAACCCTATATCCGCGGACGTGCAGAGCGTCACTTAGAAAAAGGACGCGTTGTTATTTTCGGCTGCGGCACCGGAAATCCCTTCTTCTCTACTGACACAACCGCGGCGCTGCGTGCGGCAGAAGTAGATGCGGAAGTGATTTTGCTGGCGAAAAAAGTAGACGCCGTTTATGACAGCGACCCGCATACCAATCCGAATGCAATTAAATTCGATTCTTTATCCTATATTGATGTGTTAAACCGCGGTCTTGGTGTGATGGATTCCACCGCAACATCACTTTGTATGGATAATGATATTCCCATCCGTGTATTTGGACTGGAGGATGCAAATAATATTTATCGGGCAATTATGGGCGAAGAAATTGGCACCATTGTAAAATAATCATTGGGAGGATTATCGTATGAATACACAATTTAAAGACGCATATGACAAAATTGAACAAAAAATGGCAAAAGCATTGGAAGTGCTGGAAAATGACTTTGCTTCCGTCCGCGCAGGGCGCGCCAATCCGGCTATATTAGACGGCGTACGCGTGGATTACTACGGCGCGCAAAGCCCCATCAGTCAGCTTGCCAGCGTATCTGTGCCGGAGGCGCGTATGCTGGTAATTCAGCCGTGGGACGCTTCTGTATTAAATGAAATCGAAAAAGCGATTCAGGCTGCGGATTTGGGCATTAACCCCAACAATGACGGAAAAGTGATTCGTCTTTCTTTCCCGCCGCTGACAGAGGAACGCCGCAAAGAACTGGTGAAAGATATTCACAAAATGGGTGAAAATTCCAAAGTTGCCGTCCGCAATGTCCGCCGCGACGCGCTGGACGCATTTAAAGCGCAGAAAAAGAAATCGGAAATTACAGAAGACGATTTGAAAGACATTGAAACAGATATTCAGAAATTCACGGATAACTATATCAAAAAAATTGACGCTATGCTGGACTCCAAAGAAAAAGAATTGTTAGAAATCTAAACAGCTTTTTTAGAAAAGGGTGTTTGCACAATGTCAATGAAACAAACAATTTATGGACTGTATTCTTCATTGCAGTCCATTTTCATTAAAAATGTTTCTGTGGATAGGAACCGTTTGCCGCGCCACATTGCAATTATCATGGACGGAAACGGTCGCTGGGCGAAGTCAAAGGGACTGCCGCGCAAAGAAGGACACAAAGCCGGTGCGGAGACACTCCGTACAATCGCTTCTTATTGCAGCGAAATCGGCATTGAAGCGCTGACCGTATATGCCTTTTCCACTGAAAACTGGTCGCGTCCCAAAGAAGAAGTGGACGCTTTGATGGAACTGTTGCAGGAATATTTAGACCGCGCCGACGAATTTTTAATCGGTAAAGATAACCGAATTCGTGTGCTTGGCGCGCCGGACGGTTTAAGCCAAAAATTGCTGCAAAGTATCCGTGCGCTGGAGGAAAAAACTAAACACAATACAGGCATGACGCTGAACATTGCACTCAACTATGGCGGTCGCGAAGAACTCACGCAGGCGGCGCGGCGGATTGCCGCCGACTGCGTCGCAGGGAAATTGCCGCCGGAAAAAATTAACAGTGATGTTATGGAACAATATTTATATACGGCGTCGCTGCCGGAACTTGATTTGATGATACGTCCCAGCGGCGAGCTGCGGCTGAGCAATTTTTTGCTGTGGCAATGTGCCTATAGTGAATTTTGGTTTTCCAACATCAATTGGCCTGATTTCACGCCAAAACATTTGCAGCTTGCACTGCATGATTATCAAAAACGTAACCGGCGGTTCGGCGGCGTTTGATTTGCTTCTTCTCCGATAACCGCTCACCTTGGAGAAGAAAAAAGCAAAAGAATTTTGTGAGCAGAAAGACGGATGGTTGTTTATGGGTAAGCGGATTGTAAGTGCGGCAATCGGTATTTTGATTTTATTATTTATATTAATTTCCGGACGTTTTTTGGAGTTGGCATTGGGTGTGTTAATTCTGATGGCGCTTGCTGAAATTTATAAGCCGTTTGGCTTTTTCAAAAAACTACCGCTTTGTTTGCTTGGTTTTGCGGGCGGTATCGCCATCATTACAGCATTTCACTTCAGCCCTTCCCTGCTGCTGCCCGTTGTTTGCGCTGTGATAATGATTTCGTTAATTCTTGCCGTCTGTATGCATAAACAAATATCGTTTCGCGATATTTCTATTTTGCTGTTCTCTACACTCTATATCACACTTCCACTGCTGCACATTCGTTTGGTGGAACAAATGGAACACGGCAATTTTTTAATTTATGCCGTTTTCATCGGTGCATTCATGACGGACAGCGGCGCATATTTTACAGGATATTTTTTGGGTAAACATAAACTGATTCCCGACATCAGTCCCAAAAAGACAGTAGAAGGTGCTGTTGGCGGCGTTCTCTCCTGTGTTTTAGGATTTGCCATTTTCGGCTGGGTACTCCTATTCTTTTTTGAAAAACAGGTGAATTGGTATGCCCTTATTGTGATTTCCATATTGGTCTCTGTTATCTCTCAATTCGGTGATTTGGCGGCGTCCATGATTAAACGGGAAATGAACATCAAAGACTATGGTTCCATCTTCCCTGGTCACGGCGGTGTGTTAGACCGCTTTGACAGTGTGATTTTTGTGGCGCCGACGCTTTATTATTTGATGAAGCTTTTGCCGATTTTGGTCTGAGATTTTATTGATACATGAATCAGAAAGGAATAGTCTATGAAACGAATCAGCCTTTTAGGCTCCACCGGTTCCATTGGCACGCAGACATTGGAAGTGATTGATTGTAACGAAGATATGCAAGTATCAGCGCTTTGTGCAAACCGGAATGTCACTGCCATAGAAGCGCAAATCAGACGGTACCGTCCCGCTGTTGCCTGTATGATGGACGCGCAGGCAGCGCAGGATTTAAAGGTACGCGTACAAGATACAAACACCCGCGTTTTATCAGGCATGGACGGATTTGTCGAAGCTGCAACGCTTCCCACTGTGGACACGGTATTGACGGCAGTGGTTGGCGTGATTGGACTGATTCCCACCATTGCAGCAATTGAAGCCGGAAAAACAATTGCGCTTGCCAACAAGGAAACTTTGGTTTCAGGAGGCTGCTTGGTTATGCCGCTGGCAAAAAAGCATCAGTGCCCCATTCTGCCGGTAGACAGTGAACATAGTGCGATTTTTCAGTGCCTTGCAGGTCAGCAGGAACGACCCGAAAAGTTGATTATCACCGCTTCCGGTGGACCGTTTTATGGAAAATCCGCGGCGGAAATCAGCCAGGTGCCGCCGTCCAGCGCATTACGGCACCCCAACTGGTCTATGGGCGCTAAAATCACTATTGACAGCGCAACTATGATGAACAAAGGATTTGAAGTAATCGAGGCGGCTTGGTTATATGACATGCCGCTGGAAAACATAGATGTCGTTGTGCACCGTGAAAGCATTGTGCATTCCATGGTGCAATTTGCGGATAATAGTGTAATTGCGCAGCTATCCACGCCTGATATGAAGTTGCCCATCAGCTACGCGCTGACATATCCGCAGCGCCGCCCTTGCAAAGTGGAACCGCTGGATTTTTGTGCGCTGCATACACTTTCTTTTCAGGCACCGGATCATGAAACATTCCCATGTCTGAACTTAGCGAAAAAGGCTGCCAATATCGGAAACACCATGCCGGCAGTGCTCAACGCTGCCAACGAGGAACTGGTCTATTTATATTTGCAGGAAAAAATATCCTTTGGTGATATTGCCATGCAGCTTCGGCGTATCATGGAGTTGCACACGCCTATTCCCTCTCCTGCACTGCAAGACATTTTAGATTCCGATACTTGGGCGCGGGAAATGGTAAAAAAATCATTCTGACGGATATTTCCGCCGTTTCAAGTGTATACTGTAATAATAACCATCACTTGACAAGTGATGGTAACAGTTTTGCAGCGGAATGGTCTTCCCTGCCAAGTGAAATACACCCGAAAACATCTCTCATATAGTACAATTTCAATATTTTATGCTTATTGTGACCCGGAAAGGATTGACCTCATTTATGATTACTGTACTATCTACCATTGTTGTCTTTTTAGTGATTATCATGTTTCACGAATTTGGACACTTCATTGCTGCAAAATCTCTGGGCGTTACTGTCCATGAATTTGCTATTGGATTCGGTCCGACCATTTGGAAAAAACAAGGGAAAGAAACACTCTATTCCGTGCGTCTGCTTCCCATTGGCGGCTTTTGCAAAATGGAAGGCGAGGACGAGGACTCTGAATCGGAAGGCGCGTTAAACAAAAAACCTGTGTGGAAACGGCTCATCATTATATCTGCCGGCGCACTCGTCAACATTTTGCTGGGATTGGTTATCTTTTTCACCATCTTTATGCAAACGCCGCAGCAACTTACTTTGGAAATTGCAACTGTGACGGAAGGCTCTCCCGCGCAGGAAGTGCTGCAGACAGGCGACGTGATACGCGCTATTAACGGGCGGAAAGTGCATTATTACAAAGATTTCAAATTTATTCTTTCCAATGAAGCCTCCGGCCCTGTGACAATCGAAGTAGAACGCGGCGGTGAACGCAAGCAGTTTCATATCACGCCGCAATACGACGCGGAAAACCAATCCTATATCATTGGCGTCATGCTGGGTTCTAAAACATTGACATTTTTTGAAAAACTGAAATATTGTTTTTATGAAACCTTTTTTGTGATTCGACTGGTGATTTATTCTTTCATCATGCTGTTCACAGGCAAAGTACCGATTTCCGAAATGTCCGGTCCTGTCGGTGCAAGTTCCATTATCGGCACCGCTGCCAAAACGAATTGGCTGAGTTTGTTTAATATCTTTGCTGTTCTTTCCATTAACATTGGTATTTTTAACTTGATTCCCTTCCCTGCCCTGGACGGCGGCCGACTCTTTTTCTTGTTGGTGGAACTGATTCGGCGCAAACCAATTCCGGCGGAAAAGGAAGGCTATGTGCATTTTGTGGGACTCATTATTTTATTTGGACTCATGTTGTTTATCACCTACAGCGACATTGTGAAACTCATATCACCGCTGTTTCAAAAAGGTGGCTAGGCATCTATAGAAAAGCGGGATTTCATATCCCGCTTTTCTATAGCACAAACAATTTTATCACTCATTACCCGACTTGGAAATCTGTTAAGGAGGCAGACGACAAATGAAACGTCATCAAACAAAATCCTTTATGATTGGAAACGTTCCCATTGGCAGCAATCACCCTGTTACCATTCAAAGCATGACAACCACCAAAACCAAGCAGGCGGAGAATACCATCCGGCAAATTCTGACGCTGGAGGAAGCCGGCTGCGAAATTGTTCGTGTTGCGGTTCCCGACATGGAAAGCGCACAGGCAATCGCGCAAATCAAACGGAGTATCCATATTCCATTGGTGGCAGATATTCATTTTGACTATCGGTTAGCGCTCAAATGTATGGAAAACGGTATTGATAAAATCCGAATCAATCCGGGCAATATCGGAGATGCGGAACGCGTGCGCGAGGTGGCACGTATGGCAAAAGAAAAACAGATTCCTATTCGTATCGGCGTCAACAGCGGTTCTTTGGAAAAAGAGATTTTAGAAAAATATCAGAAACCCTGTGCACAGGCGGTTGTAGAAAGCGCCGCGCGGCATATTGACCTGCTGCGCAGCAATGATTTTGAAGATATTGTCGTTTCCCTCAAAACCTCCAATGTTCAGGAAACCCTCGACAGTTATCAGTTATTTGCGCAGCAGTTTGATTATCCGTTACATATTGGTATCACGGAATCCGGAACGGTTGGCGGCGGTATTGTAAAATCCAGCGTCGGCATTGGCATTCTGCTGCACATGGGGCTTGGCGATACCCTGCGCGTATCTCTGACAGGCAATCCTGTCAACGAGGTGGTAACAGCAAAACGAATTTTGAAATCTCTGGGGTTGCGTCAATCGGGCGCTGAAATCATTTCCTGCCCCACCTGCGGACGCTGCAATGTCGATTTAGAACCAATTGCATTGGCGGTGGAACAAGCTTTACAGAAAGTACAGCAGCCCATCAAAGTAGCTGTTATGGGCTGTGCCGTCAATGGCCCTGGTGAAGCAAGAGATGCGGATTTCGGCGTTGCCTGCGGCGATGGTGCAGGATTAATTTTTGCAAAAGGCGAGATTTTGAAAAAAGTTCCCGAAGCAGAAATTGTTCCAACTTTGCTGGCATTTATAGGACAAGCTGCAAATGAAGAATGATAAGCAGCGGCGGCACTTTTTATTGCTCCCAAACGGCAGTATATATTCAAACATTTTTTGTGTATATTCTCCCAAATGCATGATTTTACTAACACGTCTGCTTGTATATAAAAAAGACGAATCGCACACAGGATTCGTCTTTTTTTGTTGGTAAAATAATCACTTGGGATTCCCACATTTTTTCCTACAAAACCGGTCCGACATTATATTTGTGCTGTTCGTTATTGCAATTGCCAAACCGCAGTTTTTGACAACGGACACATATTGACGCCATTCCAAACCATCACTTGAATTTTATTGTGCGGTTCTGTTTGCATCGCTACCTCCGCCGTAAAACGATTTCCACTCACATTCACCAAGGACTGCGGAATTTGCCGAAACCGTATCATTTTCCCTTTTTCATTATACACAGCAATATAGATTCGGTTTGTTTTTTCCGCGCCTGCACTAATCGTTCCTGCTATCTTAACATATAACTCCTGCGGCGACTGAATCTGACGCGTTTCCACTCCCTTTGCATCTGTTACCACAATATCATATATATATCCATAAATGGGTAAATTCACCTGAAAATAACCTTTTTGTCCCGAAATAGTATCTTCCAAATACAGCTTTCCCGAAATCAACCCTGCCGCCGTACCGTTTGCCCGTAAAACCGTCAGCGGTTCATCATATTTTACTTCCAGCGTAGGATTTACATAAGCGCCGCGAATTACCGCCAGCACATCTGTTTGATTTGTACTGTTCGTTGCCTGAAATGCCGCTAAATCTGTTTGAATATAGTTTAGACAAACATTCATGGAAGCAAAACGGAATTTAATGCTAACCGGTACAGTCGTTTGTTCCACATCATTGAACACGACCTTCAAAATTCTGCTTGGTCCTTCCAAAACAGCATAGTCCTCATTCGTGAGCACAATGCTGTCCGTATAGCTGCTCAAAATAGAAAGTGTGTTGTTTTGAAACGTATAATCCCGCCCTAAAACCAGCGCATTTCCTTCTTCATCCAGCACGCTGTGAATTCCTGTTGCCGCTGCATTTTTTGTTCCCAAATCCACTTTAAAATCTGCGCTTTGCGCCGCGCGCAAATGATAAATGGTTTCCTGTTGAAGTTGTAGTACCTGCGGCGGCGCCGCTCCCTGCGTCATTCTGACAACCAAATTTTTCCCTGAACTGATATCTGTATTTTGCACAGTAAAAGAGCGTTCTATATATGGATTATAATCTAACGCTTCTGCACTGTAGGTATAGGTTCCCGTTTCCAGCAAATACATTCCGCCGGGCTGCGGCCGGACAATTTGTCCATCTTTTTTCACTGTCACCTGCGCATGAGACGGCGTCTTTTGAAACGTCACCTGCGCACGCGGCGAAGTATTCTTCGTATATGCCTTGATACAGCAATTTGCATAGTTCTCTTCTGCGGTACTGATTTCTTTCCAAAGAACCATATCCGCTGACAGGTAACTTTCACCCGGCGCCGCTTCCGCTCTGGCATAATAAGAGTTTACTGTTGAACGCGCTTCTATTGGCACAGGATGTGAAATTCCCGGCGTTTCATACTGCACAACCACCACAAATTCAGAACCGGTCAGCGGCACCGGCGTATCTAACTGTACTGTATGATATCCGGTTCCGTCCAGTATACCGTTTTTCACCAGCTGCATTTTATTTTTATCCAGTGCGCCGCTGCTTGGATTCACATAAACCCGATAGCTCGTAAATGCCGCCGTGGCAATTGTCAATTCTGTCAATTCCTGTGCACCCGACTGCGTTTCAAACACGTTGGCGGCATAATATCCCGAACCGGTCATCTGGCTTAGTCTCACAAACTGATTAAATCCCAATGGGTCATGACTATACAGGTTATCATAATCCTTTCCTACCTGTGCTCGTCTCACTGCAACCGGCATTACAATATCCTGCGCATAGGAGATATAAAAATATCCTTTATCACCCCAACCCGTTCCCCAACTGTTTTGTGCAATCCAAGCGCCGTCCATGCCCGGGTCTGTGGTAAAATTGCTGCGCGAAAATGTATCATCCCAGCCAACAATGCCTACCGCGTGATTCACTGTTTTTGTTTCATCTACATATAATGCATAGGTATTCGTATTATACTGTGCATGGTTAAATCTGATATTAATGTCCAGCATCCCACTCTGCATTAATGCGGTTTTCAGTTCTGAAATAATATCTTCCCCGCTCTGACTGCTTTTGTCATAGGGCAGATATTCAAAATCCATCAACCGCACATCACTCGTTGCTTTGTCAATCTCAGAAAGATATAAACTATCCACACTATCGACAAACGGCATTGCGTTTTCCTCTACCGGTCCTACGCCGCGATACAAATATGCTTGCAGCATTTCCGGCGACCCGCCGCTGCTCGCCAAACGGTGAAACGCTGCCGTATTAACACCGTCCTTCATTTGATAGACCTGAGAATATTCCAAATGCCGCGGCGAAAACTGATATTCTTTATTCCCTTGCTTCATCAGGTAAGACGACAGACTCGCCAGTCCCGCAAATGCCCAGCAGCCGCCGGAATTCAATTGATTCCGCACCCCAGGGACAGCATTTTGTTTCCGGAGGTCATAGGTCTCCGGCGCAGTGCTCATCACAGTGATTGCCTGATCCGTCTCTGCCGACACTTCAAACATGGGCGGCGGAATAGCCCCTTCCCGCTCGCTTTCCTCTAACTGCAAATATTCTTCATATAATGGATTCAGCGGCGCCACTTCAAGCTGGATATTCTCTCCCCCTGTCACGCCTTCCGCTAATACACTTCCGGCGCTCATCACCATTAAACAAGCCGCAAGTCCTATGGAAACGAATTTTCTCATATCTGGTACCCTCTCTTTCGTCCAAACAGCAAGAACATGTTACCCCACCATTCCGCTGCATTATTATAGTATCGTTTTTAATTCACTGCCATGATGATATTTGGAGACCTCAATGCCACTATGGATATTTTCTTTTAGCACCTGCACATGCGAAATAACGCCAACCATGCCGCCCGCATGGCGTATCTGTGCTAATATTTGCAGCGCGTCCGCTATGGAGGATTCATCCAGCGTTCCAAATCCTTCGTCAATAAACATCGCCTGAAGCTGAATGCCGCCGCAGCCTGTCTGCACCACTGCCGAAAGCCCCAGCGACAAGGACAGAGACACCAAAAACTTTTCACCGCCGGAAAGGCTTGTCACACTGCGCCGCATACCTGTCCGCTGGTCAAATACTTCAAGTTCCAATCCTGCTTTGCGTGTGCGGCCTGTCTTTTCCATTGTTCGCAGCAACCGGTATCTGCCGTCATGCACTTTTCGCAGCATTTTGTTCGCTTCCGCTGTGATGGAGGAAAGCATGACCCCAAGCACATACCGCTGTAGACTGACGCCGGTATCTCCCCGCAGCATATGCGCAAACATCTGGTCTTGCTGCCAAGCAGCTTCTTGTTCGCGCAGCCACGCAAGTTCTTTTTCCATTTTTCTTAAAACAGTGTTGGCGCGCTGCAATTCCTCTTCCAAAACAGAAACCGTCTGCGCACAGGCGAGATATTGTCCGTGCAGTTCCTGCAATTCCTCTTCCATTTGCGCCACATTCGGACGCACAATATGTGCCAGTTTTTTTTGATATTCTGTCAACGCCTGATGGCAGGAACGGCAGGCAATTTGATAGTCCTGCAAGGTCTGTTCCATGGTAACCACCATGTCACTTGAAATCTGTTCCTGCAACAGTTCTTCCCGCCAGGTAATCTGCAATTCTGCCAGTTTTTGTTCCCACGTCTCCTGTGCCGCCGCTGCATGTTTCTCCGCCTGCTCCAATTCCTGCTGCAATATCTTTTCTGACGCGACGTTTCCTTCCAACTGTAATTTATACGTCTCCAGATTTTCCCGAATCTGCTGTTGCTGCTGCTCAAATTGCTGTATTTCTTTCCGCTGCCATTCTATTGCTGTGCGGAGTTTTTGTAAATCCGGCAAATCCCCACCGGCTTGTGCAGATACCTGCACAAATTGCCGCTCCGCTTCCGCTTTCTTTTGCTGTGCTTCTTGATAACTCCGCTGTAATTGTTCTTCTGTCAGTTGACACCGCTGCAACTGTTCGCTGCAAAACGCTACCGCCGCTTCATATATATCGCGTCTCGCTTCCTCCGCCTGCGCAATGTTCAGCATTTCCTGCCAAAAACGATATTGTGATGCTGAAAAAGAATCTGCCGATTCTCCTCCCTGATATTGTTCCCTCTGTTGCTGTAGCTTTTCTGCTACTGTCTCGGCTGCTTGTTTTGACAGCAAAAAAGCTTCCCTCGCTTTTGCTGTCTCCTGCCGCAATTGCTCCACATCGTCTGTTGAAGCTGTATATCCACCTTTTGCCGGCGCAGGGTGATGGCAGCTTCCGCAGACGGGACACGGCTGTCCTTCCTGCAATTGTTCCGCTAGCCTTTGCGCGGTTTCCTCCATTTGGCGGTGCAACGCCCCTTGATAGTGCTGTTCCAATGTCTCCGATGTTTTTTGCAATTCTGCTTGCCGCTGTTTTTCCTGTTCCCATTTCTCTTGCAATTGCACAAGTTCCTGTTGCTGTTGCTCATGCTCTTTTGCTGCTTGTAACAACGCTTCCTGCTCCGCACACTTTTGACGGTATTCCGGTATTTTTGCAATAAATTCCACGAGTGCCAACTGCTGTGCCTGCAACGCATGTTCTCTTTCTTGCTGCAAACGCTGCCGCCGCACGCCGCACTGCTCCAGTTTTTCTTGCCACTCGGTACATGCCTGCACTGCCGCCGCTTGATTTTCTGCCACCTGTTCCATTTGGCTGTATTGTTTTTCAATCAATTCATTCTGTTTTAGCGTCTCCTGCATCTTTTCATAGCTTGCACGCCCTTTTTCAAGCTGCGCTTCTTTTTCTTTCCATGTATTTTCCGCTTCCTGCAATGTCATATATTGCCCCAGCAAGTCATTTCTGCGTTTTTGCAGCTGTGCGGCGCGTTCTTTCTCTTGTCTCCACCGTTCATATAGCGGCAATACCTGCTGCACTTTTTTCGCTTGCCCCAGCTTCTTTTCCAATTCTTTCATTTCCAGCTGACGCAATTGCAGCCGTTTCCATTGCTTTTCCTTTTCCTCCAAATTGCAAAATACCTGTTCTATCACTTGCGCCTGCTGCAATTGCTGTCCCTGCTGTTCCCACTGCCCAAGCAACGCTTGCTGCTGTTTCTGTTTTTCTAGCAAATTCTCTTGTTTTTGTGCAAGCAAATCTGCCAGCGTCTCCAAATCAGCACAGCCAAACTGCGCCAATCCTTGTTGCACTGCAACCTGCTTTTGTTCTAACGCCCGTTTTTGTTCATTCACTTGCCGGCAAAGCAACTCCGCCGCCTTTTGCCAGCGTTCTGCTCTGAATAAACTAACCAGAATTTTTTCTTTTTCTTCTGATTTTGCAAGTAGCAGCCGTTCAAATTTTCCCTGTGGCAGAATAACCACCTGGATAAACTGTTCATATCCCAGTCCCAAGAGTTCCTGCGCTTTTTCTTCCACATCACGAATACGCGGATTTTCAAAAAATGGAACGTATCCTGCACCTTTCTCATAATAAAACGCGTCTTGCTGCGGCAAATATTCCAAACCGCCGTCGCGTTTTTTTCGTATTTTCAGACCACGCGTAAACCGGTAACGTTTATTCTGTAATTCAAATTCAAACAATACCTCGGTCGGCTGTGATTCGTCTGCGAATTGACAGCGCATTGCCGCCAGTTCGCCGCGTACACCGCCGCTGCTTTTACCATAGAGCGCATAGGTCATTGCATCCAAAATGACGGTTTTTCCTGCCCCTGTCTCTCCATGAATTAAAAACACGCCCGCACCTTCAAAAACCGTAAAATCAATTTCCTGACGCTCCACAAACGGACCAAACGCCGAAAACGCCAATTTCAGAGGTTTCACTGTAAATCACCTCCGTTTTCCGCTTCCGCAAGCGCTTTGCAAAACCATTCCGTTTGCTGCACGGAAGGCTCATATCCTGCTGTTTCTTGACAAAATTTTTCCAAAACATGCTGTGGAGAAAGCGTTTCCATTACTTCCGCCGTCAGCGTGATTTGCTCTCCCTCAGCTATAACGCTTTTTCCTGTGACACACAGCAGATTGGGGTAGTCCCGCCGCAACATCTCCAGCACTTCCAATCCTGCCGGCTGGTCTGTGATTTCCACTTTTATGTAATCCTCCAGCGGCTCCTGCACCGCCTGTTCCAAAACCTCCTGTAATGTTCCGCTGATAACGCGCAGCCGTTTAGACGCGTGCAGCGCAATCCGGCGTATTTCACCGCTGTCTGTATCATAAACAGATACGGACTTGTCCTGCCCCGCTTCGCCAAATGAGTATGGAAACGGCGACCCGCTGTAGCACACCTGTTCTCTCGGCTGCTGCGCGCGGTGCAAATGTCCCAACGCCACATAGTCAAACCCTTCAAACACCTGTGCGCCCACCTGCTGCGCGCCGCCCAAAAGCGCCGCATGGTCGCTTTCTGATAGCTGCGTACCGGTTACATAGGCGTGTGCTGCTAAAATATGACGGCACTGCGGCGACCAATTGCTGCGAATTTCGTCACAAAGGCACGCCATTGCCATTTCATAGCTGTCAATACATTGCTGTGGATACCGGCGGCGTACTTCGTCAATATGAAAATAGGGTATCGCAAAAATTTCCACATTCTCTTTGTGGCAAGACAGCAACTTTTGCGGCAATTTTCCTGTTACATAGAGACCGCTGCGCGCCAAAAGCGCACTGCAAGACGACAGGCGTGCCGCACCGTCATGGTTGCCTGCAATCACGACCATCTCAGCGCCGCATTCCTGACAAATCTGCGTCACTGCGCCGCTATATAAGGCGATGGCTTCACTGCTTGCCACCCGGCTGTCAAATATATCGCCGGAAACAATTACAATATCAATTTTTTCCTCCTGCACCAACTGCACCATTTGCCCAATACAGTCCCGCTGTTCCTCTATAAAACTTCGATGATGCAGGGATAACCCTAAATGCCAATCTGATGTGTGTAAAATCCGCATGATTTTCTCCTCATGTTTCTTTTCATGCCGCTTTATGCGGCTCCAATTTATGACCGATTTTTTTCATCATGAAATAATAACAAATCACCAATTGCACTGCCGCGCCAACCCACGCGAGCGGCGTCGCAAAGCAAACGCCGGTATATCCCAGCCATTTTGAAAATAAAATGGCTACGGCTGTGCGCATAAATAGTTCTATAATACAGGATATAAACGGCGCCGTGACATTTCCAACGCCCTGCAATGTGCTTCTGTAAATAAAAATCAGCCCTAAGAAAAAATAGAACAATGCCACAATGTTCAAATATTCTTGCGCCTGCTGCACTGCCTCCGGCTGTCCATTTCCCAAAAACAAACGAGATAACGCGCCGCCTAAGAAAAACACCAGTCCATATCCCACAACGCAGAACATCAGCCCCAATAAATTGCATTTTTTCACGCCGCTGCGGATTCTGTCATATAATCCTGCACCGTAATTCTGCGCCGCATAAGTTGACATTGTCACGCCGAATGCCACCAGCGGCTGCTCTGTCAACTGTTCAATTTTAGACGCCGCCGTATATGCCGCTACCGTAGTAGACCCAAAACCGTTGAGCGCTGTTTGCAGCGCAATTACGCCGATTGTCATGACCGACAACTGAAATCCCATAGGGAATCCCATACGCAGATGCATCCAAAGATGCCGCCAATCCTGCTTCCAGTCCTCTTTTTTGAGTTCCAGCAACGGCATTTTCTTTTTGGCATAAATCAAGCATAAAATACCCGAAATTCCTTGTGCAATCACGGTCGCCCATGCCGCGCCTGCAACCCCCATGGAAAAACATAAAATGAACACCAAATCCAATATGATGTTAATCACCGATGCGATAATGAGGAATATCAGCGGCGTTTTGCTGTCGCCCAGTGCGCGGATAATATTGGATATCATGTTATAAAAAACAGTGGCAACACTGCCCAAATAAATCACGATGATATAGCGATAGGCGTCCTCCATGATGTCAGCCGGCGTGTTCATCAACCGCAGCAATCCTTTTGCCGACAATGAGCTGACCAGCGTAATGACCAGCGTCAATGCGCCGCTTAAAAGAACCGTTGCCGCAATAGAACGACGCACACCCTCGTAGTCCCGCGCGCCGTAGCGCTGCGCAGTTATTACGGAAAATCCGCTTGTCATTCCCTGAATGAAACCCAATATCATGAAGGAAATCGCGCCTGTTGCCCCAACCGCCGCCAATGCCTGCATACTAATGGTGCGTCCTACAATCAGCGTATCCGCCATATTATAAAGTTGTTGAAATATATTTCCCAGCAATACCGGCAGCATAAACATCAATATCAGCCGCAGCGGATTGCCCTTTGTCAAATCATTAACCATGTTTTCCCCTTTGTTTTCAATATTTCTAAATATGTATATACTTTAGAATATCAAAAAGCACTGCTTTTTTGTATTTATTATCATAAACG
>Ga0137297_10928_pt1 | contig 17838 bp, 15 predicted proteins | sample RamsorincwithD2O_FD_97191 | JGI IMG/M metagenome (GOLD analysis project Ga0137297, IMG submission 97191) | Mouse cecal microbial communities from Vienna, Austria - Mucin amended with D2O | ecosystem: Host-associated > Mammals > Digestive system > Large intestine > Cecum | place: Austria: Vienna... | reverse complement strand
GAGATTGTCCGGGAAGCATGTAAAGTATTAGATAAGGTGGCCCAGGTATATGGGCATTTCTTCCATTATAAGGAGGTGCTGATGGGCGGTTGTTCCATCGATGCGTTTGGCGTGCCGCTGACAGAAGAAGCATTGGAGACGGCAAGACAGAGTGATGCCGTTCTCTTAGGAGCTGTAGGAGGAGATGTAGGAAATTCCCGTTGGTATGATGTGGCGCCGAATCTGCGGCCGGAGGCGGGGCTTTTGGCGATTCGCAAAGGGTTGAATCTATTTGCCAATATTCGTCCTGCTTATTTGTATCAGGAATTGGCAAATGCGTGTCCTCTCAAAAAAGAGATCATTGGGAATGGTTTTGATATGGTGATTATGAGGGAATTGACAGGCGGACTTTATTTTGGGGAGCGGTATACAAAAGAAGTGGATGGCGTTTTGCAGGCCACGGATACTTTGACCTATAATGAGACGGAGATTCGTCGGATTGCGGTCAAAGCATTTGATATTGCCATGAAACGGAGAAAGCATGTCATTAGTGTGGATAAAGCGAACGTCCTGGATTCTTCCCGGTTATGGCGCAAGGTAGTGGAAGAGGTGGAAAAGAATTATCCGGAAGTTAAGTTGGAACATATGCTGGTGGATAACTGTGCTATGCAACTGGTGATGAATCCCGGACAGTTTGATGTGGTGTTGACAGAAAATATGTTCGGCGATATTTTATCGGATGAGGCCAGCATGATTACTGGCTCCATCGGAATGTTGTCTTCTGCCAGCTTAAATGAAAGCAAATTTGGTATGTATGAGCCCAGTCATGGTTCGGCGCCGGATATTGCCGGCAAAGATTTGGCAAACCCGATTGCCACGATTCTCTCGGCAGCGATGATGCTTCGTTATTCTTTTGATTTGGATAAAGAAGCGGATGCCATCGAGACAGCAGTGCAGAAGGTGTTGACAGAAGGATACCGGACCACGGACATCCTATCAGAGGGATGTACAAAGGTAGGGACTGCGCAAATGGGAGATTTGATAGCAGAGCGGATCTGAGAGAGACAAAAGGAATAGCGGTTTATTTTGACTGAATGACAGAGGAGGAAAGGCAATTATGAGAAGTGATAATGCGAAATCAGGAATACAGCAAGCCCCGGCCCGTTCTTTGTTCCGGGCTTTGGGTTATACGGAGGAAGAACTGGCAAGACCATTGATCGGGGTGATCAGTTCCTATAACGAGATTGTTCCGGGGCATATGAATCTGGATAAAATTGTGGAAGCAGTCAAACAGGGAGTAGCCATGGCAGGGGGAACTCCTATTGTATTTCCTGCTATTGCGGTCTGTGACGGTATTGCCATGGGGCACATGGGAATGAAATATTCTTTGGTAACTCGGGATCTGATTGCCGATTCTACAGAATGTATGGCATTGGCACACCAGTTTGACGGTCTGGTGATGGTTCCTAACTGTGATAAGAATGTGCCAGGACTTTTAATGGCGGCGGCTCGTTTGAATATTCCTACCGTGTTTGTCAGTGGAGGTCCTATGTTGGCAGGCCGTGTGAAAGGAGAGAAAAAGAGTCTTTCCAGTATGTTTGAGGCGGTTGGCGCTTATGCGGCTGGAACTATGACCGAGGAGGATGTGGAGGATTTTGCCAATCGGGTATGTCCTACCTGCGGCTCCTGCTCTGGTATGTACACAGCCAACAGTATGAATTGTCTGACTGAGGTGTTGGGTATGGGCTTGAAAGGCAACGGAACGATTCCGGCCGTTTATTCTGAGCGGATCCGGCTGGCTAAGCACGCAGGTATGGCAGTGATGGATATGGTGGAGAAAAATATCTGTCCCAGAGATGTTATGACGGAAGCGGCTTTTCATAATGCTTTGACTATGGATATGGCTTTGGGGTGCAGTACCAACAGTATGTTGCATCTGCCAGCGATTGCTCATGAGGCTGGTGTGGATCTGAATGTGGATATTGCCAATGAGATCAGCGCTAAAACACCAAATCTTTGTCATCTGGCGCCGGCTGGTCCTACATATATGGAAGATTTGAATGAGGCAGGCGGAGTCTATGCCGTGATGAATGAGATCAGCAAGTTGGGACTTTTGAATCTGAACTGTATAACTGTCACGGGAAAGACTGTGGGTGAGAATATTAAAGGATGTATCAACAAGAATCCCGAGGTGATCCGCACGGTAGAGAATCCATATTCTGCTACTGGTGGAATCGCCGTGTTACGAGGAAATCTGGCTCCTGATTCTTGTGTGGTGAAACGTTCGGCTGTCGTGCCAGAGATGCTTCAGCATGAAGGTCCGGCCAGGGTGTTTGACAGTGAAGAAGAGGCCATTGATGCGATTAAAGGTGGAAGAATCGTGGCCGGCGATGTGGTGGTGATCCGCTATGAAGGCCCCAAAGGTGGTCCGGGCATGAGAGAGATGTTGAATCCTACGTCTGCCATTGCTGGTATGGGGTTGGGAGCTTCGGTAGCTCTGATTACGGACGGACGTTTCAGCGGCGCTTCTCGTGGCGCTTCTATCGGTCATGTGTGCCCGGAGGCCGCTGCCGGTGGTCCTATCGGTTTGGTGCAGGAGGGAGATATCATTGCTATCGATATCAACGCCAATACCATCAATATAAAAGTATCGGATGAAGAGTTAGCAAAACGCAGAGAAAGCTGGAATCCCAAGAAAAAAGAAGTTTCCGGATATTTGAAACGCTATGCCGAACAAGTTACCAGTGCAGACAAAGGAGCAGTATTGAAAGGAAATTAAAAAAGAGCGAAGTACCCCATTACCAAAACAGAAAAGGAGCTTAGCTGATGTCAGAAATAAACACCCTACAAACACATTCCCCCCACTTATCTTCGGAACCGGTAGTTCTTAATGGATCAGAGATCCTGATTGCATGTCTGAAGGAACAGGGAGTGAAGACCGTGTTCGGATATCCGGGCGGTGCGATTTTGAACATTTACGATGCCCTCTATAAACACCAGGGAGAGATTACCCATGTATTGACTTCCCATGAACAAGGAGCTGCTCACGCAGCTGACGGTTATGCGCGGGCGACTGGTAAGGTAGGCGTATGTCTTGCCACTTCCGGTCCTGGCGCCACGAATCTGGTGACAGGGATTGCCACAGCCTACATGGATTCGATTCCCATGGTGGCGATCACCTGCAATGTTGGGGTAAACCTGTTAGGAAAAGACAGCTTTCAGGAGATTGACATCCTGGGAGTGACCATGCCCATTACCAAATATAATTTTATCGTCAAAGATATTAAAAAACTAGCTTATGTGGTCCGTCGGGCATTTGCCATCGCCCAGAGCGGTCGGCCGGGTCCGGTATTGATCGATATCACCAAAAATGTGACGGCAGAAACGTGTGAATATGTGGCGGAAGAACCGGAGCCGGTTGAGCAGCAGACAGATACGATTCGCGAAGAGGATATTGAGACTGCGTTGGAGATGATCCGCAACGCACAGAAGCCGTTTATCTTTGTAGGCGGCGGTGCGGTGCTGGCGAATGCCTCAGAGGAGCTGCGGACTTTGGCCCATCGTATTCAGGCACCGGTGGCGGATTCCTTGATGGGGAAGGGCGCTTTTGACGGCACGGATGAAATGTACACCGGTATGGTGGGGATGCATGGGACAAAGACCTCCAATTATGGAATTACCGAGTGTGATTTACTGATTGTGGCCGGAGCGCGTTTCAGTGATCGCGTGACCGGCAATGCTGCCAAGTTTGCGCAGAACGCCAAAATTTTGCAAATTGACGTGGATCCCGCAGAGATCAATAAGAATATCCGTACGCATGCCAGCATCATCGGTGATTTGCGAGTTGTGTTGCGCAGACTGAATGCACGTCTGGATCCGATCAATCACGATGAGTGGGTGAACCATGTGGAACGGATGAAGGATATGTATCCTTTGCGCTATGATAAAAGTGTGCTGACAGGACCTTATGTGGTGGAGACGATTTACGATATGACGAAGGGTGATGCTATGATTGTCACCGAGGTAGGACAACATCAGATGTGGGCGGCACAGTATTATAAATACAAAAAACCAAGAACGTTTCTCACTTCCGGTGGTTTGGGAACCATGGGCTATGGTCTGGGAGCATCGTTGGGAGCAAAACTGGGATGCCGGGATATGGGACAGCCCGATAAAACGGTGATCAATATTGCCGGAGACGGCTGCTTTCGTATGAATATGAACGAGATCGCCACGGCAGTGCGTTATAATATTCCGGTAATCCAGGTAGTGATCAACAATCATGTGTTGGGGATGGTGCGCCAGTGGCAGACACTGTTCTATGGTAAACGATACTCGCATACGGTATTAAATGATGCTGTGGATTTTGTAAAGCTGGCAGAGGCAATGGGTGCGAAGGCATTTCGGGTTAGCAGCCAGGAAGAGCTGCGGCCGGCTTTGGAGCAGGCGATGGCACTAAGGGAGCCGGTGGTTATTGATTGCCAGATTAACTGCGATGACAAAGTATATCCGATGGTCTCGCCGGGGGCACCGATTCAGGATGCGTTTGACGATACGGATCTGAAGATAAAATAAAGGGATAAGCGAGTAGGTCCGAGAGATATGGACAAAAAAGGAGGAAGAATAACAATGGGAAGAGTCTATAACTTTTCAGCGGGTCCGGCGGTGCTGCCGGAGGAAGTTCTGAGAGAAGCAGCAGAAGAGATGTTAGATTACAAAGGGACTGGTATGTCCGTGATGGAGATGAGCCATCGCTCCAAAGCTTTTGAGACGATTATCCAGGAGGCTGAGACGGATCTGCGGGAGTTGATGAATATCCCGGATAACTACAAGGTACTGTTTTTGCAGGGTGGCGCACATTTGCAATTTTCCATGATTCCGCAGAATTTGATGAAAAATAAAGTGGCGGACTATATTATCACGGGACAGTGGGCGAAGAAAGCCTTTAAGGAAGCACAAAAATATGGAAAGGCTGTGGCCGTGGCATCCAGCGATGACAAGACGTTTAGCTATATTCCGGATTGTTCCGATCTGCCGATCGATGATGATGCCGATTATGTATATATCTGTGAAAATAATACGATTTATGGCACCAAATTCAAGACGTTACCGAATACGAAAGGAAAGACGCTGGTGGCAGATGTTTCCTCTTGTTTCCTTTCCGAGCCGGTAGATGTGACCAAATATGGTGTGATCTATGGCGGAGTACAGAAGAATATCGGCCCGGCCGGTGTGGTGATCGTGATTATCCGAGAAGATCTGATCACGGAAGATGTGCTGGAAGGAACACCAACCATGTGCCAATACAAGACGCATGCGGATGCCAAGTCTTTGTATAACACACCGCCAGCTTATGGTATTTATATTTGCGGGAAGGTATTTAAGTGGCTGAAGGCAAGAGGTGGTCTTGCAGCGATGAAGGAGTATAATGAGAAAAAGGCAAAGATCCTTTACGATTTTTTGGATGAGAGCAAACTCTTTAAAGGGACCGTGGTGAAAGAGGATCGTTCTCTGATGAATGTCCCGTTTGTGACGGGGGATGCGGATTTGGATGCTTTGTTTATCAAGGAAGCCACTGCGGCTGGGTTTGTGAACTTGAAAGGTCACCGGACCGTAGGAGGCATGCGTGCCAGCATCTATAATGCGATGCCAATGGAAGGTGTGGAGAAGTTAGTAGAGTTTATGAAGAAATTTGAGGAGGCACATCAGGCATGAAAACCATTCATTGTTTAAACGCGATTTCAAAATATGGTCTTGGTTTTTTGACCGAGGATTATAAACTGACCGAGGATATGAAAGAGGCGGAGGGTATTTTGGTACGGAGCGCTTCTCTGCATGAGACGGAGTTTTCCGCTTCTCTGCAGGCGATTGCCAGAGCAGGCGCCGGCGTCAACAATATTCCGCTGGAAGATTGCGCTAAGGCGGGTATCGTGGTATTCAACACTCCGGGAGCCAATGCCAACGGCGTGAAAGAATTGGTACTGGCGGGGATGCTGTTGGCAAGTCGCGACATTATCGGCGGCATCGCCTGGTGTCAGGAGAATAAGGGTGACGAAAATATTTCCAAGACTGTGGAAAAGAGCAAGAAGGCATTTGCGGGTGGTGAGATCAAGGGTAAGAAGCTGGGAGTGATTGGCCTGGGCGCCATTGGCGCTGAGGTGGCAAACGCGGCAGCAGCATTGGGGATGGAAGTCTATGGCTATGATCCATATATTTCGGTCAATGCGGCCTGGATGCTGTCCCGGGATGTCAAGCATATCACCAGTGTAGAAACAATTTATCAGGAATGTGATTTCATTACCATGCATGTGCCGCTTCTGGATGGTACCAGAGGGATGATCAATCAGGAAACTATCGCCATGATGAAAGATGGTGTGATAGTTCTGAATTTTTCCCGGGATCTGTTGGTGAATGATGATGATATGGCAGCGGCGCTGGCTTCCGGCAAAGTTAAAAAATATGTGACAGACTTTCCTAATCCAAAAGCAGTCAATATGCAGAATGTGATTGTGATTCCACATTTGGGAGCATCTACGGAAGAGTCAGAGGACAATTGTGCTAAGATGGCAGTGATGGAGATCATGGATTATTTAGAGAACGGCAATATCCGTAACTCGGTCAATTATCCGGCTTGTGACATGGGGGTATGCAAGACAGAGAGCCGCGTGGCAGTGATGCATCTGAATGTGCCAAATATGATCGGACAGGTAACGGGTACAATGGCGTCTGCGGGAATCAATATTTCCGATATGACAAACAAGAGTCGCGAGAGATATGCATATACGATGATGGATCTGGATAAGCAGCCAGACGCGGAGACGATTCAGAAGTTGGCGGCGATCGATGGAATTCTTCGGGTACGGGTGATTCAGTAAGAAAAACCGAGCTGATTTTGGGCAGAAATATGTAATGCGAGCAGCAAAAAAAGGAGAGCGATATGGCGGAGATAAGACCATTTCGGTGTATCCGTCCGAATAAGGAAGTGGCGTCAAAAGTGGCGGCGCTTCCTTATGACGTTTACAACCGGCAGGAAGCGAAAAAGGAAGTGGAAAAGAATTCCCTGTCATTCTTGGCAGTGGATCGGGCGGAGACACAGTTTTTGGATGATGTGGATTTGCATGATCCGATCGTATATGCGAAAGCAAAAGAAATTTTGGAGCAGTGGCAGAGGGAGGGGATTTTAGTTTCTGATGAGACGGAATGTTATTATGTGTATGAGCTGACCATGGATGGACGCAGCCAGACAGGAATTGTGGCCTGCGCTGCCGTGGATGATTATAGGAATGGTGTGATCAAAAAGCATGAGAATACCCGTGAGGACAAAGAACAAGATCGGATCTGTCATGTGGATGTGACGGATGCCCATACAGGACCAATCTCCTTGTCTGAGATTCCCCGTATTTTTTCCTCATATATCCGATAATCCTTTGATACTGGTTCTTTTTCCATCATGGTCAATACGGCGAGAATCAGAATGCTGATAGGAACTGCTGCCCAAAAGGGTTGCAGCCCCAGTGGATTTCCTGAAAAATGCCATCCCCCGGCAATAATCCCACCAATCATCATAGACCAAAACGCCGCACGATTACTAATTCTCTTCCATACCAATGCGAGAATCAATATTACCCCAGCAACAGAACGAATCTGAAATGCTCCCAAAATCTGCGCCAATATGGAGGATGTCGTCAGTCCGAAGCCTGTGGCGGCCAAAGCAATCACCACAATTGTAATTTTAGAAAACCGGATCTGCTGCTCTTCTCCTGCCTCAGGCCAGAATAAAAGGTAAAAGTCTCTGGTTAAAGTGGCCGAAAGGGACAGTAAAAGTCCTGGTCCTGTTGACAAAATTGCTGCCAACACAGCCATGCTGACGATCCCACTAAAGACGGGATGGATCGATTCCGCCATATCATAAATAATGCTTCCAGGCACCGCCTGAGGTATAGTCACAAAGCCAGCGATACCGATCAGGGCAGGCATCAGGGCAAAAGGAATCACCAGGAGTGCCGACCAGGCAATTCCCTTTTTCGCCACGTCCAAAGACTGTGCACCCAGACAACAGTTGACCACAGTGGATGACAAGATCATAGAAAAAGCGGATCCTAGTGCCTGTGCTGCCACCGTCGCTTTATCCGGATACATTACCGAAAAATAATGTTCTGGACAGGACGCCATCATCACCTCCAAGCCGCCAGCCTTCCAGACCGCCAGGATTCCCACCAGAAACATTCCCAAAAACATGACCAGGGCATGCACCACATTCATTCCCGCCAGTCCCCGTAACCCATGAAGTGCCATATAGGCAAAAAGAATACCCACAATCCAGGACAAAAGTACTGGGGAAATTCCTAGCATAGAAGAAAGTAAGGCAGCGGCAGCAACCGGCTGTTGAGAAAAAATAATGCCATATACAAAGAGAATAATGACCAACACTACCATCCGAACTCTCTGGTCAAACCGAAACGCAAACGCCTCTGGTACTGACATGACACCGAAATATCCTGCTCGCCGGTAAAATTTTGCCGTGCAGAATACGAACACTAAGGTACCGATCACCATTCCCCAGTTGGTCCATACAGAAGATAGACCAGACCGAAAAGCGGAAGAGGCATTTCCCACCGTACTGCTTCCCGCCACCATTTCTCCAAACATCAACGCCACCGTCAGCCCGATTCCCAATCCCTTTTTTGCCACAAAAAACTGCTGAGTGGATCGGTCTCCTCGCCTGCTGAGGGCTTTCCCTACTACGGTTGTCAGTATCATGTATAGGAATACCATAATAAATGCTGTCATCGCTCTCCTCCTTTTCCTTTGTCTGGCCGATACGAACCGATTTTATATTCTCGCCCGGATCCTCTCCGGTCTTTTGTTTATCCTGCTTTCTTTTCCCGAATTTTTTTCGTCAATTCTGGAACAATCTCAAACAGATCCCCGACAATACCATAATCTGCCACCTGGAAAATCGGTGCTTCCGGATCCTGATTGATTGCAATAATCACATCGGAGGAAGACATTCCTGCCAAATGCTGAATCGCGCCCGAAATCCCACATGCGATGTAAATCCTAGGTCCCACGGTTTTACCCGTCTGTCCCACCTGATGAAGCGCTGGAATCCATTCAGAGTCCACTGCCGCACGGGAAGCGCCGACTTGAGCTCCTAAGACATCTGCCAATTCCCGCAGAATATGAAAATTTTCCTTGCTTCCTACCCCGCGGCCGCCAGCTACGATAATCTCTGCTTCCTCCAGGTTTACTCCCTGATCTCCCTCACCGGCCAACACCTCCAGGATTCTGGTACGGATCTCCTCCTCACCCAGCTCCACATGTTCCAGAATAATCTCTCCTTCTCTCTCCAGATCTGCTAGTGGACGCTTGAATACTCCAGGCCGAACCGTTCCAATCTGCGGTCTTGTATCTGGGCAGAGAATCGTTGCCATCAGATTCCCCCCAAATGCTGGACGGGTCCATCTGACCAGTCTGGTCTCTTCATCCACCGCCAATTCTGTACAGTCTGCCGTCAGCCCTGTCTTCATTCGACAGGATATCCGGGGGCCTAAATCCCTTCCATTATTAGTTGCTCCGATCAGCAGTACCGATGGTCCATATTTTTCTATCAGTGTACATACCACTTTAGCATAGCCATCCGTAGAATAATCTTTCAACTCTACTTGATCTACCACCAGTACCTGATCTGCTCCACAGCTTATCGCTACCTGAGCAAATTCCTGAACCTCACATCCTGGTATGACTGCCACTAGCTTCTCTCCCAATGCATCTGCCATCTTTCTTCCCTGTCCTAGCAGTTCCAGACTGACATTTTTCAGTTTTCCTCTGACAACCTCAATCAGTACCCATACATTTTTTGATTCTCTCATCTTTTCCTCTTTCCTGGCCTGCTTGCTATGTCAATTTCCAGGCATCTCCTTTTATAACGTTATTTTCGCTTCTGTCAGCTTATCCAGCAATTCGGATACCTTCCCGCTGGCATCTCCCCCCAGAATCATCACCCCCGCTTTTCGGACAGATGGTACAAATGTCTTCTTTACCTTAGTAGGAGATCCTTTAAGTCCCAACTTTTCAGGAATCAATTCTGGAAGATCTTTTGCCGTCAATGTAAGAACCTCCATGCGATTTGCCTTCATTTTCTTCATGACATTGGGATATCTGGGCTCATTTAAGGATTTTACTGCTGTCAGAAGTACTGGCATTCTTACCTGAATTTTCTCATAGCAGTCTTCCTGCTCCTTTTTGAGAATCAAGTAATCTGCCTTCCTCTCAATCCCCGCCACATATGTTACCTGAGCGATTCCCAGATGCTCTGCCAGCTCTGGCCCCACTTGTGCCGTATCTCCGTCAATGGCCTGCTTCCCGCAAAAAATAATGTCAAATTCACCCAGAGAACGAATGGCAGCTGCCAGGGTATAGCTAGTAGCCAGCGTATCTGCTCCACCAAAAGCACGATCACTAACCAGCACCATATGATCGGCTCCCATGGCATAACATTCCCGCAGTGCATCTGCCGCTTGAGCCGGTCCCATAGATAATACTGTCACCTCGGCTCCATACTGATCCTTCAGCTGCAATGCTGCCTCCAAAGCATTTTTGTCAAAAGGATTCACAATACTAGGAACCCCGCTTCGAATCAAAGTATTGGTCTCCGGATCAATGCGAATTTCTGTTGTATCCGGCACTTGCTTCACACAAACTAAAATTTTCATTTCCATCCCGCCTCGTCTTCCTGCCATTATCAGCATTTTCCAATCACAGTTTTTCCTATGATTTGCCGCTGTACCTCGTTGGTTCCCTCAAAGATTCGGTATACTCGCACATCTCTCAGCATTTTTTCAATGGGATATTCCTTCGAATAGCCATAACCACCCAAAATCTGCAACGCCTCGTCAATAATCGTAAAGGCAGCTTCCGACACGTAAGTCTTGCTGATAGAACCCAGACAGGAAATCGGCTTCCCTTCATCCGCCACCTTTGCCGCATACATCATGATAGCCCTGGCAGTCTGCAATTGTATTTCCATATCTGCAATCTTAAACTGAATCCCTTGCAACTTTCCGATCGGTTTGCCATAAGGGGTCCGAACGCGGCAGTACTCAGCAGCAATTTCAATGGCTCTCTGGGCCATACCGATCAAAGGAGCAATACAAATTGGTCTTGATTTCTCCAAAGCTTTCATTACAATCTTAAATCCGTCCCCTTCCTCCCCAATCCGGTTCTCAACTGGCACATGAACATTCTGAAATATCACATCTGTGGTGTTGGAAAGACGAATCCCCATCTTGTTCTCTTCCTTTCCCACACTGACTCCCGGGGCATCTCGCTCCACAATAAAACAACTCAATCCCCGTGAACCCAGATCGGGATTGGTCACTGCGACAACAATATAGACATTTGCCAATCCGCCATTGGTAATAAAGGTCTTGGTACCATTGATAATATATTCGTCGCCGGACCGGACTGCCTTAGTCTTTGTCCCCGCCACATCGGAGCCAGACTGCGGTTCCGTAATGCACATCGCCGAAATCTCACCATTTAACAATCGCTTAGCCATCGCCTGCTTTTGTTGTTCATTTCCGCCTGCCAGTACCTGCTTAAATCCTACAGTAGCTGCCCCAAAGCTGACAGCAAAACCACAATCTACACGACCAAATTCCTCACGGATTAAAGATAGCGTCTGCAGATCAAAGCCCGGACCTCCGTATTCTTCCGGAATGTCCAGTCCCCAGAGTCCGATCTCGCCGATCTTTTTAAACACCTCCATAGGAAATTCTGATTTTTCTTCACATTCTGGCACGATGGGCGCCAATTCCTTTTCCAGAAAATTCCGAATCATTCCTGTGATATCCTTTTGTTCGTCTGTCATTAATTGCCATTCCATTATTTTTCCTCCCCATCATATGCCCTTAAATTCTGGTCTCCGTTTTTCAAAAAATGCTCTTACTGCTTCCGCATGATCTGCTGTTTTACAGAGCTGGTATTGATATTCTCCTTCATTTTCCATGGCATCTTCCAGCCCCTGATACAGACTGCGATTCAACAATCGCTTACACCGCTCATAAGCAAGGGATGGACCGGCTGCCAGTTTAACTGCTGTTCTTTTTACCGTTTCCTCCAGATCCGCAGATTCCACTGCTCTTGTAATGATTCCCCACTGGGCCGCCTCTTCACCAGTAAAACGATTCCCCAGCATCATTAACTCTTTTGCCTTGGCGGCTCCCACATTTCTCTGCAACATCAGCGAAGACCCCATATCCGGAATAAATCCAATATTCACAAAAGCAAAAACGAACCTGGACGTCAATTCTGCATAGGAAAAATCACAGGCCAAGGCAATGCTTAGCCCTCCGCCGGCTACTGCTCCTTCCAGCCATGCCACCACTGGCTTTGCATTATTGATAATGGATAAAATAACCTCATTATTTTTCCTCAGACCTGGCCTGGTCTCCGTACAGCCATGATCCACCTTTGCCTTCATTCCTTTGATATCTCCGCCTCCGCAGAAATTGCCGTTTGCTCCCCGCAAAACAATTACTCGTACTTCTTGAGAATCACTACACAGGTTGAGAAGCTTCACCAAAGAATCTGCCGCTTCAAAAGTCAGAGCATTCATTTTTTCCGGATTATTCATGGTAATCCATCCAATATGATCCCTACATTCAAAATCCACATATTTTAATTCCGGAATATCCATGATTCCAACCGCCTTTCTGTCAAATCATTCACTTTTTCAATGTTTGCCGGAATTCCTCCATCATTTGATCAATTTCCTCCGGTCCATAGCCCAGCTCCTTTAGTACCTCATGATTATGCTGTCCCAGAGTCGCTGCCTTTCTGATTTCACCGGGAGCTTCTGAGAAAAATGCGTTGCAACCCCGAGTTTGATAGGTCGGCTGTTTGATATCATCAGCCGTAGGAGCCTGAACAATATATCCCATATGTTTTACCTGAGGATCTTCTACTACTTGCTGATCATTGTTTACCATACAATAAGGCATATGACATTGGGTCATTCTCTCGCAAGCTTCTTTTAAGGACGGAAAGCTGCTGAGCCATGCTTCTATTTCTTCGATGATTTTGTCCATGTTTTTCACTCTGGCATTGATGGTATTATATTCCGGATCCGTCAGAAAATCTGGACGCTCCATCGCTGCTGCAACTGTCTCCCAGGCTTTTGCAGAAGGCGCACAGATAATCACGCTTTCCCCTTTATCGGTATTAAAACATCCGAAAGGACAAAGACCACTGTGATGATTTCCATTGGGCTGACAGAGTACCCCGTCATTTAGCCGGTCAATGGTGCTGTTGAGATGAATCATGCCCTGGATCAAAGATACGTCGATATATTGTCCTTTTCCGGTGCGTCTCTGATAATGGAGCGCTGTCATCACAGCGGCAAAGGCATTAAATCCTCCGAAATAATCCGCCAGCGCAATCCCATGCTTCAACGGTTTTCCTCCCTTTTCACCGGTAATGCTCATCATACCGGACAATGCCTGCCCCATCATATCAAATCCCGGATTCTGCGCATAAGGTCCTGTCTGTCCAAAAGCAGTCAGAGAACAGTAAATCAGCTTAGGATTGATCTCCTTTAAATCTTTATATCCCAAACCCAAACGATCCATAACTCCCGGCCGGTTGCTTTCCACCAATACATCAGCATCCTTTGCCAATTTCTTCACAATTTCTACTCCTCGCGGATCCTTCAAATTCAGGGTAATCGACTTCTTCCCGCGATTTACCCAAGCATGAGTCAGGCTCTTTCCCTCCAGAATCGGTACATAAGTCCGCTCCGGACCGCCACCCATGGATTCAATCTTGATTACCTGCGCTCCATAATCTGCCATCTCCGCACTTGCCACGGGACCAGCCGCATTCGTGCAAAAATCTAATACCTTCACATCATCAAGCATTCCCATATGTTTTTCCTCCATTTCATTTTTGTTTGAACAGAAAATCGTTTTACACTTTTGTATTTCACTATTTTTTAAAGCATTCCTATCATCTTCCAGTATGGAACACTAATCAAAAATCCTGCCAGATTTGCCACTGCCCAGATCACTGCATAAGGCACACAGTTCTTGTTATGATCTACCATATCCCCCACAATACCGATTGCTGATACATAGGGAAGATTCTGGAAATCAAAAAAGAACACATTTACCGAACAATAGGCAATAAAGCAAGGAATAAACGGATGCATTCCTGCTTCCACAGCCAGCGGCGCCAACAATACAGAAAACACGGTCATCACGCCCAGCCAGGAAATCACAATAAATCGAGTCAGATAAATAATCACCACGAATACAATTACAAACAATAACGGATTTGTCAGTAGTGGATTTAACACTGGCCCCAGTACTTTTCCGATCCAACTAGTCACTCCCCAGGTGCTTAAGGCTGAACCCACCTCATACATACATCCGATATAAATCAAAATATCCCAGTTTACTTTAGAGCGAAATTCCGCAACCCCCATAACCTTCAGGCCCATCAAGGCACAAATAGCAATGGTTGCCACAATTGCCGAATTAATCCCATGCTGACGTTCTGTCATCCACAGAACCAGACACACCGTCAAAATGACCATGGTCATTTTCTCACCCTTTTTCCACTGTCCTAGCTCCACGATCTTTTGACCAATAAAATTCTTATCGAGCTGAAGCTTTTCTGACGGTTTGTAGTAAAAATAGGTGACAGCTGTGGTAATACCCAGGGCGGCGACGGACCAGGGCAATGCCCAGATAAACCAATCCGTCCAGGTCACATCTGCATATCCCTCTGGCATAAATTTCAACATACTGTAGCACATGAAAGATGCACTCAAAAACACATGACTGGTACAGTTAAAACCGGTATACAAAGCAGCAAACAATCCTGCCATGGGTTTTGTCTGATTCTCCAACCCCATCTCATGCCCGATCTCCTTCGCTACCGGACCGGCTACTGCCAAACGAGCCGTTCCGCTAGGAATCAGCGGAGAAATCACCACACCGGAAATCGTAATTCCCAAAAGCTGTCCTAGATAGGTTCCCGGAAATGCCTTCATGCCCAACAGCGTGAGACGTTTCAGTAGTCCACTATGAGCTACCGCCGCTCCTAAAACCAAAGCTCCCACTAACAGCCAGTAGCTAGTTCCGCTAAACGGACTGAATGCTTGCGTAAAGGTAAGAGAACCCGTAGCCGCACAAGCAGAACAAAAAAGCAATAAGATGATATACTCAGGCATCACCCGCATTGCCATCCATATCAGAGTACAAATCAAAAGTCCCATTCCGATCATTGATTTCTGGGGGTCCATCCCTTCTGCCACTACCAGATCCGCTGGCGGCGCCATCATAGCGATTGCCAGGCATGCTACAATACCCAGGACCCCTCCTATCATCTGTTTCTTAGACATAACAACTCCTCCTTCCATTTTCCCCGAAACTATCGCGATTTTTGCTTCTGGTGTTGTAGATTATATACAAAAAGAGATTGATAATCAAATATCAATCTCTTCATCCTTATTATAACTTTCAGGTTATCCTTTATCACGCATTAAAAATATTCCAGAATAAAATCTTGATGGGTAATACAATTATTATGAAAAACGCAATTCTTTTTTTGCATAATCTCATCTTCCAGTTCACGATAATAGGTTTGGGCATATTCCCGAAACAGACGGCTCCGTTTGTTCTCATAAAATCTTTTTGGCCAACACAATTTGATAAACCGGTAATTCCCCGGATTGGCGATATAGACATAGGCAATCTTGTTGTCATACTCCTGGAACAATCGACCCAAAGAATCAAACGGCACAATGGAAAGTCCTTCCCCAGCGGCAACCGACTTAAAGATCTGTTCCATCTCTGTATAATAAGCATTAAATCTGGGAACAAAACCTGCCGCATGGCACAGACTAGTCATGATCGTATTGTTGCTGGAGCCTCGCCATCCTCCGATAAATATTTCTTCCTTCAGCTCTTCCATTGATATCAAATGCTTCTGTGAAAATCGGTTTTCCTGGTTTACAATCACTACCATCTCCTCCCGCATCAGATATTCAAAATCAATATCATTATAGGAATTCATGGTAGCCGTAATATGAAAATCATACTCAATCATTAGCTTTCTCTGCATCAACGAGTAATTTGCCACATCCAGGATAATATTGGGATGCGTTTTACTGAATGCATCATACAAAGGCGGAAACAAATATTGTCCCGCCTTTACAATCACTGAAATTACTCCATTCTCTGAATCTGGCGTCACCTTCAGACTTTCCACACCAGAATCAATCAAATAAATCGCCTTACTAATTCTTTCATAAAACTCTTTCCCATACTCATTCAATACCACCCGGTTTTTCACCCGATCAAACAGCTCCACGCCCAGTTCCTTTTCCAGATTCTTAATCGTTTTGGAAAGAGATGGTTGAGAAACGCGTACCTCTTCTGCTGCCTTTGTAAAGCTCTCTCTTCTTGCCACCTCACAAAAGTATCTTAATTGCAACAGCTCCATGTAACCTCCATCCTTCTGTGCTTAAATCCTGAAAGCTTATTTAACCGTTTTGCTAGGCCAAAATGTCTCCCAGCCTTTTATAAGTTTTCCCTGCCTCTGCCACCATATCCTCAATCACTTTTTTCACTGGCTTTACCTCCGTGATCAATCCTGCCGCAGGTCCCATGGCAAATACACAGCCCTGCGTATCCCCGGTCTGATAACAAGTTTGACTCAACTTTCCGGAGATCACTGGCATCAATTCCTCCAGCCCGGCCCCAGAAAGCTCCAGCTCCAAAGCCTTGGCTGACTGATTGTTTTTGGCATACCGCGCCATGTTTTTAATACTTCTCTGGCAGGTCATCGTATCGACTTCACGAGAATTTACAATCATTTCTTTAAAATTGGGATGAATCGTACATTCCTCAGTAGCTACAAACCGAGTTCCCATTACCACGCCTTCTGCGCCCAAAGCCAGCGCCGCTGCCAAACCTTTGCCATCGGCAATGCCGCCGGCCGCCAAAACAGGAATGGAGACAGATGCCGCCACCCGATTAATCAAAATAAAGCTTCCCAACTCGTCCATACCTGGATGTCCCGCCACCTCATAACCTACGATTGTCACGGCATCTGCCCCAAAACTTTCTGCCTTCTTGGCATATTTCACTCCAGGACATTTGTGGATCAGCTTGATCCCAGCCTCCTTAATATGGGGAACAAATTCCGCCGGATTCCTTCCTGCTGTCTCAATAACCGAAACCTCCTCTTCTCCACACACATCAATGTATTGATGAATCTTTTCCCCCATATTCAGCCCCGGTGCCAGGGATATATTGACTGCAAATGGCTTATCTGTCAGCCGCTTCATCTCCCGGACCGCATTCCGGAAATCCGCCATCTCCGGATAAATAGTAATATTGATGGTCCCCAAACCACCAGCATTAGAGACCGCAGCCGCCAACTGTGGCACTCCTAAATGCTGCATTCCCCCCTGCATAATCGGATATTCAATACCTGCCAACTCTGTAAATCTTGTTTTTAACATTAAGATACCCCTTTCTCTGATAATTTATAAAAAATTGTAACTATCCAACCATGCATCTTTTTGTCTCCCAAAAAACAGAAAAACAAGTCGCTCTGGCTGTCTGCCATATGTCAATTTTTAAGGAAACATGCTTACGCAAACCTATTTACAACACATATTTCTGTACAAATTGCCGTATGACTGAATAGTTACAAAAATTATACAAAAGACAGGAGTTGGTGTCTAATATCTAATTCCCGCTTTGTTCTATAACCTGCAGGTTATGATTTCAACCGAAAATTCATGGTATGGAAACCTCAAAGTCAATCTCCTCTTCCTTGGCGTAC
>Ga0137297_10996_pt1 | contig 17894 bp, 16 predicted proteins | sample RamsorincwithD2O_FD_97191 | JGI IMG/M metagenome (GOLD analysis project Ga0137297, IMG submission 97191) | Mouse cecal microbial communities from Vienna, Austria - Mucin amended with D2O | ecosystem: Host-associated > Mammals > Digestive system > Large intestine > Cecum | place: Austria: Vienna... | reverse complement strand
TTTCCGACGATCTGAATTTATCTGATTTTCTACCTTCTATCATTGTGAAAAGTATATCATAAGCAGATACACTCCGGCAATATAATATTTTTCTTTTTGATACGTATTTATTTTCACGCTACTGTTCACGGGGCGCATCTTCTTGTCCGGCTACGCCAGACAAAAAGCATCGGGTGTTCGCCCGATGTGGAAAACTGGACAAAAACAGTCTTACAAGCCAGCTTGACGTCTGTTTTTGTCCAGTTTTCCACGCCCCGTGAACTTAAAAAAATTATGAACCTCTGTAACCTTTCCTCCCCTTTTTCCATCTAATTAATGTATTATGAAATCGGCCGTTTCATATTCCAGTCAGCAAGAAAGGCATGGATATCACAATGAATAAAGAACAATTTACGGAAGAAGTGCTGCGTGCGGAAAAAAGCCTCTACCACACTGCCAGATCCATTCTGTCCAATGATGAGGACTGTGCAGATGCCATGCAGAATGCAATCCTGCACGCCTATGAGAAGCTGCATACCCTCCGTGACGAAGCGTATTTCAAGACATGGCTCACAAGAATCCTGATCAATGAATGCAACCAGATCCTCCGGTCCAGAAAGCCGACGGTTTCTTATGAGGAGTATTTTGCAGCACACGTCCAGGAGGAAGAACATGATTCGGAAATTTTCCGTGTTGTAATGGAACTGAAAAAGAATTACCGGACCCCCTTTATTCTCTTTTACATAGAGGGATTTTCCGTAAGAGAGATCAGCCAGATACTGGGACTTTCCCAGAGCACCGTCAAGACACGGCTTTTCCGGGGAAGGAATCTTGTAAAACAAGGCTTATCAGAAGGGAGAAACCCATGAAAAACAGACAATGGAACCAGGATTTTCCCGATGTACCCGAACATGTACATCAGACAGTATTAAATACACTTGCCAGCCTGAAGGAACAGAGGCCGGACACACACACCAGAGCAATGCAGAAGGGAGCAGAGATGAAACGCATAAAAACACGTACCATTGCCATACTGGCAGCAGCGCTTGTAGCCATTCTTGGAACCACTGCCGCGGCAGCCGAGCTGTTCCGGTGGAATGAAAAAGCCATTGATATATTTGAAGCAGCTCCAGAGCTGCAGGATAAGCTGGTTCAGGAAGAAATCTCCATAGAAGAACACCAGTCTGCCTCCGGCAATGGACTTACCATAACTGCCATCCAGACCATCCAGGATTCCAGATGCTTCTATGCCTTGTTTGAGGTGGCTGCGGAGGATCCCGGCATCCAGATCGATGAGAACTGCAGCATGGATTATGAGCTGGATTTCCATGGCGCAGAGGATCCCTTCAGCGCCAGGAACTGGGGCTTTGTGGACCATGTCCGGCAGGAAACCGGAAGCAGCAGATATTTTGAAATTTTCGGAACAAAGATGGAAGAAAGCACCGTCGACATACACCTGGGAATCCATTTTACACAGCTTAGGGGGCCTGGGGAAAAGGCCATGCAAGGAAACACCCTGATCAGCGGAGACTGGAGCTTTGAACTTGCCCTGCATCCTGCTGCTTCCATACACATGGACCTGAACAAAGAATTCCAGATCGCCGGCTATCCGGTCCGGGTGGAATCCGTAGACCTTACTCCCCTCACCGGAAAAATCACCTGCAATGGCGATGATATCCGGGCACTGACAGAAAAGGAAGGCATCAATCTGGATCAGCTGGACGAGCTGACAGCCACCTACATCACCGGTGTGAAGTACCAGGACGGAACCCTGGTGGAACAGGACGGCCATTCCATGCTCTGGGAACACTATCCCCTGGATGGAAGCTACGAAAAGTCAGTCCGCTTCAGCCGTGTCATCGAACCGGAAAAGGTCAGTGTCCTGCTTCTGGGGGCGGACAAGGATGAAATCCCTCTGCAATAGCGTCCTGCCGGCTTCCTGCACCCAACGCTTTTGGGATGCAGGAAGACAGCCCGTCTGAACTGTTATAAATAACATATTCGATATAGATCAATACGCTCCCGGAGTCTCTCCGCACCTGCCTTTGTGGGTGAGGTTTTGGGAGCAGATCTATTCCTTCAGGTTCCCCTTCTCTATATTCTCCCTTATAATCCCATCAATCACCTGAAACAGCTTCTCAGACCCCAGGCTTGTTTTCGCCTGACGTCCATATACCTGCTTTGCTGTCACCTGGTGTTCCTTCCAGTCTCCGCCCTGGTTACTGTTATTCAGAAGCAGCGGCTGCAGGTTGTCCATGGCGTGGGCAAACCTCGACTCGGCTGTCTCACAGGCTTCAAACTCATCAAATAATCCTATGAATTCCTGCTTCTGGTCTTCCGGGAGAATAGAATATATCTTTTCCTTTGCCGCATCTTCCCTGGCTTTCTGCGTTTTCATGCTTTCGCTGTCGTAGGCATAGGTATCACCTGCTTCAATCTCCACAATATCATGGATCAGGCACATCAGCATGACCTTGGCGATATCAACCTCTTCATTGGCATACTCCCGCAGCAGATACGCCATCACCGCCATGTGCCATGCGTGTTCTGCGTCATTTTCCTGTCTTCCATGACCGGATAAATGAGTCTGGCGGAAAATATTTTTCTCTTTATCAATTTCCAGCGCAAAATCCAGCTGGCGCTTTAATCGTTCATCCATGGGATCCCCTTTCTTCTATGAATTCCCCGGCTGCTCCGTCTCCTGAATAAGGAAGATACCCTTTTTCCTCTTCCTTTTTAGAGATTATTTCTTACTATTATAGACTATTTATTAGTCAAATCAACCGCTTGTTATGACATAATCTTTTGTAAAGTAAAGTAAACCCCCATATCAGCGTTGCAGATACCACCATGAATGAAAGAGGGTTTACTTTGAGCCTCCGGCGGATGCGCAGAAAATGGGAATGGAAGATGTCACTTCGTGACCCCATTTTCGCGCAGTTCAGCGCCGGAGCGCTGAACTTTCAAAGTAACCGTTCGGAACAGTTCAGACAGGTCTGCACACTCGCTGCGCTGACCATATGGTCACCTTCCGCCTACGCCACCTGCCGCGTCCCCTCCACGGACTTGAATATATGTACAAAATAGATCAGCTCCGGGATTGCTGTGACTGTCCACGACACAACATACAGCAGATACAGCGACTCAATCGTCCTGAAATGCGCAAATACAGTCCAGATCCACAGAAGCCGGAACACAGTCGAGCCCGCTGTCACGATCAGCATAGGCACCACAGTCCTGCCAAGGCCCCGTGATGCCGCAATGGTGCAGTCCATAAAAGCACTGATGCTGTAGGACAGGGCCATGACAGAGAGCCTCCGGATCCCGGCATCCACCACGGTCTGGTCATTGGTAAACATACCCAGGAACGGATAACGCAGCACATAAATCCCCACCCCAAGGAACAGCCCCAGCATGAAGGAATAAAGCAGGCAGATATAGAAGCTCTTCCTGATCCGGTCCCATTTTTCCGCTCCCAGGTTCTGGGCAATGAAGCTGGTACAGGCCGTGTAAAAAGCAGCCATCATATCATATACCAGCGGATCGGAATTGGCCGCCGCCGAGTTGCCCTCCACCATCACATGGTCAAAGTAGTTGACACTGGTCTGGACAAAAAGATTCGCCACGGCAAACAGTGCATACTGAAGGGCGGAAGGGATTCCGATCCCCAGGATCTGGCGCAGCCTGCCATGATCGATCCGCAGACTGTGAATCCTCAGGCCAAATGCCTCCGGGGAACGAAGCAAAAGCCTGAGCACCAGCCCTGCCGAGATATACTGGGAAATGATGCTGGCAATAGCCACACCGCTCACACCTATATGGCACACAATCACGAAAAACAGATTCAGCAGCACATTGATCACACCCGCAACCGTCAGATAGTTCAGAGGCCGCCGGGTATCCCCCGCCGCGCTTAATACCGCGTTGCCAAAGTTAAACATGGCCAGCGCAGGCGTGCCTAACAGATAGATCCGCAGGTAACAGACCGCGCCTTCCATCAGCTCCTCCTTGGTGTGCATAGCCGTCAGGATCGTCCTGGCAAGGACGATCCCCACAACCATAATCAGGACACCGGAAAATGCCATCAAAAGTGCCGCCGTATCCACGGTCTTCTTCACTTCCGAATCATCCCTGGCGCCGATATAGAGTGCCGTCAGGGCACTGACACCACTGGAAAGCCCCAGCACAATCCCCGTGGACAAGGTAACCAGAATGCTGGTAGACCCCACAGATCCCAGGGCAATGGGTCCGGCAAACTTCCCCACCACTGCCACGTCCGATATATTAAAGACAATCTGCAAAATGTTGGAAAACATCAGCGGTATACTGAAGATCATGATCTTCTTCCACAAAGAGCCTGTGGTCATGTCCATCTCGTAGCTTTTCATCTCAAAATTCCCCTTACAGCTTTATTCCTATAGAAATTCCTTTATCAGCACTGCCTGATATCCTGAATCGCATATACCAACTTTACCGTCATTTCCACACAAGACATTCGAGATTAATCATGCTCTATAAAAAGCTCTTTGTCAATATCCTTTTGCAGAAAAAAAGGCCTTTTGTAACAGTTCAGATCCGGACTGATCATTAATACCACCTCATAATAATGGTAAATCCATACATCAGCAGCACGATTTCCCCATTGCCAGTCAGGTTGATCAGGCCATACCTCAGAATCGGTCCCATCTCCTGCATTTTGCCCCCCTATCAACAATGCAGGACATAAAGGCGGGCTGCAGCAGATCCGCACCCTCTTCATTTCATTATTTTATTAAAATAGAAGCTGAACAGCAGGGCGTATCCGGATACCCGGACCTACGCTCTGCTGCTCAGCACTTATTGCGTTTATTATGCACAAAACAAATGTCAACAGGACTTTACATCATTAAAGTGGTGACTGGCAACAGGTCAGTAAGTGTCCCAGTAAACCGTTGCCCCCCGGTGAGCAGATGTACAGTTGTTCTTATACAGCTTCAGCCATCCGGATGCCGGCTTCTCTTTCGGCTTCCAGCTTTCTCTTCTACGTGCCAGTTCCTCGTCGCTTACCTCCACCCTCAGACTTCTCGAACGGATATCAATATGAATGATATCACCATCCTCAATTAACGCCAGGTTACCGCCTTCGTATGCTTCGGGGCTTACATGGCCGATCGCCAGACCGCCAGTGGCTCCGGAGAATCTCCCGTCAGATACCAGAGCAAGCTTTTCACCCAGATTCTTTCCGAGAACCGCTGCCATAAAGGTCTCCATGTGGGGCATTCCGGGACTCCCCTTGGGTCCCTCGTAACGGATCACCACCACATCTCCTGCCACAATCCGGTCCTTCAGGATCGCATTCCAGGCATCCTCCTGGGAATCGTAACATTTTGCCGGACCGGTAAAGGTATATGCGTTCTCCGCCACCGCGCTGAATTTTACAATGGCGCTTTCCGTGCCGATGTTTCCATGAAGCACTGCAAGACCGCCCTGTCTGTTCACCGGCTCTGATACCGGATGAATCACCTGGGGATCAAGATTCTCTGCCCGGTCTGCCTTGTCCCGGATAGTACCATACATACCGTCTGCCTCTGCTTCCATCAGTCCCGCTTTCACCAGTTCTTTCACTACTGCGCCCAGACCACCTGCCCGGTCAAATTCCTCCATGGTGTAGACCGGATGGTTTGGGTATATGGTACTGATCAGGGGCACCTTGCGACTGATTGTGTCAAAAGTTTCCGGTGTGATATCAGCCGCCACCTGCCGTGCCAGAGCCGGAATATGTAACAGACTGTTGGTGGATCCGCCGGTAGCCATCATATAGCATACTACATTTTCAAAGCTTTTCCTGGTGATAAAGTCGCCGGGACGTTTTCCGGCTTTCACCGCCTCCATCACCTTTCCTGCAGCCGCTCTGGCCATCTGGCGCCATTTTTCACTCTGGCTTCTCACGCTGGCATTGCCGTCCGGCGAAAATCCAAGGATCTCCGCCATGGCACACATCGTATTGGCTGTCCCCATAAAGGGGCAGGCTCCGGGAGTCGGGCAGGCATGTCTTACCACTCCCTTGTAATCCTCCCGGGACATTTCCCCTTCCACGTAAGCAGCATAAGCCTGCTTGGTGTGAGTCAGGGTCAGCATTCTGTCCTTATAGCAGCCGGCAGCCATATATCCGCCGGTCAGCATGGTCGCTGGTATATTCACCCGCAATGCTCCCATCAGCATTCCAGGCACCACCTTGTCACAAGTAGCCATCAGTACCATGCCCTCCAGCATATTCAGTTCTGCCACCATCTCCACCTCGCTGGAGACCAGGTCCCTGGCAGGCAGGGTATAACGGTCTCCCGGAGTGTTGGAACAGATCCCGTCGCAGATACCGGTGACAGGAAGCTCCAGCCCGAGACCTCCCGCCCGGTAGATTTCGTCCTTCATCTCCTGGATAACCGTCTTGTCAAAGGGAAAATGGCCTGGATTCATCTCATTCCACGAATTGATCAGGCCGATGACCGGCCGTTTCGCATCCTCCTCCGATATTCCCATAGCATACAGCAGTGCATTCCGGTGATCCAGTGATTCCTCATTCCATGTTCTTATCATTGCATGTCCTCCTAAAGTATGTCTGAAAATTGCTTTCTGGCAGATGTGCGTCACAGTTTGCGGGAGATGCCGGGAATGAATTTTCAGACACGCTCTAAATTAAATTTGTACCCGGCAGCTGACGGAAAGTAATTTTCAAACAAATTCTAATGCATCAGCAGATTCGGCAGGGCCATGGAAAATGCCGGAATAAAGGTGACCAGGAGCAATGCGATCACCATAACCGCATAAAAGGGAACCAGCGCTTTGCTTACCTTCTCAATCGAGATGTCACCCACCGCACATCCGGCAAACAGCGTTGTACCCACCGGCGGCGTCAGGGAGCCTACTGCCAGATTCATCATCATCATGATACCAAAATGAACCGGATCCATGCCCAGAGCCCTGGTTACCGGCAGCAGGATCGGCGTCACGATCAGAATCATCGGAGCCACATCCATAAAACACCCGAGAACCAGAAGCAGAAGATTGATCATCAGCAGCACCACATATTTATTATCCGATACGGTCAGCAGAAGCCCGGTGATCTTCGCAGGCACCTGCATCAGGCTCATCAGATAACAGAATGCATTGGCTGCCGCGATAATACTCAGAACCATCGCAAGGGTACCCAGGGACTTCTTCGCGATCTTCCAGATATCGGACGGCCTGACAGTCCTATACACAAAAAGGGTGATAAACAGTGCATATACACATGCAATGGCTGCACTCTCCGTGGTAGTAAAAATGCCAGTGCATACACCCAGCAGGATGATCACAATCGTCATAACTCCCAGAAACCCGTCACAGATAATCCTGACAGATTCCTTAAACGTATACCTGGGACCCCTGGGATATCCGCGCTTTTTCGTAATTCTCGCTACCAGGACACACATGGCGGCGCAGAGAAGGAGCCCTGGTACGATTCCCGCCAGAAAGAGTCTGCCGGTAGAAAGACCCCCTGCCGCCATGCCATAGATAATCATATTGTGGCTGGGCGGAATGATCAGGGCCTGGGTAGCCGTAGCCACTGTCACTGCTACCGTAAAGTCTTTATCATATCCACTTCCCGTCATCATGTTCATCTCGATTGGTCCCAGAGAGGATACATCTGCAGTCGGGGAACCGGAAATACCCCCGAAAAAAGTGGACGCAATTACATTTACATAGGCCAGACCGCCACGGAACCGTCCCACCAGGACATCTGCAACCTTTACCAGCCGGTCCGAGATTCCTCCTGCCGCCATAATGTCACCTGCAAAAATGAAAAACGGGATTGCCAGGAAGGAAAAGGACTGCACGCCGTCACCAAATCTCAGGAAGACTGACGACGCATACTTTGGCCCCATGTACAAAGCTGTAAGCACACAAGCTCCCAACATACTAAAAGTCACCGGGACTCTCAGGATCATGAAAATCATAAAGGCTGTAAACAAAATAATCACAGCAATTGTATTTGTATCCATAATAGTAAGTCCTTCTTTCTATAAATTCACTGCCGTATCTTCCGCAGCCGGCCGGATTCCAGCCTATGGCGCCAGCTTTTCTGCCAGGAACTCGTCCGTAGCTTTCGTGTGGAACATTCCAAAAAATTTCCCCGCCGTCACGACCAGACATAATACACCACTGATCACCGTAACAAGATACAGATATTTTCTGGGCAGACCGGTGGTCGTGAATTTCGAACTGGTGCTGGCCATCAGATGCGCCCCGTACCGGATCATACAGATTGATACCAGAGCCAGGATGATATTACTGAAACAGACCAGGAATATCTTTACCCTATATGGGAAATATTTCGCAAATACCTCAATCCGGATATGCAGATCATCCTTGATTCCAATCGGAAGCAGCAGGAACATCATAACATCCAGAAGAATCAGCATCACTTCCTCACACCATTTGATGTTGCTGCCCAGGGCGCGGGCGATTACCTGGGCCGTGACAATACAAACCATAAAGACCAGTGCTATGCGGCAAATTGCTTCTACCACGAAACAGACCTTTCCGATTGCATTTTCTGCCATATCTTTCATTACTGACTGTCTCCTTTTCGCGAATAAAATCAGTTTTCCAAAGTCTCGTTGATCTGGTTAAGCAGGGTCTCATACCTGACTCCATATTCCTCATAGATCGGGTCCATAGCCTGACGGAAGGAATCCAGGGTAGCATCATCCGGCTGGGTAATGACAGCCCCGCCGTCTTTCAGCTTCTGCAGGGACTCTTCTACTGCTGCATCCCAGATCTCACGGTCATATCTGGTCGCTGCTGCCATGGCCTCCTCTACAATTGCCTTATCCTCCCCGCTTAAGGACTCCCACAGTTCCAGATTCATGCAGATTACATCCATGGTCGTGGTATGATTGTCCAGCAGCACATTGGGGGCCACCTCGTAAAGGCTGTCGGAAAGAATGATGTTGGGGTTGTTCTCGCCGCCCTTGCATACGCCGGTCTGCAGTGCGCTGTATACCTCATTGGCAGCCACATTTACCGGATTGGCACCCAGACATTCAATCATGGAATTCATCAGCTGGTTGTTCTGTACACGGACCGGCAGTCCCTTAAAATCCTCAATAGATGTAACCGGCACCGTCGTATAGAAGCAGCGGCTTCCGCAGTCTGTGAATCCGATTCCCTGAATACTGTAATCATTCAGGCCGTTCTTGATGGTGGTTCCGGCCTCCCCTTCCAGCACCTTCCACATCTCTGTATTATTCTTAAAGAGAAACGGAAGCAGGAACACCTGGGTATCCTCATACAGTCCACTTAAAGTACCGATGGACAGCTTCGCCACATCCACCGTGCCGGCCTGCAGCTGTTCCATATAGGATACCTCATCACCCAAAATGGAAGACTCATAGATATCGACAGAAATCCGTCCGCCGCTTCTCTCATACATCTCATCTGCAAAGCGGATCAGGGCCTTTGTTGTGGGATAATCCCTGGCTGCATCGGTAGCAAGTTTCCAGGTCATCTCAGAACCGGTCTTACCGGCATCATCAGCGGCCTGGGCATCTGTGACTGCTGCTGTGGTTCCCGTACCGGAAGCTGATCCCTGGCAGGCTGCCAGACCTGCCGCCATTGCCACTGCCAGAATCGATGTCAGAATTTTTTTCATGATTTTTCCTCCCATGTTTAAATTTTTTTTAAAATTTCCTTTTTCAGTTCTTCTACCCTTTTCTGATACTCCTGCTCATCCAGTTCGATCCTGTCCCGGGTATCATCAAAGGGAAGGCCCCAGTCCGGGCCATTCTGATATTTGGGAACCACATGCATATGTACATGAGGTACCAGATCTCCAAATGTTGCATAGTTGATCTTATCAGGATGGTACAGTTCACAGATTGCCTTCGCGGTGATTGCCACTTCCTCAAAATAACCATCCCGCTCTTCCTTTGTCAGCTGGAAATATTCTGTCTTATGGTCATTAAACTTTACAACACATCTGCCTGGGAACTTCTGGTTGTGGTTCAAATATACCGTGGAATAGTTCAGCCTGCAGATTTCAGACATCAGACTCTTCCGTCTGCTGCCGTCCTCACAATAAAAACATGCTTCCATACTCGTCTCCTTTCCATTACTCAACATTCACAAGCCGCCTCCATGTTTTAAGTATACATTTAAGTCAATATGTTGTCAATATTAAAATCCATATTTTTGTCCATGTTTTTAGCTTTTTATCAATATCATGGACTCAATAACCGTTTTTTTGCATATAAACTGGTCCATCTTTGAGATTTATTTGCCGTTTTCCACAATTTCTACTGAATATATTTATATTTTTTGATTTTAAACGTCTTTCTTATTTGTTGATTTGTTTTTGAAATTTGTTGATTTATTTGTTGACTTTTTTAAAAAATACGTTATACTGTAACTAAAGCGCAACGCTTTCTCATCATTTACAAGCCAAAAACCAAAGTCAAGTCCCCCGCAGCAGGCGGCGGAACATCTTACCTGCAGCGCGGCAGCCGCCATATGTGCATGGGAACATACACGTCCGGCCCGCTGCTTCGTGGAAATAAATATAAAGGAGAATTGTATTATGACAGTCAACAAAGCTTTTGAAATGGTTTACAACAGAAGACTGGTTTTCGGAGAAAACAAGATTCAGGAGATTCCTGGTATTTTAAGCTGGTATCATAAGAAAAAAGCGCTGTTTGTTACCTTCAGCGCCCAGTCCGATGCTTCCCTGAGGATCCTTTCCCTGCTCAGGGAAGCCGGTATTGCCAGCTTTACATATGAAGTAAAAAGTGAGCCGGACCTGCATGTGATCGACCACGGCAGAGATATCTACCTGGCGGAAGACTGTGACTGCACCATCGCTCTGGGCGGAGGCAGCGTGGTAGATACCGCCAAAGTTATTGGCATGCTGGCTCTCAATGGGGGATGCACGGAGGACTATCAGATGAATGGCCGGACCGTAGCCGTGGAACCTCCGTTATTCGTCGCAATTCCGACCACTTCCGGAACCGGTGCGGAAGCCACCAGGACCAGCGTTGTGATCAACAACAACAATCATCTGAAAAAAAGCCTTTATCACAACACTATGATCGCGGATGTGGTAATTCTGGATCCATCCCTGACCACGACTCTCCCGGCCAGGGTTACGGTTGCCACCGGCATGGATGCACTCAGCCACGCAATCGAATCCTATGTATCCTTAAACGCCACCCCTATAACCAGAATGTACGGCTTCAACGCTGTCGGACTGATCGACCGGTATCTGAAAAAAGCATATGAACAGCCGGATAACCTGGAGGCCAGGGCCGGGATGATGCTGGCCAGCTACTTCGGTGGTGTAGCGATTACTGCCGGTATTGGTATCGCACACATCATGGCACAACCTCTGGGAGGCGAATTTGGTATTCCCCACGGTGATGCATGCTCCATCTTCCTGCCGGGTTCCATCAGACTGAACCGTACCTTCGCCAGGGAACCATATGTGGAAATCGCCAAAGCCTTTGGTGTTTATGACAGCACCCTGTCTGATGATGGAAATATTGACCGTCTTCTGGACAGGATCACCAGTCTTCAGAACGCCACCAGAGCTCCGAAAAGTCTGAAAGGCTATATCAAAGAGGAACCTGCAATAGATGATCTGATTGATGTGGTCAAACGGACTACCGGACACATCACCTGCAATCCCAGACCACTGGACGAACAGCTGATGAAAGAAGCATACGAACTTGCAATGCAGTAAAGCCGGCATGCAGTCACTGGAAACGAAGGAAAAAATTGGATAATTTTGTTGCGGGAAAAAGTAATGCATGTTAGACTTAAATAATTAACAAAGGAAGGAACCGTCTGGCAGCCCACCAGCGGACAAATCCAGGAAAATTATGAGTAAAGAAAAATTTCGTTATGCTATGATCTATGAGGACATCAAAAAATCAATCCTCAACCACACATATGAAGCGAACAGCCTGATGCCCACGGAGCAGGATCTCGCTGCCACCTATCAGGTGAACCGCAGCACTTTACGTAAAGCCATGCAGCTGCTGGCAGACGAAGGCCTGATCGAGAAATGCCCTGGCAAGGGCACGATTGTTCTGGGCAGTTATCCTGAAAACAGTAAACAGAAAACAATCGTTTCCAACAAAAACATCGGTTTTCTGCTTCCCCGGGGCAATCTGATTACAGAGCCTTTTTATGCCACTTTATTCAGTTCCCTGGAACAGGGTTTCCAGCTCAAGGGCTGCTCCCTGATCTACACCACACTGGATCATGAAGACAATATGATGGATAAGATCGCCCCTCTTGGCTTGTCCGGAATCGTATTTGTCAGCAACGTATCTCCCAGGCATATCCAGCTTGCAGTAGATCAGAAGATTCCCTGTGTACTCGTAAACAGCTGTTCCGACAAACTTCCTTCCATCTTGTCAGACAATCACCGGGGCGCTTATCTGGCTGGCAGACATCTGATCGAACATGGCCATAGAAATGTAGCCGTTCTGACTGGTATCCAGAGCTATATCTCTAACCAGGAACGCATGGCCGGATTTGCAGAGGCATTTTCTGAAGCAGGACTGACGCTGGATCCAGACCAGATCGTACAGTCTGATTCCTGGCGTTATCCGACCGCTGAGAAAGCATTTTACGATTTTATCATCAGCCGCAGGAACTCTCTTCCCACCGCCGTGTTCGCCTTCAATGACCGTCTGGCTGTAGGTGCGGTCAATGCCATCATCAAAGCGGGACTGTCCGTGCCCAGGGACATCAGTGTGATCGGATATGATAATCTGCAATATTATAATATTGCTGCCTCCAGAATATCTACCATCGAAACCCACATAGAGATCATTGCTGAGACAACGGTTGCCAACATGATCTGGCAACTTGATGGCGGCAGCTGCGCCGCCATCAAGATTCTTATCCCTGTAGAGGTTGTGCCAGGGGAGACTATCCTGACAATCGGATAGATCCTCTGTCTGCTGCCCCCTTCTTCCCTGCTTCTATTGCCGGTTACGTCCTGATTTGGTTCATTGCTATAATACTGTATTACTGTTCGCTGGGTACCAGCGAACAGTAACCTGGGCAGCCCGGATTCCGGTCATTATGTGCATCCCCACAGTTCTCCTGGCCATAAATTGTCCCACACAAGAGCATATACCAGAGCGCAATCACGAATGCCACAGCCTCATATCCGATTCCCACTGCACACACTGCCAGGAGAATCGTGCGGAGCAATTTTTTCTTCTTGTCACGATCAGCATAGGCACCACCGTCTTCCCAGGGCCCCGTGGTGCCGCGATGGTGCAGTCCATGATAATTCATACAGCATCCAGTCTTTCAGTCTAATAAAACTTATGCCAGATCACGGTGTTCTGCTTTTATTTTACATTGTTTCCGAAAGAAAGCGATACCATAATTCCATACTTCTGTATACCCTTCCTCTGGAAGCCAAGAATCATATTCTTTCTCCTTAATCTGGCTCAGTGCCTTGTCACAGGCGGACTCCAGCCCTTTGTATGTGTCGGATACTTTCAGTTCCAGCACCATTGCCGGGTGACTCACATCCAGGCTCCGGATTACGATATCATATCGCCCGTTTCCTCCCTCCCGGTTGGACTGGACCAGGTATTCCTTCATGTTGCCAAGAATTCCCAACAGGAAACCGTGGTAAAAGGCTTCTTTGTTATCCATGTAACTGATGCTGGACTGGAGCAGCCTGGACAGTTCTTTCTGAAATGTTTCTCCATTCCCCTCCTGTATGGCCTGATACAGTACCGTTAAATCCCGCTCCTTTATTTCATCCTTAAACCAGGCGTTGATTGTGTGCTGGTAGATATACTCCACCTCAAGATTGGGAATCCCCATTGTCACATACTGGGTTACCTGTTCAAGCCTGCGGGAAATCTGTTTCAGATAACCGGTAAAGAAAAGAAAATTCCACAGGTTGTCCTCCGAAGCGTAAACATTATCATAGGTGATGTCCTCATGGACCGGCTTTTCGATGGTTCCTCCGGCCAGTAAATCCTCCAGTTCCTTCTTCACTGATACACCGGATTTCTCCACCAGAGTCCGGACAATACTATTGGAGCTGGTATTGGCCCAGTAAGGCGCCGGCAGCTCGTCCGCCGCTGCGGTCAGCGCCTTCACATAATTGGCAACACTCCAGGGATTATATACCTGCACATTGCCAAACAGATATCCGTTATACCACTCCTGAATCCGCCCCCTCTGCGCCATCAGCCCGTAATACTGCAGCATCTCATCAATCTCTTCCTGAACAAAGCCAAAGAATTCACCGTAAGAATGGTTCAGAATTGATATCATCTCCAGGTTATTAAGCCCGGTAAAGATAGACTCTTTCGTGATTCTCAGGCAGCCGGTAATTACAGCAAATTCCAGGCCTGGATTTGTTTTAAGGGCAGACTCAAAGATGGAACGGATAAAACCTGCCATCTCATTGTAAAAGCCTGCAAAATAGGCGTTTTCCAACGGCACATCGTATTCGTCTATTAAAATGATAACCTTTTGTCCGGTATACTGGTACAGACAGTCAGACAGAAAACGGATTGATGTAACATAGTCCTGCCAGCTTCCCCGCAGATTCATGATATCGTCGAACCTGCGCCGGTGCTCTTCGATTTTCAAAGTGTCCCTGATTATACTATGCCTCACAAATTCTTTGCTGATTTCTTCTACAAGACAGCCATAGGCCAGCTTCCAATTGGGCTGTTTACCAGATTTAAAAGAAAGATTAATCACGCACCGGCTTGTCATCCAGTCCAGATAAGTATCTCCCTGATTCATAATTTTGAGTCCGGAAAACAGTCCCTTATTCTTTTCGTTTGCAGCAGGCTCCATGGTATCCTCAAAAAAGCACTTCAGCATGCTCATATTCAAGGTTTTGCCAAAGCGGCGCGGACGGGTGAACAGATTTACCTCCCCCCTCCTATCCAATAGTTCTTTCACCAGCATACTTTTATCAACATAATAAAAACCGCTGCTTATCAGCTTTCCAAAATCATCAATTCCTATTGGTAACGGCTTCACTGCCACTGTGCCCCCTTTCATTTCGTATGATTTCCCCCTGCCTTCTGGCAAGTTCCGGCATCTTCATCTGATCACGATCCGCTCTTTTTCATGGATTCCAGATAATTCTTTTGACGGTGCGCTCCCATTTTCCTGGGCAGTCCTCTGTCAATGGATGGTCTGCCGGATGGACGCCAGCAGCTCCATATAATCCTCCTCGTAGTCCCAGGAGGGATTATCCATACTGTTCACCACAACAAAGAACCACCGGTTATCTTCAACAGAGGGGAAACAGAAGCATTTTCCAGACACTTCATAATCAGTACCTTCTATATTGATGATTGCCTGATAACTGTATAAGATTCCCTTCACCCCATCATCTGACTGGAAATCCTCATATTTTGTAACCTGACAGACAGGAAACCAGGATTCCAGCGACTGGATCATATTCTCGTTATCTGCATAAAGTGCATCCAGGGTAACCAGATCATCATCTATGGGGCATGCGATACTCAGCATTATGACTCCCTTGTCAGCCTCTGCATCAGACAGCTGGTCAGAATATGCTTCTGTCCCGGTAAAAGCCCCTTGCTCCTGCGCCGTCTGGCCTGCATTTTGCCTTCTATAATATTGGTAATAGTCCGGCCTGCTCCCCTCTTCCCCCCAGTACAATGGAACGGAAAATGTAAAATTGTGAATAGCAATGATCCGGTCCTCCTTTCTTTCCGGCACAGAAAACAAGATCAAAATCACAGACAAGGCGGCCAGAATCACTCCGCCAGTGAGAAGCACCCGCAATCTGGCAGAATTTTTTATCTTCTTTTCATTTCTGACAATCTCAGCATAAACCTGGGATGCAACAGTATTCTCTCTGGTCAGAATCCTCACTTTCTCATACAGCTGCTCTGCCCGTTCTTTCCAGAGATGTGCCCAGTACCAGGTTTTCCGGTTTGAACTTTCAGATGCCAAAGCTGCCATTTGTGACTTTACATATAACAGCGCTTCCATCATAGATTCAGGATCACCAGGAAAGACAAATTCCTGAATAAGGAACGCCTTCTGTTTTTCTGCGGCAGTAAGGGACAGGATTTTCCCCCAAAGTTTCCTTCCCTTTCGGAAGGATTTGAACTCTTTTGCAATAAGCATTTCATATTGCTCCAGTTCTCCCGCAAATGCCTGCAACGACGCGGATTTTTCCCGCTTTTCCATCTTGCCCTGCTCCTATTTAGTAACCGTTCAGACGGCAGCAAATCGGATAAGAAAGTGTGTTGCAAACACGCTTTTGTCTGCATAAGCGCTTTCTTATCCGATTTGATATCAGGCTGACACCAGTGGCTTCTTGTCTCCGACGCTTTTCAGGGACAAGAAGATGTCACACCTGAACTGTTACCCTATTTATGTTCCCAGAAGAAATGATCTGTTGACAAATTACGAACGGATCAAGGTATTTATCCTGACCAGACTAACGCAGAAATATCAATCGTATCATGCTCAGGCCACTCATCATATCGCCAGAATTGGAAGGCCTTTGTCTTACCAGATCTCAATCTATCCAGATATGTATCATCTATGTAAACAATCTCACCATCTTTTCTTAATATCATAGATAAATACACCTTATTAATATCTTCAGAATAATGATTGGTAATCTCTCCTGTAACAAAGCTTTGATCCTTACTGCTGCTTTCTGATACATTAGTAATGGCAAAATCTGTAGTTTTTACAGCAGAATGCGTCGACGTGCTGTGTTCCCACTCAACCCAGTCGACATCAAAAATAATCTGCATATCATCCGTCACACCAGAAGCCGGTATTGACAAGAAGCTACAAAGTGTGATTGTATCTCCTGGCATAACGATGCTTCCCATCTGCTCTTTTGTAGCTAATATATGCCCGTCACTATGTCTGACAGTGGCAATTGCTGTGGGAAAACTTGCGATAACGTCTTTATTTGGGTTATATATCATCTCACAAAAATCGATATAGACAATATCACCTGATTGAGAACTGATACACCATCCTGAATCTACCAACTCCAAAGGCTGCTCTGCTGAACCCGAAGTACTTCCTGAATCTGCCTTTTCAGACGAGGCTGCAGAACCATCCATAGCTGCATGTCCGGATCCGTCTGTGGAAACATGAATCTCTGCCGGATCGGATTCATCCGTTAAGCCAGCTGTCTCGGCAGCTTCGGATGTATCTGTGGAAGCTGACGTCTCTTCCGGGGCAGATGCATTTGTCAAATCTGCTGTTGATCCATCTTCGGAGCCTTCTTCGGAATCAGTTGTCTCTGCCGAACCAGATGTATTTGTTAAATCAGCTGATGCGCCATCCCCAGAGCCTTCTTCGGAATCAGTTGTCTCTTCCCGATCAGATGCATTTGTTGAATCAGCCCCTGCTCCGTCTCCGGATCCGTCCGGGGAAGCAGAGACGGCAGCATGATCCAATGAGATTGTGGAATCATCCAGTACTGCATGATCCACCTTCTCATACCTGATAATCCAGGAACCTGATACATATTCGATAGCGGTTGCCTTTACGGCAACCGTATCTCCTTCTTTTATACCAGGATCTCTGGACGACACAAAGTTAAGATGCTCTCCTGCCCAGATATTATATCCAAAGGCCGAATCCGGTTTCAGCTCTCCGGCAACAAACCGGACAATCTTTCCCTCCAGCTTTTCCCCTTTGTTCAGGGCGGCCTCAAATGATTCTGCATCTGCATAATGAATGATTTCCCTATTTTCGCTGCATGCGGTTAATGATAAAATCATCATAACCATGATTATAAAATAGAATATCTTTTCTAAGTGCCTGCTTCCCATATCTGTTATCCCATATAATTTAAAATATAAAGTAATGAACATGCCCTTTCTTTGCAGCTA
>Ga0137297_10986_pt1 | contig 18106 bp, 13 predicted proteins | sample RamsorincwithD2O_FD_97191 | JGI IMG/M metagenome (GOLD analysis project Ga0137297, IMG submission 97191) | Mouse cecal microbial communities from Vienna, Austria - Mucin amended with D2O | ecosystem: Host-associated > Mammals > Digestive system > Large intestine > Cecum | place: Austria: Vienna... | reverse complement strand
ACAGAGATTTATTTCTTGGTATACTTATTCCCAAAACCTATCTCTGTCGGTATGATTTTTACTATGATAAACAGTATTCTTTCTTTGAGATGATAAAAGGACTGTATATTTGGAATTATAAAACAGCGCCATTGCCATAGTGGCGGATACTATATCAACAGTTTTGTAGGGGAGCGGAAAATACACGGCAGCGGATGAACAATTAAATCCAATTCGTTCAAAATGAGGTGTAATATGAGACAATGGGAAATATCCAAACATTTACCACTTAATGGTGAAGTTTATAACAATTACATAAAAAAACAATGGGTATCATTTGATCAAATTGGTGAATCATTTGGCGAAAAGGTATTAACCCCCGAAGAGTATTTTCGTACGGAACAATTATATGTGGACGCAGTTATGCTTTTTATGAAGTTTTTGAAAATTGATCAATTATACGTTAAATTCTTAGATCATCAAATATATCATAATGATCCATATGTAAGAGATGTTAATGGGAATATTATAGAATATTTTGATGCTAAAAGTGAAAGTATAAATAGATTTGAGAAAAGCGCGGATAAATATCCTGAAGCATATCCGGTTTGTATGAAAAGTTTGTTTTATACGATAAAACAAGGACAGTGGTTAAATCATGAGCAGAGCCAACAAGTTATTAAACTGGCGCTTCGTCTACATTTGGGGTTGAAACTTTCATATTATTCAGATTTAGAAATAGAATTTGGATACGAATATTATATGTATGTTGCAAGCCGAAAAAATTGTATGGAAATAGTTAGGCGAATTGAGGAAGAGGGATTATATGTTTCAGAGATAAAGTACTATAGTCCATGGGAAGACAACTGAGTTCACAAGCACAGAGGACGGTTTTATTGTGTTGAGCTGCTCCATACACGGTTACACTGACGGTAGATATATTACCAAAAAAGAGAACGTTTGAGTGAATACACAGATGTAGAAACCGGCAATATTGGTATCAGAAAAGGAGAAATGTCCATGCGTCACTATAATATTCCTATTTTTGTGCCGCATCGCGGCTGCCCGCATGATTGTGCATTTTGCAATCAAAAGCAAATCACGGCGGCGCAGACGGAACCGGACGCAGTGCAGACCAAGCAAATTGTGGAAACGGCATTAGCAACCATTCCACGGGATAGTGAAGTGGAAGTGGCATTTTTCGGCGGCAGTTTCACAGGCATTCCTATAGAAACGCAGCGCGCGCTGCTGGAAGCAGTGCAGCCTTATCGAGAAATGGGGCGTGTGCAGGGAATCCGTCTGTCCACCCGTCCGGACTATATAAATGAAGAAATTCTGCAAATGCTGCGGGAATATCACGTCACGAGTATTGAATTGGGCGTGCAATCCATGCGCGACGCAGTGCTGCAAAAAAACGGACGCGGACACACGGCGCAGCAGGTGCGGTCAGCCGGCAGATTGATACAAAGCATGGGATTTTCCTTAGGTCTGCAAATGATGGTGGGATTGGACGGTTCCACGGAAGCAGATGAAATCTATACGGCGCAGGAGATTGTCGTGCTTCAGCCGGATACGGTTCGGATTTATCCGACAATTGTCCTGCCCGGCACAGAACTGATGCGGCGTTATCAGGCGGGACAATATCAGCCGCTGGAATTAGAGCCTTGCGTGGCGCTGTGTGCAAAATTGGCGGAATTGTTTGAGACAAATCATATCAAAATCATTCGGCTGGGACTGCAATCAACGGAATTGATACAGGAAACGGGCGATTTAGTGGGGCCTTACCACAGTAGTTTTGGAGAATTGGTATATATTAGAAGGTTTCGGGACAAAATAGAAACATTGGTAAAAGATGTGCAGGAAAAAACGGTATATTTGCGTGTTCATCCAAAAGATATTTCGCGCGCAGTGGGCAACCGGAAAAGTACCCTGCAATATTTTGCTAAGGTCTATCACAAGACGCTTTGTTTCCGCCAAGATGAACGACAAACGCGCGGAACAGTCAAAATTTTTTAAATAAATGAAAAAAAGTGTTGACAAAGAGGAATAATTGTGATAAGATATAATTCCTAGCCCAAAGAAAGGGCTGGTATCCCTTTCCAGAGAAAAGTCAAGAAAAAGTAAAAAAAGGACTTGACAAAGGGATGGAAGGGTGATATAATAAAGAGGTTGTCGCAGAAGACATGATCTTTGAAAATTGAACAGTATATAGTGTAGGTTCATAAGTCAATGACTTAGAATTTAATGAAAATACTTAGGTATTTTCCGGATAATAAAAAGCTTAGGAAAAAAGCTCTATGTGTCATAGAGAGTTTGATCCTGGCTCAGGACGAACGCTGGCGGCGTGCCTAACACATGCAAGTCGAACGAGAAATTCTCGACGGAATCCTTCGGGAGGAAGATGAGGATGGAAAGTGGCGGACGGGTGAGTAACGCGTGAGCAACCTACCCTAGAGAGGGGGACAACACAGAGAAATTTGTGCTAATACCGCATAACGAGTGTGAATCGCATGATTTAGACTCCAAAGATTTATCGCTCTAGGATGGGCTCGCGTCCGATTAGATAGTTGGAGAGGTAACGGCTCCCCAAGTCGACGATCGGTAGCCGGACTGAGAGGTTGAACGGCCACATTGGGACTGAGACACGGCCCAGACTCCTACGGGAGGCAGCAGTGGGGAATATTGCGCAATGGGGGGAACCCTGACGCAGCAACGCCGCGTGAAGGAAGAAGGTTTTCGGATTGTAAACTTCAGCAAGCAGGGAAGAAATAAATGACGGTACCTGAACAAAAGCCACGGCTAACTACGTGCCAGCAGCCGCGGTAATACGTAGGTGGCAAGCGTTGTCCGGATTTACTGGGTGTAAAGGGCGCGTAGGCGGGCATGTAAGTCAGACGTGAAATACCGGGGCTCAACCCCGGGGCTGCGTTTGAAACTGCAAGTCTTGAGTGCCGGAGAGGAAAGCGGAATTCCTAGTGTAGCGGTGAAATGCGTAGATATTAGGAGGAACACCAGTGGCGAAGGCGGCTTTCTGGACGGTAACTGACGCTGAGGCGCGAAAGCGTGGGGAGCAAACAGGATTAGATACCCTGGTAGTCCACGCCGTAAACGATGGATACTAGGTGTCGGGGGTATCGAGCCCTTCGGTGCCGGAGTAAACACAATAAGTATCCCACCTGGGGAGTACGACCGCAAGGTTGAAACTCAAAGGAATTGACGGGGGCCCGCACAAGCAGTGGAGTATGTGGTTTAATTCGAAGCAACGCGAAGAACCTTACCAGGACTTGACATCCAGAGAATCCTATAGAGATATGGGAGTGCCTTCGGGAACTCTGAGACAGGTGGTGCATGGTTGTCGTCAGCTCGTGTCGTGAGATGTTGGGTTAAGTCCCGCAACGAGCGCAACCCTTGTTGTTAGTTGCCAGCACGTAAAGGTGGGAACTCTAACGAGACTGCCGTTGACAAAACGGAGGAAGGTGGGGACGACGTCAAATCATCATGCCCCTTATGTTCTGGGCTACACACGTACTACAATGGCTGCCAACAGAGGGAAGCGAACTGGTAACAGGGAGCAAACCCCTAAAAGCAGTCTCAGTTCAGATTGTGGGCTGCAACTCGCCCACATGAAGGTGGAATTGCTAGTAATCGCGGATCAGCATGCCGCGGTGAATACGTTCCCGGGCCTTGTACACACCGCCCGTCACACCATGAGAGTCGGAAACACCCGAAGCCTGTAGCTTAACCGCAAGGAGGGCGCAGTCGAAGGTGGGTTCGATAATTGGGGTGAAGTCGTAACAAGGTAGCCGTATCGGAAGGTGCGGCTGGATCACCTCCTTTCTAAGGAGAGAGGCAAGTTGGAAGATACTTGTCAAAACTCTTAGCTCGGTCTTACATTATATACTGTTTAATTTTCAGAGATCATTTTTTATGATGATTTCTGAGCAAGTTTTGTGATTCGGGGGTGTAGCTCAGTTGGGAGAGCGCCTGCCTTGCAAGCAGGAGGTCAGGAGTTCGATTCTCCTCATCTCCACCAAAAGAATCACGAAATGAGAAATGCACATTGAAAACTGAACAATACGAAATCAAGAGTCGAGTACAGATAGTCAGGAACAGGGTAACTGTGAAGACAGAAGTACAAGAGAAGCAATTGATTCTCAAGGTCAAGCTAGAAAGAGCGCAAGGGGAATGCCTTGGCATCAGGAGCCGAAGAAGGACGTGACAAGCTGCGAAAAGCTGCGGTAAGCCGCAAATAGGCGTATGAGCCGCAGATATCCGAATGGGGAAACCCAATACAGGTCATGCTGTATTACTATGTAGTGAATCCATAGCTGCATAGAGGGAACCCGCTGAACTGAAACATCTAAGTAGGCGGAGGAAAAGAAATCAACCGAGATTCTCAAAGTAGCGGCGAGCGAAATGGGAAGAGGCCAAACCAGAGGTAGCAATACCTTTGGGGTTAGGACTGCGTAAGCTATTGACGAAGCTTAGTGGAATGGATTGGGAAATCCAACCAAAGAGGGTGAGAGTCCCGTAGACGAAAGGCAGAGTCAGGCGGCAGTATCCAGAGTACCACCGGACACGTGAAACCCGGTGGGAATGCGGGGGGACCACCCTCCAAGCCTAAATACTACCTGATGACCGATAGAGGAAAGTACTGTGAAGGAAAGGTGAAAAGAACCGCGGGAGCGGAGTGAAATAGAACCTGAAACCTTGTGCTTACAAACAGATAGAGCACCATACGAGTGTGATATCGTACTTTTTGTAGAACGGTCCAGCGAGTGTGTTTATGTAGCGAGGTTAAGATATTCAGTATCGAAGCCGTAGGGAGACCGAGTGTGAAAAGCGCGTAAAGTTGCATGAATACGACCCGAAACCGGGTGACCTATCCATGGACAGGTTGAAGCGTGGGTAAAACCATGTGGAGGACCGAACCCACGTCTGTTGAAAAAGGCGGGGATGAGCTGTGGATAGCGGAGAAATTCTAATCGAACCCGGAGATAGCTGGTTCTCCTCGAAATAGCTTTAGGGCTAGCCTCGTATTAGTTTACCGGAGGTAAAGCACTGAATGGGCTAGGGGGCCTCACCGCCTACCGAACCCTATCAAACTAAGAATGCCGGATAAATGATGTACGGGAGTCAGACTATGTGAGATAAGTTTCATAGTCAAAAGGGAAACAGCCCAGACCTACAGCTAAGGTCCCAAAGTAGATTTAAGTGGAAAAGGATGTCTAGTTGCGAAAACAACCAGGATGTTGGCTTAGAAGCAGCCACACATTAAAAGAGTGCGTAATAGCTCACTGGTCGAGTGATTGGGCGCCGAAAATTCAACGGGGCTAAAATCTACACCGAAGCTTAGGATGTATGCTTATGCATACGTGGTAGAGGAGCGTCCTGTGGTAGGGTGAAGTTGCACCGGAAGGAGCGATGGACGAAGCAGGAGTGAGAATGCTGGAATGAGTAGCGAGAATTATGTGAGAATCATAATGGCCGAAAATCTAAGGTTTCCTGAGGAAGGTTCGTCCGCTCAGGGTAAGCCGGGGGCTAAGGCGAGGCGGAAACGCGTAGTCGATGCACATACGGTAGAGATTCCGTAGCCACCGAGACCGTTAGGTATATAGGGGACGCAGGAGGATATCCCAACCATGGCGATGGTAGACCATGGCGAAAGGGAGCGAAACATAGTAGCGAAGTGGGAGATTCCACACTGACGAGAAAAGCCTATATATTTGGGATTGGTGCCCGTACCGCAAACCGACACAGGTAGATGAGGAGAGAATCCTAAGGCCAACGGGAGAAATGTTGTTAAGGAACTCGGCAAAATGACCCCGTAACTTCGGGATAAGGGGAGCCTGCGAGAGCAGGCCGCAGAGAATAGTCCCAAGCGACTGTTTAGCAAAAACACAGGTCTCTGCTAAGTCGAAAGACGACGTATAGGGGCTGACGCCTGCCCGGTGCTGGAAGGTTAAGGGGAAGAGTTAGGGGTAACCCGAAGCTTAGAACTTAAGCCCCAGTAAACGGCGGCCGTAACTATAACGGTCCTAAGGTAGCGAAATTCCTTGTCAGGTAAGTTCTGACCCGCACGAATGGCGTAACGATTTGGGAGCTGTCTCAACAACATGCCCGGCGAAATTGTAGTACCGGTGAAGATGCCGGTTACCCGCGACTAGACGGAAAGACCCCATGGAGCTTTACTGTAGCTTGATATTGGATTTCGGTATCTGATGTACAGAATAGGTGGGAGGCTATGAAGGCAGCACGCTAGTGTTGTTGGAGCCGCCGTTGGGATACCACTCTTCAGATATTGGAATTCTAACCGGGACCCATGAAGCTGGGTACGGGACACTGTCAGGTGGACAGTTTGACTGGGGCGGTCGCCTCCAAAAGAGTAACGGAGGCGCTCAAAGGTTACCTCAGCACGGACGGAAATCGTGCAAAGAGTGCAAACGCATAAGGTAGCCTGACTGCGAGACTGACGGGTCGAGCAGGAACGAAAGTTGGAGTTAGTGATCCGGCGGAATGAGAGTGGAATTGCCGTCGCTCAACGGATAAAAGCTACCCTGGGGATAACAGGCTGATCTCCCCCAAGAGTCCACATCGACGGGGAGGTTTGGCACCTCGATGTCGGCTCATCGCATCCTGGGGCTGGATTCGGTCCCAAGGGTTGGGCTGTTCGCCCATTAAAGCGGTACGCGAGCTGGGTTCAGAACGTCGTGAGACAGTTCGGTCCCTATCTGTCGCGGGCGTAGGATATTTGAGAGGAGCTGTCCTTAGTACGAGAGGACCGGGATGGACGTACCACTGGTGCACCAGTTGTCTTGCCAAAGGCATAGCTGGGTAGCCAAGTACGGAAGGGATAAACGCTGAAGGCATCTAAGCGTGAAGCCCCCCTCGAGATAAGATATCCCATACTTAGGTAGTAAGGTCCCACGTAGACTATGTGGTAGATAGGCCGGAGGTGGAAGTGCAGTAATGTATGGAGCTGACCGGTACTAATAGACCGAGGGCTTGACCAAAGTAGGAAGGATTGATTGTGAAGGAAAGATGGAAGAGAGTAGTATTGTTTAGTTTTGAGTGTGCAGGGCATACTCGAGGTAGAGAGAGAGAAGAAGCTGGTGAAGATGGCATGGAGGGTCCACCTGTTCCCATACCGAACACAGAAGTTAAGCTCCATCACGCCGACGATACTTGGCGGGCGACTGCCTGGAAAATTAGGTATTTGCCAGCACATAAAAAAAGAAACAGATACAAATGTATCTGTTTCTTTTTTTATGCTTTTAGCTTGATTAAAACGCTGATTCGACCGTATGGCGTAGCTGCATAGAAAAATTATGAGTTTTATTGATAACAGGAGGATAAAGAGTGAGACAGATAGATGGGAATGATTACTGAACAAAAAGCCCCATTTGACAAAATAAGAAATTTATGATATGGTTATTTCATGATATAACTATGAAAAAATGCGTTGGTAGAACGTTTTAATGTCATGAAATGGTGGGGAGATATGTGAAAAAAGTACTGATAAGTTTATTGTGTCTTTGCTGCACTTTAGGAATGAGAGGAAATGTCTATGGAGAAGGGGAACCGACAACCAGATTAGATGCGGTGAATGTCATTTATCAGGAAAGTTCTTTAAGAGGCGAATCAGCCGATTTAGAACTATTATACCGGTTTCGTGATTTTGATGTTGTTTGGTCGCTACATCCATGGAATCAGGAAATGCTTGCACTCATGGTAAAAAAGGGGATTATGATTGGGGACGAGAGCAGTATGCTACACCCAATGGAAGCGTTGACACGGGCGGAATATGCCGTCATGTTATACCGTGCGAGAAATTATTTTAATGAATTACCCCAGTTAGTTGATTATCTTATGCCATATGAGGATGTGTCGGATTGGAATGCGGAAGCGATTCGTTTTTGTATGGAACGCGGCTTGATGATGGGCTACGGGACAAAATTTGGCGTGGACGATACTTTAACAAAGGAACAAGTAACTCTGATTCAACGTAGGATGCAAAATGGGCTTAATACTGCGGAGAAATATACGCTTTTGTCACTCAATGGCGTATCGCCGATTGATATGACGAAAATTAACCAATCTGCATATGATGGGGAATTGGTAGTCAATTTTCCGCGACCTGATAGTGGATGGCCTTATTATGGGGAGTGGTCTTTGCAAGAAAGGCAAGAGGTGGTAAATGACTCACAGAATTATATAGAAATTGCCTACAATTTTGATTATAGAAAATATGATTCAGACGAGAAACAGCGTAAACTGGCAGAAAGAGTAGCAAATTTGGATGACAATGTTAGTGAGGAAGAACAATTGGCTCTTTTCAAAGAAGCTGCGGAGAACAAATATATTGCGGAATGTTTTTTTGTAACAATGCCATATTCATGTGCATGGGGTCCAGCGAACTTCGGAACAAAAGCGACTACAGCAAAAGGCTATCTTTATTTTAAAATAGAAAGCGGATTGGAGTGGGCTGTGAGTAATAATGCCTTGATATATAATAGATTGGAGACATGGGAGGGCGGTAATTTGGTGAAACAATCGCCGGCAGTGTTGGAAAAAGGAAAGTGGTATCGGCAAATAATAGAAGTGGACAAATATAAATCTTCGCAACTGCAATTTACAGGATTTTCGGTTCAGAATCACAGCAAAATTGAACCGGTACCGGAAGAATTTTTAAATTAACGGCACAGAGGAGAAAAGCATGAAACAGATGGAGCGCATTATCATTATCGGTTGTGGCGGAAGTGGAAAATCAACGCTGGCGAAGCAGCTTGGGAAAAAAATGAAATTGCCGGTAGTACATTTGGATCAACTCTATTGGAAAGAAAACTGGCAGCACATATCAGATGAAGAAATGGACCAACGTGTAGCAGAGGCGGTAAACCAGCCGAAATGGATTATAGATGGGAATTATAACAGAACAATATTCAAACGTCTGGAACACTGCGATACGGTGATTTACCTGGACTATTCAAGATTCACCTGTCTGTGCGGCGTATTAAAGCGTATTATAACGACCTATGGGAGAGTACGTTCCGACATGGGAGAAGGCTGTCCGGAACAGTTTGATTTGGAATTTTTAAAGTGGGTTTGGAACTTTAATAAAAATCATATCCGCCGCGACAACGTTGCAGTGTTTTCCAATAAGTTCAATGGCGCAGCGCAATTCTTCAAAGCTGACGCCGCCCGCTTCCGGCGTTCCCGTCCCTGGAAACACCGATGGATCCAGCACGTCCAAGTCCACCGTTACATATATCGGTTTGTCTTTCAATTTTTGAATGGTTTCCTCCAAGGTGTCAAACGTGAATTTGCAGGTGGAAACATGCTCCGCGCCCCACACAAATTCGCTTTTGTCCCCGCTGCGGATACCAAACTGAAAAATCCTGCCGTTTCCGACCAGTTCCCAGCAGCGGTGCATAACCGTTGCATGGGACAGCATAACGCCCAAATACTCGTCACGCAAATCCGCATGTGCGTCAAAATGCAAAATATGCAAATCCGGATACGCTGCACTGGCGGCTCGCACTGCGCCAAGCGTCACCAAATGCTCGCCGCCAATCATCAGCGGCAGTTTTCCGTCCTGCAGCACTTTTTTCGTATATGTTTCAATGTCCTCCAGCGCCTGCTGCGGACTGCCAAATGGCAATTCCAAGTCCCCGCCGTCATAGACCTGAATCTCCGTTAAATCGCGGTTCAGATAGGGACTATAGGTTTCCAGCCCAAAACTCTCATTTCTTATCGCGCTGCTGGCAAACCGCGTGCCCGGGCGGTAGGACGTTGTGCTGTCAAATGGCGCACCAAACAGCACAATCGTACTTTCCTCATAGGCGTGGTCGCAGGCAATAAACGTGTGTATATTTTTCTCCATCAATCGTCCAGCAACTCCTTCACATAATTCGGAATGGCAAAAGAACCTTTATGCAGTTCCGTATTATAATATTTCGTTTGCAGCCCCAGCGCATTCCACTCTGCCGCGCGTAAATCCGCTACAGGGTGATACTTTTTAGAGGCAAACCCAAACAACCAATGTCCTGATGGATAGGTCGGTATGTGCAACTGATACACCATACTGATGGGAAACGCCGCGCGGATACGCTGATGCGCACGCCGCATGGCTTTCGCGTCCTCTGCATAATAGGGACTCTCATGCTGGTTAATTAAAATACCGTCCTCTTTCAATGCTTTATAGCAATTGCCGTAAAACTCTTTGGTAAACAGCCCTTCTCCCGGCCCGAACGGGTCGGTGGAGTCCACAATAATCAAATCATACGCGTCCTGCTGCGTCCTGACAAACTTCAGTCCGTCTTCAAAATACATATCCAGCCGCGAATCGTCCAAACAGCACGCCGTCTGCGGCAAATACTCCCGGCAAACCTCCACCACTTCTTTATCAATCTCCACCATATCAATATGTTCAATTGAATCATAACGCGTCAGTTCCCGAATGGTGCCGCCGTCTCCCGCGCCAATCACCAGCACTTTCCGCGCGCGCGGGTGCACTGCCATCGGCACATGCGTTATCATTTCATGATAGATAAATTCGTCCTTTTGCGTCACCATCAAATAGCCGTCTAACGTTAATATTCTGCCAAATTCTTTGGATTCCAACACATCAATTCTCTGGTAACGGCTTTTTTTCGAGACCAACTGCCGGTCTATTTTCATGGAAAACCTCACATCTTTCGTGTGATTTTCCGTATACCACAATTCCACTTACAGTCCCTCCACAACACAAATCCGTTCAATTTCCAAATCCTGCGTCCCTGTAAGGAAACAGCCTTTTTCTTTTGCGTAGGCGATATAGCGCAGGATTTCGCCGGTAATGCGCTCGCCCGGCGCCAAAATCGGAATGCCCGGCGGGTAGCACATCACAAACTCGCCGCCCACTCTGCCTTCGCTCTGCTCAATTGGCAGAGATTCTTTTTCCGCATAAAACGCCTGCTGCGGCGGACACACAATTTCCGGATTGATATATTCATGGTCAAACAATCCCGCCGGGTCTTTGGCGTGCAGCCGTTTGATTTCATAGAGCGCGGCAATGAACCGCTCGATTTCCAGCGCTCTGTCGCCCGCTGACACAATCGCCAAAATATTGCCGATATCGCCAAATTCAATTTGAATCTCATATTCGTCGCGCAAAAGGTCATAGACCTCAATCCCCGCCAGTCCGATTTCCCGCGTATGGACGGACAATTTCGTGGGGTCAAACGCAAACACCGCGTCTGTGTCAATGATTTCTTCTCCGAATGCCTGATAGCCGCCCAAACGGTTAATTTCCTCCCGCGCGTAGGACACAAACTCCACCGTTTTTTCAAACATTTCTTTGCCGTGCAGACTGAGGTTGCGGCGCGCCAAATCCAGCGACGACAGCAACAGATAGGAGCCGCTGGTGGTCTGCGTCAGGTTCACCACCTGCCGCACATAATCGGCATTCACACGTTCCCCACAAAGCAAAATGGAACTTTGTGTCAGGGAGCCGCCTGTTTTATGCATACTGATTGCCGCCATATCCGCTCCCGCCTGCATGGCGGAAACCGGCATATTCTCACCGAAATAGAAATGGGTGCCGTGTGCTTCGTCTGCCAGCACCAACATATTATACCGGTGTGCCAACCGCACAATTTCTTTCAGATTGGAACACACGCCATAGTAAGTCGGATTGTTCACCAAAATCGCTTTGGCGTCCGGATTTTCCCGCATTGCCGCTTCCACATCACACACGCGCATCCCCAGCGGAATACCAAGTTCTTTGTGCGTTCCCGGATTGACATAGACAGGAACAGCCCCGCACACCACCAGGGCGTTAATCGCACTCCGGTGCACATTGCGGGGCATAATTATTTTTTCGCCTGCTTTGCAGCAAGACATGATCATCGCCTGTACTGCGCTGGTCGTACCGTTCACCATGAAAAGCGCGTCCGCCGCGCCGAATGCTTCTGCCGCCAAATGCTGGGCGTCACGAATGACGGAAACAGGATGGCACAGATTATCCAGTGGTTTCATGGAATTCACATCTGCCGCCAAACAACTGCGTCCCAAAAACTCCCGCAGTTCTTTGTTGCCGCGCCCGCCTTTATGTCCCGGCACATCCAAATGAACCATTCGGCTCTGCCGGTGTTCCTCCAGCGCTTCATAGAGCGGCGCGTCTTGTTGTGACAACGTTCTCATTCCACACCCCTCCGCTCTAGTAGATGTTTGCGCCGCTGAAAATTTCAATCATTTCCTTGCGCAGCCGATCTGTGATTTCCAGACGGCGTTTGGGCAGCAACTCATAAACATCTGTATTAAACAAATAGTTTTGCAGTTCGATTTCTTTAATCAGCATTTTCGTGTGGAAGATATTGGATTGATAAACGTTCACATCAATCGCGTCATATTTTTGTAGTGTTTCTCTGTCAATATAATTTTGAATCGAGGTGATATCGTGGTCAATGAAACACTTTCTTCCTTTCATGTCCCGCGTGAATCCACGCACCCGATAGTCGATTGTCATAATATCCGAATCAAAGTTCCCAATCAAATAATTGAGGGCGTTCAGCGGCGATATTTCTCCGCAGGTGGACACGTCAATATCCACGCGAAACGTGGAAATCGCGTTGTCAGGATGGCTCTCCGGATAGGTATGCACCGTCACATGGCTTTTATCCAAATGTGCATGAATGGTATCGCGCATTGCCGCGGTATAACGTCCCTGATTGCAGGACTGGTCAATCTCCTGCGCGTGCAGATTCGCCTCCGCAATCATCAGGTTCACGGAAGCGCCCTGCGGCTCATAGTCCTGCTTGGAGATATTTAAAATATGCGCGCCAATCATATCCGTGACGTCGCACAAAATTTTCGTCAGACGTTCCGAATTATATTGTTCGTCAATATAAGCAATATAGTCCTTCTGTTCCCGCTCACTTTTCGCATAGCAAACATCATAAATGCTGAAGCTAAGTGTTTTTGTGAGGTTGTTGAAGCCATACAAAGTCAGCTTTCTTTCCAACCCTAACATCCGCCCTTTCCTATCATCTATTCACAAGGATATATTTATCTTTTTTTACACTCAAAAAAAGACTTTCTATGTATCATATATAGAGCCTAATTATATCATAGAAACCTGCTGCTGTCAATTCTTAAACCCATTATCTTTCCAACGTTTTTTCCGCCTCGTCTGATTTCAATCATCACTTTTTCCTCTTGATTCTATGTTTTTGTGGCTGTAAAACAATCTCAGTCACGTTTAATCCCTGCCGCTGCTGCAAAATCCACAGAACCGCCTGCGCCACTTCTGTGGGGTCTAACCGGCAATCCGCTTCCTCCGCCTGCTCAAAATCTGCATTTCGATAGAACTGCGATGCCGTCATGTCAGGGTGAATCGCCGCTATCCGCACGCCGTATTTGCGTGCTTCCGCAAACAAACTTGCTGAAAAACTGCTCAGTGCAGCTTTTGTTGCGCCATACGCACAGCCGTGCGGATTGTTTTGCTTTGCCGTGACTGATGAAATGTGAATCACCGCGCCGCCGCACCGTTTCAAATCCCGCAGCAGCATTTGCGTCAGCACCATGGGAACCTCTACATTCACCGTCACCATCTCGTGTATCTTTTGCGGATTGAGTTCCTCATGCAGCCCAAAATATCCTACGCCCGCATTGTTCACCAGCAGACATATTTCATCTTTTTTGCGAATATCCTCCACTGTCTCCCGCACTCTATGCAAATCCGTCAATTTGCAGACAACCGGCACAAACAATGTATTTTCCTGTTCTTTTTCTTTTGGAAAAGTTCTGCCAAATCCATAGACGCGCATTCCTTGTTCCATCAGCAACCTGCTGATTTCCCGCCCGATACCGGAGGACGCGCCTGTCACAATCGCGGCTTTCATGCTATTCCTCCCCCTGCCATAAAAATATTTTTTCCGGCGGCAGATAGTTTTCTACCCACCGTTTTATTTGCCCCATCAGTTCCGCCGCACGTTCTCTGTCATATTGATAAACACCGTCCTGTAATTGGTACGGATAGTGCAGCAGCGCGCTGTCCGGTCGGTTTTTACGCATTCGTTTCAACGCGTCTTTTGCCGCGCGGAACTGCCCGATACTGCAATCTAAAATCTCACCGGGCGAAACAGTTTCAAACGTTTCTGTGATAAGCTGTTTATAGCTTTCCTGCCAATGTTTCTGCCACAAAACAGGGTCAAAACAAAGCCGTACATTCCAGCCGTCCGCCGCTGCCGCCCCCGCATTTTTCAGGCGCGCCGCGGTTGTCGCCGTCCCATGTTCATACCGCGCCATAGTCTCCTGCGGAGACAGTGTCCACGCCAATATGACGTTATTAGAAGGCGTTAAATCTGCAATTTTCGCATAATTTGCGCTTTTGGTACGAATTTCTATGGTGAGATTTTCCCACTTTTTTGCAAATGCAATCCAACGCCGCACATATCCTAACATGGATTCCAACGCCAACAAATCGGTATCATAGGAAATGCATAAATACAGCGGAAATTTTTGCAGCAATTCCTCCACCTGCCGGAAAGTTTCCTCCAAGTTTACAAACACCACCAAATTTGCCGACGGATACATGCCTTGCAAATAGCAATATTCGCAGTCATAGAAACAATTCATCACACCGGACGCGTAGTAAAAATGCGTATGTCCAAAACTTTGACATGGTTTTGCGCCCTCATAAATGCAGGTATTTTCCCGCTTTGCCAAAATCAGTTTGGGACTTTGCTTTTGCAGTCCAAATTGCTGTCTGCTCCGGCAAAACACATCTTTATAGTGCGCAATGCGAATCTGCTTTGCCTGTGGAAACTTTTGCAAAATTTGCTCCGTCACAGGGTGGTACAATGCTTTTTCTTCTATATAAATATGGGAAAACGCCGGTTTAAAGGATATGTTGTCGAAGTTGTTCAAGATATTGTTTCCCCTCCTGTTTGCCTGATTCCATGCGTTCCGGCAGTTCTTTCAGCAACGCGCCAATATCGCCCTGTTCCAACTTATCATAGCGCAAAAGCTGCTGCATTTGCCGCCGCTGTGTCAATGTCAACCCATGTTCCGCCGCAGCGGCTTCTATCGCTTTCTCTTCCTCCGGTGAGAACAGTTCCGCTTGCTGCCTTGCAAGGCACGCCTGCGCCTGTTTGCTCCACGCTATAATGGTTTCCGCATGTCGCTGCACAAGCTGTTCCACCTGCTGTTTTGACAGCCGTCTGCCGTCTGCCGCATCTGATACAATTTTTAAAAACGCCATTTGATGGGGCTGGAGAAACATTTGACCCGCCTGATAAATCCCTGCCGCTTCCATATCCAGCAGCGCAGTTTCGTTTGCGCCATCTCCAGCAACCACCGGACAAGTCATGGTCGCCGCTTCCTCAAACGGATGGCGCAGCAAGATATCCGGATAGAACGTTCTTCCTGTCGTCTGCTCCACAATTTTATTGCACAGATAACATGTTCCCAGCGGCTGCCGTTCGCTGCCACAAACGCCGACATTCACTAGTAAATCCTGCGCCTTTGGCGGACGGCGTGCAAGCAAATACGCCACCGCCGCTGCCGCCTGCACCTCCCCCACACCTGTTATAACCAAGCAGGTTTCCTCGTTTTCAAAAATTTGTAGATGCGTTTCTTCCGCACGTTTTTTCAAGTTCATCTGCCAAATGAAAGGCTGTGCTTCAGGATAAAGCGCCATCGCATAATATATCATGATTTCATTTCTTCCTTCCCCAGCACTTGCACTGATAATTTCAACAGATATTCCTGTTCTTCCCGAATGGAAAGCTGATCCAGCAGCATTTCTTCAAAAATCCATTCTGCTAAACTGAGCCGGTGCGCCTCGGCATAGGCAAAAAGCTTTCGGTATGTCTCTCCCACCGTCTCAAACCCGCCGCGGTGGTATGCGACTAAATAACTTCCTGCTTCTTTGGTAATCTGCGGAATTTCCGACTGTTCTTCCAGCACCTTCACATAAAAACAAACATACTTTTCATACTGACCACGACGTATATCCTCGCTGCTTCGCAGACTGCCCTGTGTATGATGTATGTGGAACCCCCGCTCTATACACTGATTCACCAACGCCGCGGCATTTTCTGCGAAACTTCTGTCATCTGTTTCCTGGAAAGCATCGGAACGCAAAAAAGTTTCTTGCTTTTCCCATTCTATTGTAACCGTTTCTTCATCTGCCTGGTATGCCCGCTGCGTAACCCCATATTTTTCCCGAATTAACCGTTTCATTGCTTCCAGTTCCCGTAATTTTTCATCAATTGTGTTTTCTTGTTCACGCAGCAACCGCAACAACTTTTGCGGAGAGCGATTGTCCATATATGCCTTAATTTCCTCCAGCGGCATACCAAGTTCACGCAAAATGGCAATGACAGAAAATACCTCATATTGCGCCGGTGAATAGTACCGATATCCGTTTTCTCCCACAATCTCCGGCGAAAACACCCCTATTTTGTCATAGTGAAACAGCGTATGCTTTGTGACATGGCATAATTTTGCAAATTCTCCTGTCGAAAAAAACGGATTCCTATTTTTACTCATTTTTTGCATTCTCCTCTTGACTGTCGGGTTACCCTATCCTTTATAATACCAGATAGTGGACGAAAATGCAAGATGCCTATCAAAATCTCTTTGGGCTTCCTGTTCTACCGACAGGGGCATTTTCATTCACGGACGATAAGCCGCGGCAGGGCGGCAGAATGGAGGAAACCATGAACAATGCAATTTCAAAAGATTTCGGGTTTGGCGGACTGCTGCGGTTCACGTTCCCCACGATTATTATGATGATTTTTATGTCTCTATACACCATTGTAGACGGCTTTTTTGTCGCGCGGTTTGTCAGCACAGACGCGCTTTCCGCAGTGAATCTGACCTACCCGCTCGCTGGTCTCACCACGGCAATCGGCATTATGTTTGCCACAGGCGGAAGCGCTGTCGTTTCACGGCAATTTGGCGAAGGAAAACCACAAGAGGCAAAACAAAATTTCACGCTAATCGTCTGCGCCGCAACCGCACTCGGATTTATCATTACACTCCTGACACTGCTCTTTTTGGAACCCCTTGTCATTTTAATGGGCGCCAGCGGTGCTCTGATTCCGCTCTGTCAGGACTATTTATGGATTTTGACAGTGTTTACCCCCGCTTCTGTACTGCAAATGCTGTTCCAAAGTTTTTTTGTCACGGCAGGAAAACCCGGCCTTGGTTTGGCGCTGACCATCGCTGCAGGCGTGGCAAACATGCTGCTGGACTATGTGTTTGTCGCCGCGCTTGGCTGGGGCGTTCAAGGCGCAGCATGGGCAACTGTTATCGGATTTTGTATCCCTGCCTTGGGTGGAATCCTGTTCTTTTTTGGAAATCGGAAAGGCTTGTGTTTCACACTGCCCAAACTGCGTTGGCGCATACTCGGTGAAAGCTGTTTCAATGGTTCTTCTGAAATGGTCACCAACATCTCAACCAGCGTGACAACGTTTCTGTTTAATATCTTAATGATGCGTTACCTTGGGTCGGACGGCGTTGCTGCAATTACCGTTATTCTGTATTGCCAATTTTTGATGACTTCACTTTATTTAGGATTTTCTATGGGCGTTGCCCCTGTGATTGGGTTTCAGTACGGCAGTCAAAACAGAGCAGGATTACAGCGAATTTTCCGTATTTGTATGCTGTTTATTGCACTGTCCTCTGTGCTGATATTTGGTCTTGCACTGCTTTGCGCAAAACCGATTGCCGTGCTTTTCGCTGCCAAGGATTCCGCTGTTTACCCCTTGATTACCCGCGGACTTGGGCTGTTCTCCATCGGATTTTTGTTTGCAGGCATTAATATTTTTGCCTCCGCACTGTTTACAGCCCTGTCCAATGGTAAAATATCCGCGCTGCTTTCCTTTTCCAGAACTTTCGTCTTTATTTTGCTTGGACTTTGGCTGCTTCCGCTCTGGCTTCAAGTGGACGGCATCTGGCTTGCCAATCCTTTTGCCGAACTGGTAACAGTAGCTGTCAGCTTTTTCTGTATCTGCCGGCAAAACAGATATTATGGATTATATGAAAGGAAAAACAGATAATACTTTTCCTATTCATAGACTCCCGTTTTAATAGTCCAGCGCCTGACAAGTTATCAGGCGCTGGACTCATTTTGCGA
>Ga0137297_10981_pt1 | contig 18145 bp, 15 predicted proteins | sample RamsorincwithD2O_FD_97191 | JGI IMG/M metagenome (GOLD analysis project Ga0137297, IMG submission 97191) | Mouse cecal microbial communities from Vienna, Austria - Mucin amended with D2O | ecosystem: Host-associated > Mammals > Digestive system > Large intestine > Cecum | place: Austria: Vienna... | reverse complement strand
GCATTGACCACTTCGACTAAGTTCCTGCGGCTTCCCATCTCCTTTAAATTCTCCCGGATTCGGTCAAAGATTACGATGGTGGCATTGATGGAATAGCCTACGATAGTCAGCATACAGGCGATAAAGGTGGAGCCCACCGACCATTTAAAGGCGGCATAGAACGTCAGCACCACCAAAACGTCATGGAGCAGAGCCAGCACCGCGCTGGCAGCAAACCGCACGTCGCTGAAGCGGAACCAGATATAAATCAGCATACAGATGGTGGCAATAACCACCGCCACTACGGCATCCTTCTTCATCTCGCTGCTGACGGCAGCGGAAATGCTTTCCGCCGTAATCTCCGCCTCGTCCACGCCGAAGTTTTCAATCAGCGCGCTGTTTAAGGCCTGCCGCTCTTCCACCGTAAGGGTCCTGGTCTTAATGATCACTTCGTTTGTCCCGGCGACCTTCTGCGTCTGGATACCCGCATCCTTAGTGATGGACTCCACCACTGGGACGACTTTGCTGGAAATGTCTTCCAGGCTCATATCTTCCTTAAAGGTCACATTAGTAGAAGTACCGCCCATGAAATCCAGGCTGTAGTTTAACACCGTGCCGTTAGACGCCCGGTTCACGCCCATAAACCCGAACCCGGCCACGATCATCACGATGGAAACCGCAAAGCACAGCTTCTTCTTTGAAAGGAAATCCACGGCAGCCTTTTCCTTCTTAACCCCGTAGAACTTAGCATCCTCAAAGCCCAGGGCATAAAACACATTTAAGGCAAGCTTCGTCACCACCAAAGCGGTAAACATCGACAGGATAATGCCCAGGGCCAAGGTAGCCGCGAAGCCCTTCACCGTGCCGGAGCCTCTCCAGAACAGCACCAGGGCCGCAATCAGCGTCGTAACATTGCCGTCGATAATGGCAGACAACGCCTTGTTAAATCCGCTCTTAATGGCGGACTTCACCGTCTTGCCAAGGCCAATCTCTTCCTTAATTCGGGTAAAGATAATCACGTTGGCGTCTACGGCCATGCCGATGGACAGGATAATGCCCGCCACGCCGGGAAGGGTAAGGGTAATCTCAAATGCCGACAGCATCACCAGCACCAGGCCCACATACAAAGCCAGCGCCAGGGATGCCGCCAGGCCGGGAACTAAATACGCCGCAACCATAAAAACAACCACGATGCCGAAGCCCACCGCCCCTGCCTTTAAGCTGGTGCTAATGGCCTCCTGCCCTAATTTTGCCCCAACCACGTTGGAACGCAATTCCTGCAGCTCCAGGGACAGGGAACCGATGCGGATAGTCGCCGCCAGATCCTCCGCAGCCTCAAACGTTTTCATGCCGGTGATCACGCACTGGACGTCGGTGATGGCCTCCTGCACCGTAGGAGCGGACTGCACCACGCCGTCGTAAATGATGGCAATCTGCTTGTCAATATTGGCCTGGGTAATCTCTGCAAAGATTTTTGCCCCTTCATCCGTAAGGGTAAGCTGAACCACATACTCCTGAGCCTGGACGCCGTTTCCTTCCCGCATCCCGGCCTTCGCCGAAGCCACCATGTCCCCAGTCATCAGCACATTGAACTGTTCGTCGGTAAACACCAGGGAGCCGGGCTTTCCCAATTCCTGAAGGATAGCATCGGCATCCGATACCCCAGGGATATCAATATTAATCCGGTTGGATCCTTCCTGGTACACCTCCGACTCCATGCTGTAATGCTCCACCCTCTGCTGCAGTTTATAGATGGTATCGGACATCTGCTCTGCCGTCGGGTTTTCCTCTACCGCCTGGTAGGTGATGCTGACGCCGCCAGCCAAATCCAGGCCAAGCTTAATGTCGCCCATGCTGGAATAGCCAAACCAGCCAAACACCGCCACCACGGCGATAATCATCAAAAGGCCGATTAGGCCTTTCCCCTTGCTGCTTTTCATCTTCGTTTCTCCTTCTCTTACTCCTTGCTTCTGCCTTATCTCATCGCTTTGCGGGCTTTGTCCTCTTCTTCCATATCCGCCAGCGCCGCCTTAATCATAATGGCGCATTCAATCCGCTTTTTCTGCATCACGCAGCCAACCTCATAGGCATCCGTAATCTGCCCATGGAAATGATAGGAATTCGCCGCGCAGCCGCCGCTGCAGTAGAACCTGGCAAAGCAATCCCGGCAGGCCTCCTTGGCATAAACATTGCACAGCTTAAACTCATCGCGAACCGGCGTGTTTACAATGCCCACATCCACATTGCCCAGCAAAAACTCCTCCTGCCCCACAAACTGATGGCAGGGATAGAAATCCCCCCAGGGCGTTACCGCTAAATACTCCGTGCCGGAACCGCACCCGGACAGACGCTTGGCCACGCACGGCCCAGCCTTTAGGTCCAGCATAAAATGGAAAAAGTTAAAGCCTCTGCCTTCCTTCTTCCGTTTAATATATTCCGCCGCCAGCTGATCATACTGCTCAAGGATCACCGGAAGATCCTCCTCGCGGATAGCGTACTCCTCCTCAGGGGAAGCAACCACCGGCTCAATAGACATCTGGCGAAAGCCTAAATCCGCAAAGTGGATGGCATCCTGGGCAAAATCCAGGTTATGGTGGGTAAATGTCCCCCGCACATAGTAATCTGTCTGCCCCCGGCTCTCTGCAAACTTCCTAAACTTAGGCACGATTAAGTCATAGCTGCCCTTGCCGTTCCGAAAAGGACGCATCATATCATTTACTTCCTTCCGGCCATCCAGGCTTAACACTACATTTGCCATTTCCCGGTTGCAAAACTCCATTACCTCGTCACTAAGCAGTACCCCGTTAGTGGTAAGGGTGAACCGGAAATGCTTGTCATAAAGCTTTTCCTGCTCCCTTCCGTAGTTTACCAGCTGCTTTACCACTTCCCAATTCATCAGCGGCTCCCCGCCGAAAAAATCCACCTCCAGGTTTCTCCTGCCTCCCGAGCTGGCAATCAGGAAATCCAGCGCCTTCTTCCCCACCTCAAAACTCATCAGGGCACGGCGGCCATGGTATTCCCCTTCCTCTGCAAAGCAGTACCTGCAGGCCAGGTTGCAGTCATGGGCGATATGGAGGCACAAAGCCTTGACCACCGTCTTCCGCCGCTTAAAATCCATCACGAAATCCTGGTAAATGTCCTTTGCAAAAAGCTGCTCCCGGTTAATCAGCTCTTCAATCTCCTCCAGGGATTCTTCCAGCTCCTTCCTTGGGTACTTACCTGCCAGGGAGGAAAAAACCGCCTCTTTCTCTTCCACGGTCAGCGGCCTTGGCTTTTCCATATCCGAAACCATGCCGGAAAGCACCTTAACCGCATCATACATCACCGGTTCCGCCACATGGACAGAACCGCTGTTTACATCCAGAATAATGGAATAACCGTTATTGATATATTGATGAACCACAAAATTACCTCTTCCTACGTTTAACTGATGTTAAGAGTTCCTGCTGGCTGATGTTTTCTATATTTAATATACTTTTAATTGCCGTCCGTTCAGCCGCGCCGCCGGCCAAACTTTCGCGATAAAAAGCGGCGGGCCTGGTGTGCCGGCCCGCCGCTGCCGTCTCAGAACGCCACGCCCTAGCGGCGGCTGTTCTCACAGCTTTGGTTTCCCACAGTACAAGAAGTTTTGCAGGCTGACTGGCAGGAAGTCTGGCACTCACCGCAGCCGCCTTTCTTCATTGTATCCTTTAACGTATTCGCATTTAACGTCTTTACATATTTCATCTCGCTGTGCCTCCATTCTTAAAAGTTCTCTGAGATTATATCATATGTACAAGTAGTTCGCAAGTTGTTTTCTCCAGGGCAGGAATGAATGTTCAAATACGCTCTGGGAAAAGCCTTCATATCTGCTATTTTGCCCGCATACACTGGACTATAAACTGAAAAAGAGGGAAAACATCCATGCGAACAACGAAAATCTTAACCCGTTCCCTGCTCATCTCCTATCTGCTCAGCGCCCTGCTGCTGACCCTCTTGGCCTTCGGGCTGTACCGCTTAAAGCTTTCCCCTGCCCGGGTCAGCGCCGGAATCTATGGGATCTACGGGATCAGCTGCTTTATCGGCGGAATGCTTGCGGGGAAGGGACTGCCAAACCGCCGGTTTTTCTGGGGGCTTTTATCCGGCCTTTTGTATTTCCTGGTTCTGGCGCTGATGTCCTTCCTCCTTCACAAAGGGCTGGAAACGGATACCAAAACTTTAACCCTGATCCTGGCGGCCTGCGCCGGGTGCGGCACTGTAGGCGGGATGGTGAGTTGACGGCTATGCCGTCTCCGCCGCCTGCCCGTTCTCCGTCCTTTCCTCTTCCGGCTCCGGCACATAAAGAAGGATGGATTCAATCCGGTTTTTATCCATATGCTCCACAGCCATCCGAAGCCCGCCTTCATGGCACACCTCCTCCCCCTCCTCCGGGAGATGATCCAAAAGCCCGATCACCAAGCCCCCTATGGAATCATAATCCTCCGACTCCAGCTTTAACCCCAGCCGATCATTTAAATCATTCAATTTCATGGAGCCGTCCACCCGGTATTTCCCCGGCCCTAACTCCACTAAATCCTCTTCCTCATCCTCATCATATTCGTCCCTAAGCTCCCCTACGATCTCCTCCAGCATATCCTCCAGGGTAATCAGCCCCGCCGTGGAACCGTACTCATCTAAGACAATCACGATATTGCTTAAGGTCTTGCGCATCTCTACCATCAATTCCGCCGCCTTCTTAAACTCATACGTATACAAAGGCTGGCGCAGGAAATCCCGGATAGAAAAATGCTCCTTGCTCTCCAAAAGCAGCAGATCCTTTACATTGATAATCCCGATAACGTGATCCGTGCTTTCCTCATACACCGGAAACCGGGTATACTTCTCCTCCCGAAACAGCTCCAAAAGCTCGTCATAGGTAGCATCCACATTTACCAAGGTCATGTCAATCCGGGGAACCATAATGTCCTTTGCCAGATTGTCCCCAAAATCAAACACATTGGTAATCATCTTCTTTTCTTCCGTCTGGATTACGCCTTCCTCGTGACTGACCTCCACGATGGTCCTAAGCTCATCCTCCGTGATGGACTCCTGCTTTTTATTCGGATCAACCTTAAACAGCTTTAGCACGCCCATGGAAAGCTGGTTTACCAGGAAAATTACCGGCGTCATCAGGTTCATCAAGGCATAAATCACCGGCGCATACGTCAATGAGATTGTTTCGGAAGATAGGGTAGAAATGGTTTTCGGCGTAATCTCCCCAAACACCAAAATCAGCAGCGTAAGGATGCCGGTAGCAATGCCCACCGCTTTGCTCCCGAAAAAATCCGTAGCCAGCATCGTCAGCAGGGAAGACGCAGACAGATTCACCACATTGTTTCCGATTAAGATGGCACTCAGCATCTTACCCTGGTCCTCGATGATCTTAATCACCGTCTCCGCACGCTTATGGCCATTCTCTGCCAGCGTCCTCATGCGAATCTTGTTTACCGTGGTAAGGGCTGTTTCTGCCGAAGAAAAAAATGCAGACAGCATCAGTAAGATCAATAAAATAATCAGTTGTATGGCCGCGTCGCCTGACGGATCCATAAAAAAACCACTTCCTTTTCCTTAAATTTTACCTGAATTTTACTATACTCTTGGGGTTGTGTCAAGCAAAAGAGGGGGCGGGATTAAAGGCGGGGCGGGGGACGGAGTGGAAAAGAAAGGGCTGCATACACGGTGCAGCCATGGGATTGGCATTGGAAATTGGGGAACTCCGCCAGAAGAGTCTGACCGACGAGGCATCGCCAAGGCAATCGGCATCAAACGCATTACTTTCCGCTCTCGCTTCAAAAAAGCAAAAGGACAGCTTGCCACTGAATTCCCAGAGCGTTTCTAATCTTATTCTCTCTGTGTCCGCTCCGACTGCCGCGATGGTGTCCGGAGTTTCATCTTCCGCTTCAATTTAATGCACTAATTAATACATTTTTCTTGACAGACGAACCTGCTTTGTGTATCATATTCTTGGAGGTAATACTTTATGAATCCAAACTACAACCAGAATTATACACGGGAAAAAATTGATACTGTCCTTGCAAAGATAAAGTCCTGTGTTGAAAAAATAGATATACCATCTCCCTGAATGAAAACCGCCAGGAGAACATAGACTTTATTAATGAATACAATATCCGAAGCGATAAGCAAAAATCTATATTGATGCAAATTGAGACAGACGACTTCTGCCATTCGCTTCGGAACACAAAAACCGGATATGAATACGAAGTTCTCTATGTGTTTGTCCCTCAAGCACAGCTCTTCAATGCCGAAGGCGAGAAAGAAACTGTTGATATATATACCAAATTCAATGTAATTGACCTTCCATCAGGAAGCAGAGTTGTCGTTATATCATTTCACAAAAGGAATAAACCCATCGATTACCTGTTTCGATAATGGTGGGTAGAAAGGAGGAGCTGCAGATGAATGCAAAGAAAGTGTTTTGCGAAGAGTGCAGAAACGATGTGGATTACGTTGTTGCAACTACACCGATGGCTGGTTCCATCAGGGAAAAAGAATATTCCTATATTGGGAAGGAAGCCCATTGCGCTGAATGTGGTTCCCGTATTTATGTTGCAGAAATCTCAGACGCAAACCTGCGTGCTCTATACGATGTATATCGGCAGGATAACGGGATCATTGCCCTTGATCAGATCCAGGAAATTCCCGTGAAATATGCTATTGGGAAAAGGCCTCTTTCCCTACTCCTTGGATGGGGAGAACAAACCTTCTCCCGGTACTATGACGGAGATATGCCCACAAAACAGTATTCAGACATTCTTGTCCGAATCTACAATGAGCCTTTGTTTTATTCTGAACTGCTTGAATCAAATAAAGGGCAACTGAAATCTACTCTCGCTTATGAAAAGAGCCGTCGTGCTGTTGATGCATTGCTCACTCCTGATATGCCGATAAACAGCAAAATCAGCCTTGTCATCCAATACCTGCTGAACCAGTGCGAAGATATCACTCCACTCGCCCTGCAAAAAGCTCTCTATTATATTCAGGGCTTTTATTATGCCTTCTATCAGGCATTTCTCTTTACAGAGGACTGTCAGGCATGGGTACATGGCCCGGTCTACAGGGACATATACTTCCGCTATAAAAATTATCGATTTGATTCCATTGAAAAAGCAGAAGGCTTTGACTCGAATGTGTTCTCTTCCGGAGAGAAAGCCATCTATGACAGCGTCATAGATAATTTGTGCTGCTATAGCGGAAAGGTGCTTGAAGGTTTCACCCACAACGAGACTCCGTGGCTTACCACTCGAGGGGATCTTCCTATCACCGCTCCATCTGAGCGTATAATTGATAAAGAACTCATTGGAAACTATTTCAGCACGGTGAAGGCAAAGTATAATATGCTCAGTCCCGGCGACATCAGAGAGTATGCACAGGCTATGTTCTTTCGTAAACGTGTTTAAATCTCTATATCTGTTTTTCATTGAGCATCTGCTGCTGCGGATGCTCTTTTTTGTTTCATAGGAAATTGCGTCCTATGAAACAAAAACGCTCCGCTTTGGATCGCACTGCGGCGGAAAGGAATCATGTCGCTGAAGCGACCAGCCGCAGGCGGAGAATCCTGCGGATCAGGATTCTTTTTTATATGACGGGCATGCCCGTGTTCTGTGGCGAAAGTCCACTTAGGCGTAGCTACCGACGAATATTCCCTAATCCATCCGGATTAAATCCTTTAACTCGATCTCCAATTCCTCACCGCAGTAAGGGCACTAAATGCTTCAAACTCTGCTTCTCATTAGCAGCAGCTCCTCCCTCCGCTCAAATTTAACCTATCAAAGAAGTTCCATTACCCCAAAATATCATTTGGCGTAATGATTTGATTAATTAACTTTAAAACATTCCCATATCCTCCCTCTTTCCCGCAGAAAAATGTGGGATTATCTTTCAAATTTGCAAATAATTCCTTTACTTTTTCATTTGCCATTTGATAAGCGCTTTCCCCTGAATCCGCTACTTTTATCTCATATTTTGCATTGTCCCGGGCATAATCCAGCAAAAAACCATACGCAACCTCATCAATATGCGCATTTCCTAACGGGGTAGATACGATTATTTCCCTGTATTCCTTATTTTGATAAGCATAAGTTAAATCACTAACAATCACTAAAAAAGGATACGTATTTACCCAGAATATCAAATCATCAGTTTCTTCTACAATTCCGCCCCTCACTACATCTCTTTCCCCTAATTTGCCCTTAAAATTTACTGGCAATTTCGACGTGGAAATTTCCCCTTTTGTACTTCCAGTACTAATTTGCTCCGTGATTCCAGATACGCTATATGATGAAGCAGTTCATCTAAAGGACTCATAGTATATCGTTTTCTCTATTTTCATTTAAACATACGGAATCTATGCCGTTCATTCCTATGCTTTCATGCCCCTACTTCCTACTGCCCAATTATTCCAGCTATATTCTCTTCTGTCAGCTTCTTATACGGAACCACCAATTCCTGTGCATCGCCCAAATATCCATTAAGCCATAAAGAATATTCCGCATCGTCTATCATGGAAGTGTCCATACCTTCTCCTGTCATTGTCACAAAGTAGACTAATCCATTTCTATCCTTATCCAGAATATCGGGAAATGCGTTTCCTTCATGATCTGTCTGGCGAACAGTTTTATCCCAAGCATCGACTTCGCCAATTACAGCGAAACAATCATTCTTGGACTGATATTGGTATAACGTATACGGCCAAAACTCTCCCGCAAGGCCCTGGTTATGAGACCAACCGGCCTTGATTAAACCATTATTGTAAATTGTCAACAATGGAAATTCCCGAAATTCTTCCCGAATCACGTGAGTAATCTCATCAAAACTATAAACACTTACACACATCCCAGCCGTACACGTTGTCGTGATTTCAATAATCAATTCGTCCTTCCCGTCGCCGTCTACATCATATATGGCAAATTGATTTTCTGAAATATCACCAGAATAGTTAAACCCACAATCCCGCCCATCAGGATATTTGTGCTGATAATAAATTCCTTTTAAAACAGCAGAATACGCAGCCATTTGCTCCTTACGGCTTTCCCCTTCTGCCTTATCCTGAGCGACAATGCTGCTCTCCGACGCTTTAATTCCTCCCGCCAAAGGATTCACATAAGCCGTTAATCCGCAAAGCAAAAGCACATTGGCAACCATCTTGAATTGTTTTCTCATTTCTTTTCCCCTTTTCATCATAAAAACATCCAAACACTCTGTCAATCAGCTTCCATCATTCAAAGCAGTCTTGCTCCTGTTAGCATCTTTCTGTATACAGATCATCTGATTAACATAAAACTGTAAGCTGAACAATGCTTCTATTTATTTTTACGACGAAATTTTCCAAAAGATAACTATCTCAACTACCGGTTTACAACTTTTGAAATTTCTTAAATCCTGATAAAATATAACTTTCTACGACATTTATCAGGACAGAACAATTTTTAATCGTTTCGAGGGTTCTCCCGAAACTGCATAAAATTATTTCCGACTGAATTTGCTGGCTGATTCCGTAACGGATTTCCTGGGCACTGGCAGACTGACACCCAGAAAAGGCTCCATCACTATAAGGAAGTAAAGCCATTGCACTGTAAGACAGACTGAGCAGCCATTCGATCCCTTCTTTGCTGCGGATGCGGTATTCCTCCATGGAGCAGAAAGCCTCCCCTTCATAATAAGAAACCTCAATGTTCCACCTCAGGCATACCAAGCCAACGGAAGATAAAAACATCTTCTTCCCCGTAGGAACAGATTGTTTTATCAGTGCCGTTCTCCCAGTTAAAGGAAACGCTTCTTGAATCAGCTGTGCATAAGAACCGACGGCGGCTCCCTTTCCCGTTTTTGGGCGCAGTAAGTTTACAAAACAGCATCAACACATGGGCAAATTAGTCTCCGTTTTACCTGGCAAAGATGTACACGGAACAAATTAATTCCAGCAAGGACAACTATATTAATTATTATCACATGATTTCCTATTTTTTGAAAGTAAGATATTTAGATAATTACATATTATATGCAAACCTTCACAATTGGCAATATTGGCGCCAATTAAATATATTGCTATTCCAACTGGAATCTGTATAAAAATTATCCAATTACACGGTATAAATACATAAATATAATAAACAACTATAAACATAATAGCAGAAAGGCCAAAATTTGATAATACATCCCTAGCTTGCTTAAAAAATCCATAATTAAACAATTTTCTAGATTCATTGGTTATTAATATGCAATTAACAAAAGATGATACAACATTCATTACTGCTATCCATAATGCTCCGACTTTAATCACCATTACAAGTAAAGTAATTCCAACTATCGTTTCGAGAATTTCTAACTTTAGAAAAATATTACTATTTCCCACTGCTTTAAACGCGTTGTTTGAAGCAGTCTGAATAGGGAAAGTCATATACATAAAACATAAAATTTGAAGATATGGAACACAGTATAACCATTTATCAGTAAGAACAATAGAAACAACTGGTTCTGCAACAGCAGCAAGACCAAAGAGCAAAGGCCAAAGTATAAATGTACTTGTAATAATTGATTTCCTTATAACATTCTTTATCTGGCTATAATCATCCTGCTGTTCAGCCATAGCAGGAAACAAAACACTATCAATAGATGCCCCTATATTAGTTACAATCAAAGCAGGGAACTGTTTTCCTCTGTTATAATATGATAGATCTGCTGAAGAATATATTTTTCCTATAATTAACTGCCTGAAATTATCGTATAAAGTATTTAAGAAAGACGATAACAACAATTTATACCCAAACCCAAATAATATCTTTATACGTTTCCAAGAAAAACATTTGCCTGGCCGCCACTTAACCGTATACCACAAAACAAGTGTATCAATAAATGTATTAGACAAATGTTGAACAACTATTGACCATACTCCACACCCTAAATATGCCATAGTAATTCCAATAATAGCAGAAAACAATGTTCCACCCAAAGTAGAAAAGAAAAACTTTTTAAAAAGGAACTTTTTTGACACATAAGCCTGCTGTACATTTTTTATGCCTGAAATGATAATAGTCAATGCAAGAACTCTAGTTAAATGTATTATTGATACATCATTATAAAATATAGCTATAAATGGCGCTAGAATCCATGTTATCAAATAAAGAACCATGCATGAGGCAATATTAAAATAAAATACCGACGAAAAATCCAATTCATCCGCATCCCTTTTTTGTATTAAAGCATTGGCAAAACCACTATCAACAAAACCATTCAATATTGTTATAATAACCGTAATTATAGCTATCCTACCATAATCCTCTGGTGACAATAGTCTAGCAAGCACAATAGATACAAAAAAAGTTACCAATTGAGCTCCACATCGTTCCATAAATCGCCAAATCAAATTATCAAAGACTCTATTTGTTTTTGACATTACTTAAAATGATTTCCTCCTTCAAAATAAAGTTCACTTCTTTAAATTTATTTAAGCTTTATTTTAAACCCATAATTCTGAGATAATCACTATAATTCCGAATATATTCTTTCCCGTCATAATGTGTACTGGCGAGTACCAGTAAAACTGAATTAGAAGAAAAATCATACATATCCTTCCAAATCATTTTGGGAATATAAATTCCCATCATAGGCTTATTTAATTCAACCATAAACTCTTCATTTCCATCTGTAATTCTAACCTTACTTTGGCCCGCTACATTTATCAATACAAATTCTGATTCCTTGTTGGCGTGCTGTCCTCTAATAACACTGGCATCAGATTCATAAATATAAAATACTCGCTTAATATCAAATGGAACTGCTTGTCCCCCTTCAATCACAACTAACTTTCCCCTTTCATCACCCAAATCAGCAAATTGTAATATGGAACATTTTTCCTGTAATGTCATAAATACATCTTACCTCCAACTTTAATCCTATTGTAATATCCACAGTTATTTTTGACAAAATCAAGCAACTAGATATTATATTCAATCTATTTTAACAAGGTTTAGCGCTTATAGTTGCAACTAAAGACACTATCTAAAATTTCTTCAGTTTTATCCCCAAAAAGAGGTCCATTACACTCCTGATATTTAAGTATCCCGGACCAATGTAAATTACATTCTATTAAAACTGCTTTTCCTTCAAAATCTGTAACAAAATCCCAGCCAATAATAGGACAGCAACTTAATCTAGGATGAACCTTTTCTATAATTATTTTCATATTTTCAAATCCAGGAACAATTATACCCCCAAACTTAAATCCATTCGGCATAACCGTTTCTTTGTTTACTGAATTTTTAGTCACAAGCCCAAACTCTTTTAATCTCCCGTTTTCATCAATGCCAATACAAAATTGCTTTTTTCCACCTTGATCTGTAAAACTACCCGAATCACCAACCCTTATCGTCGGTGATAACATTAAAACTTTATTATTTACTATCATAGAGGTAATTCTAACAACATTCGTTGATGATTCATTTAATGAAGCAAAAGTAGGATGCTGAATAATTCGTTCTTGAATAATAAAATCGCCTTCATATAATTTTAAAATTTTCTCAATTTGTTCGGCCTTAATAAGCCTAACATCATTTCCCTGTAAAGTATTAGTAGAAGGCTTAATAACAACATAACCTCCCCTATTTTTAATAATCTTAACCAAATCACTATATGAAATCAATCTATATTCTCTATCCAAATATAAACCACGTATTCTTCTGCCTATTGTCCTTGGCATAGAAATATCATTAAAATAGAGATCATATAAATTTTTATCATCAAGTGCCTTAGCTTTCTTGACATTGTATATCTTAGACATTAGTTTTTCCACATAAAAATCTTCAGTGATATAACGCCAATCTTTTATATTCCCCACATTATAAAACCACTTATATGCATTCATATCCGGATTATATCCATATTTTTTCCACCTTGTATTAATTTCTTTTTTTTCTTTCTTTGAAAGATTAGTAAATTTTCGACCATATTTCAAAATATTATTTTTCATTAATTTACGACATTTTTTTGTGCTTCTATTAACCTGATATTCCTCTAATTTAACTTTTAAAAATTGTTCAATTTTCAATTTCATATATGCTCCTCATAATAGTTTAGGTTATTTCGCAAAACCATGCATATACAATCTATTATACACAAAAATTATTTAAAACTTCTATCACTCTAGCAATCTCATCATCTGTAATACCATTAAACATTGGAATAGAAAGAACTTCATCAGCATATCTTTCAGCAATTGGGAAATCACCCTTCTTATATCCTAACTCTTTATATGCGTTCGATAAATGTGGCGGTATAGGGTAATGAATATTGAATCCAATCTCTTTTTCATTTAAATATTTAATTAGCTCATCCCTATAATTTGATACATGAATTACGAACTGATGCCATATATTATTTGAACCAGGCCTTGTCGCTAATGGCACAATTAACGGATTCTTTATTTCATTAACATATCTTATGGCCGTTCTTGCCCTTTCTTTATTAAGTTCATCAAGATATTTCAATTTTATCCTAAGCATACCAGCCTGGATTTCATCAAGCCTTGAATTCATGCCTACCACTTTAAATTCATAATGAACCTGTGAGCCATAATTTCTGATCATTCTGGCATCCACGTCATATTGTTTACTATTTGTCGTAATAGCACCCCCATCACCGAATGCTCCAAGATTTTTTGTTGGGTAAAAAGACCAACAAGCAATATCACTAAATGAGCCACACTTTTTACCATTCCACATAGTTCCATGAGCTTGTGCGCAGTCCTCTACAATTTTCAAGTTATATTTTTTAGCAATTTCTGTAATCTTTGTCATATTGCAGGATTGCCCATAAAGGTGAACTGCTAATATGGCCTTAGTTTTTTTTGTGATTTTTTCTTCTAATTTATTAGCATCAATATTATCATATTGATCCGGTTCAACAAAAATTGGTATTCCACCATTTTTTGTTATTCCCATTACACAAGCAATGTAAGCATTAGAAGAAACCAGCACTTCATCCCCTGAACTAATCCCTATCAATCTAAAAGCAACCTCTAACGCATCAAGGCCATTAGCAAGTCCCACACAATATTTTGTACCAACATAAGCGGCAAACTCTTCTTCAAAGGCTTTCACTTCATTTCCAAGTATGTACCAACCAGAATTCAGTATTTCGATTACTTTTTTATTATATTCTTGCTTATATAGACAAAATTGCCTTCTTAAATCATTTGCTAATAACTTCATTATTAATTCTCCTTTGTGTTTTAAACTTATTTATTATTTTTAACCCAAGAATTCTATACAAGATACAATTCAATAATATATGTTTATAGTTAGTTATAAATCTAGAATTTAGATCGTAGTATTGTTTTTCTGATGCCGATCTATTAATCAAGTCAAGATGAGCGTCTAATATATTTTTCCAATCCTTTTGTTTAAACAACCAAACAAGATTCGGATCAAATGGAATCGAATCGCAAACATTATGTATAAGAACTTGCTCTATCAGTTCATCTATTTCAAAAATATCTTTTTTCGAAGAATGATATAAATCTTCACTCGTTGTATATCCTAAAATTCCAATTCCCTTATAATCATTTCCATCAACAGTAATTGTAGGAGTACCTTCGCTGGCAGAAATTTGTGCACTTGTCGCACTAGATATAAACAAATCAACATAAGCAAAAATGACCTTGGGTATTGGAAACAAAACTCCTGTTACCATAATTTCTAAATTTGATGAAGTTACCTCATCCTTAATCATAAGTTTTGTTTTGTTATTTTCATCAGATGCTACAAGAATAAGTAAAATTTTCTTGTGACAATATTTTTTCGCAAAATTATTAACTGCTTTTATCATCCATCTAACATATGGTTTTTCTAGTCTTCCTATACTTCCAATAACCCAATCATAATTCTTTTTAGACGGAAGTTTATCATATGGAATATCTTTAACGACTTGAGAATTTGTTGCAGTCAAATAATATCTTTCATTTGGAGGGATATTTTTATACCCATCAAACATCTTAATCAACGAATCATCATATGTTCCCGCCAATTCGTTCCTCAAATGTTTAAAATTCATAAAGTCAAGACAATCTCCGTGAAAATTTTCATTCAATATATAACAAAAATTTTTTCCATGACATTTTTGAGCCAGCATTTCACCCCAACAAGCAACTTTCAAGTTGTTTGACTCAATTAAAATTTCATCTCCATCTATATAACCAATGTGATCACATATCTTATCCACATATCTCATCCGTATCCTTTTACTAAAATAAACGGGATAATAATTAAGAAATGAAAATACACCTTCAGAATATCGCTGCAAATCAGTAATATAAATCTCTTCTGGTGTTTTTGCTTTTCCACCGCAAAGCAAAAACACCTTCCAATTTTTATCCAACATATATTCTTGTTTGTCACGCACATATAATTCAGCACCACCTAAGCCAGAAAAATCATATGTCATAATAATATATTTTTTCATAATTGCTCCTTAAAAGTCATAATGTCCACATTTCTCCCAATATTTCATCATATTTATCAGGTATAAATTTTTCAAAACCATTTCCATTTGTAAATGTCATTTCCCCAAAATATATTTTGCCATCAACATTATATAAGTCAACTCGAACTTGTTTAAAACCATAGCTCAATTTCCTAGCCAGCGTAATCATTTTTTCAAAATTTTTTGGTTTTTCAATGCTATCTTCTAATGGATATGTCTGTCCCCATTCTTGCTTTTCCCAATTCATGTCAAAAAAAGTTCTTTTGTGCTCAGAAAACCTACCTGTATCTACCCAACAATATACTGGATTCCCATCAAAACACAAAAATTTATAGTCATTAAGTTCTCCATTTGAATCATTAATCAATTCCTCAATAAGAAAAACAGGCATAATAGTTTCATATTGCATTTCAAAAGTTGAATAGTATGCATAATTCGTATTCTTCCAATAATCCATTTTTGTTCGAATAAGTTTATGATTTATCTTTTTCTTATTCTTTACTATAATATTCCACCCTGAAGAATTATTTGATTTAATGACAAATTGATTTGGTAACTTATCGAACTTTATCTCTTCATATGCATTTACTATTGTAATCAGTGGCAAAAGATAATCTTCTCCAATCGTTGATTTAATCCACTCTCGCACAGCAAATTTATCAGAAAGATTTGACATTCTCTGATCTACGCCATACAGTTTTAACCATTGGATTTTTTCCGTATACCTTTTGGGGTTATCTATTTGTAACTCCTTACCCATATTTTTATAATATTCAATTTTTAAAATTTCTCGTTTTTCTTCTAAAGAGCTATTTTTATATCTATTGTATTTTTTCACTCTCATTAACTTATCCAGTCTAAAACATATTATCGGAAATATTTTTTTCAATATCTTTCTCATCATCGCGCCCCACACACTTTTATATAATTCCAATTTTTCTCAAATACTCAATTGTATAAAAATCACTAAAACTTTTACGCTGTATGTGTCTTTTTATAACATCTGTTACACATCTAGGCGATGTAATTATTGCATACATTAAAAACTTAATTGACATAAAATATTTTTTCGTCATAACACCTGTTGAAAATAATCTTAAAAGCAACTTTGATTTAGCATATCTATTCTTTTTGTAATCGTTTTTATACTTTTTTAAAATCAAATAATAACTATAATAACACTTTTCCCAATTCGTAGAAATTCTTTCTCCTGAATGAATTCGATAATATAGAAGTTTTTCTGGAACACCTATTATTTCATATTCTTTACTAATACGTAACCACATTTCATAATCCTGCCTCGCAGGCATTTCAACATCAAATATTCCTATTTTACAAAAACATTCTTTTTTTATAAGTGCCTGAGATGTTGAACCAATATAATCATTAAATAACTCCAGACCATAGGAAATTGGAATTTCAAAAAGAGATGCACTACGAAATGAACTCAATTTACTTTTACTCTCGTCAGCAAACGAATAACCATCACAATAAACCATCCCAACAGAATCCCTGTCAAATAGCAACATTTGCTTTTCAATTTTATTTTTATCCCAGATATCATCATCATCTAAAAATGCAATATATTCTCCATGAGCATTTAATATTCCCTTATTTCGAGATACTTGAGCCCCACTATTAACTTCATTTGCAATATATATTACATTCTGATACTTTTCACATAATTCCTTTAACCCATTAGCATACTTAGAATTTTTCCCATTATCATCAATAACAATAATTTCTATCGTTTTATATGTTTGCCCTTCAATACTTTCTATCGCTTCTTTCACATACTTTATATCTCGTTTATATGTAGTTACCACAACGCTAACAAGCGAACGTATCATGTCAATCTCTCCTTTTATTTCTCATCTATCTTTCAAAAAAGCATAAATAATATGGAAATATCCCTGAACCATTAAAGATGAGCTCATGTGCAAATACATACAAAGCATATATACTAATAAGCCCAAAACAAATATCTCTATTTTTTCCTATCCTAATTGCCTTACCCCAAAACACTAATTCAAACATGAGATAATAAAGGCCAAGACGACTCAAAAACATAAAAAACATTCCCATAGATGATGCCCAAATCCCCATAAAATAAAAAAGTGTATATATATCCATAAAGCTACACTTCGACACACTTTGAGTTTTAATTATCATAAATGAATAAGAGCTTGGAATTCGTTTTATTAATAACGCAATACAAAAAACAAACATTCTGTATATATATGTTATATTGATATTATTTATTTTCTTTGAAAAATAATTTTCAATGTGCGGAATTTCATATTTTGCGATTGTAATTGCAATTAATAAACCTATGGAAACAATTGGCATTAAAATAATTTTCTTTTGCTTTAATGTAGCATTTCTCCAGAAATATATAATTAAATAAGCTACTCCTAGTAGAGCAGTCGTATGTATTAATGATGCAATTAGTTGAAAAATGATAAATACAATATATTTTTTACTTTCTAAAAACCTTGTTGCCCAAAACACAATAGCTACTGCTAAATATTGTCGCATAACATTCATAGTTCCAATATAATAAATCATAATATAAAGAAATATCATAAATGGAAAAGATGCCACTTTGCGAAAGTCCCATAATCTACAGCAAATTAGCATATTAATTATAAATGCA
>Ga0137297_10979_pt1 | contig 18155 bp, 8 predicted proteins | sample RamsorincwithD2O_FD_97191 | JGI IMG/M metagenome (GOLD analysis project Ga0137297, IMG submission 97191) | Mouse cecal microbial communities from Vienna, Austria - Mucin amended with D2O | ecosystem: Host-associated > Mammals > Digestive system > Large intestine > Cecum | place: Austria: Vienna... | reverse complement strand
AGAAGGAAGAAGAAACTACGGAAGAATCCGCAGAGGACGGGGAGGAAGAAAATACCGAAGAACCCGAACCGGAGCCGGAGAAAACGGGGGAAAACCCGATGGCAACCTATGCCATTCTTGGGATTGTGGCGGTTGCAGCCATTGGCGGCGGTTACTATTTCAAAGTAGTCAGGAAAAAGAAAGAGGAATTTCTTGACGAGGACGATGATGAGGATGACGAGGAAGAAGAATACGAAGATGACGGGGAAAACGAGGACAATGAGGATGATTTTTTTGAGGATAAAGAAGGGGAGGACGAATAAATGCAGTTAGTGATAGCGGAAAAACCGAGCGTTGCAAGGAGCATTTCAGAAGTAATCGGCGCAACAAAGGTCTGTGACGGGTATATGGAAGGTAACGGTTATGTTGTGAGCTGGTGCGTGGGGCATCTGGTGGAGCTGGCACAGCCGGAAAGCTACGGGGAACAGTGGAAGAAATGGACGTATGAGAGCCTTCCCGTAAAGCCGGAAAAATGGCAGTATGAGGTCAAGCCGGACACGAAAGCGCAGTATGATGTGCTTTATCAGTTGATGCACAGGGAAGATGTGTCGGCTGCGATCTGCGCCACTGACGCCGGACGGGAGGGCGAGCTTATCTTCCGCCTTGTGTATGAAATGGCAGGCTGTGACAAGCCGATCAAACGCCTGTGGATTTCCTCAATGGAGGAAAGCGCCATTCGTGAGGGGTTTGAGAATTTACAGCCGGGGAGTGATTACGATAACCTGTACCATTCCGCATTATGCAGGCAGGAAGCGGACTGGCTTGTGGGCATCAACGGTACAAGGCTGTTTACTGTCCTGTATGGCGGAAAAGTCCTGAAGGTGGGCAGGGTGCAGACACCCACCCTTGCGATGCTGGTGGACAGGGAAACAAAGATTATGAATTTCCAGAAGGAAAAATATTACATGGCGCATATCCTGATGGACGGGATGGATGCCGCCACCGGGCGCATTGATGATAAAAAGAAAGCGGATGAGATTGCGGGAGCTTGCCGGGACGGGCAGGCTCTTACCACGTCCGTTGTAAAAGAGGAAAAGCCGGTCATGCCGCCGAAGCTCTATGACCTTACCACGCTCCAGAGGGATGCGAACCGTCTGTTTGGCTTTACCGCAAAGCAGACCTTAGAGTACACACAGAGCCTTTACGAGAAAAAGTTAGCCACATATCCGAGGACGGACAGCCAGTTCTTATCCGATGACATGGGGCAGACCGCAGAGGGCGTGATTGAAGCGGTGTTCAGTTGCCTTATGTTTGAAGAAAAGAAAGCGTCCAGCCCGGATATAAAAAGGATTCTGAACAGCAATAAAGTGACAGACCACCACGCCATTATCCCCACAATGGAGATAGCGAAAGCTGACCTTGCGGCACTGCCGGAAACGGAGCGCAAAATCTTATCTTTGGTTGCGAACCGCCTTTTATGCGCCACCGGGGAGAAGCACCTGTATGAAACGGTCAAGGTGGAGTTTTCCTGTAACGGACACACTTTTGCGGTTTCCGGGAAGTCTGTCACGCATAACGGGTGGAAGTCCTTTGAAGATGCCTTTAAGCGTTCCTTTAAAATCTCCGGAAATCCGGAAGAAAAAGAGGAAAAGAAACTGCCGGAACTTTCGGAAGGACAGGCGTTTGACGGTGTGCAGACCAAAATCAGCGAGCATTTCACTTCCCCGCCGAAGCACTTTACGGAAGATTTATTATTATCCGCAATGGAACGTGCCGGGGCGGAAGATATGGGCGATGATGTGGAAAGGAAAGGCTTGGGTACGCCAGCGACAAGGGCGGACATTATCGAGAAGTTAGTCAAGGACGGATTTGTGAAGCGGGAGAAAAAGCAGATCATACCCACTGAGGACGGATTGAAGCTGATTACAGTGCTGCCCGATGTGGTGAAGTCCCCGAAACTTACCGCCGATTGGGAAAATGCCCTGACGCTGGTAGCGAAAGGGGAGCTTCCTATGGAGGACTTCATGGCGGATATTGAAAACATGGTGTCGGAGCTGATACATACCTATCATGAGGTCAGTGACGAGCAGAAAAAGATGTTCGCACAGGAGCAGGAGGCTCTTGGGGTATGCCCGAACTGCGGCGGTCAGGTGGTAAAGGGAAAATTCGGTGCGTACTGCGTGAAGAAATGCGGCATGAACGTGAGCCGGGTAATGGGAGCTGCCCTTACCGATGCACAGGTCAAGGATTTGCTTGCCGGGAAGAAAATCCTGTTAAAAGGGTTAAAGAGCAAGGCGGGCAAGCCTTATGACGCTTACATCATTCCGAGTGGGACGGAGGAGTACCGCTACACCAAAGACGGGGAAGAAAAAAGCGGGGTACAGTTTAAATTTGTCATGGGATTTCCGAAAAAGAAATCTTCTGGCGGGAAGAAGAAATAAATAGGGGCAGACGGAATGGAATTAAATCAAATTTATCAAAGGGATTGCCGGGAGTATATGCAATCCCTTCCAGATGCTTGTGTAAGCCTGATTATTGCTGATCCGCCGTATGGGATTTCCAAGCAGAAAGCATTTTCAGACCGTTCGCATGGCGTAATTACCGGAATGAGTGAATCATGGGATATATTCGGCAGTGATAGTGAGTATTGTGATTTTACAAGAAAATGGGTTAGCCAGACAAAAAGAATACTGAAAGAAAATGGGAGCATTATTGTTTGGGGAAATTATATCAGCATATTTAAGGTGCAGAAATATTTGGAAGAAACAGGTATGTATTATAAAGGACTGATAACATGGGTGAAACGTGATTCACCGCCAAATGCCACCCGGAGATCCTATGCACTCTCGGCGGAATATGCGGTCTGGTACTGCAAATCAAAAACAGGATGGATTTTTAACCATGACAATTTAAAGCGGTTAAATGGCGGAAAACAGATGAGGGATTTTTGGGATATACCAAAAACCATGACAAAACAGGAATATACCAAGCACCGGACACAGAAAAAATATGAAACAGCAGAAAGGCTTGTAGTTGGTCACAGCAGAAAAGGGGATCTGATTTATATTCCCTTTGCAGGAAGTGGAACAGAAATAGAAGCCTGTATTAGAAACGGGCGTAATTGGCTGGCTACAGAAATGGAAAAATCCTATATAGAAGATTTCATTGTGCCAAGAATAAAGACTGCTATGAAAATGCAGACAACAACAAATTATTAAAACGGAGGAAAAGGATATGTTTACAACCGGAGATAAGTTATTAAATGTGATGAAAGAGGAAGAAATCAGCATTATGGAGCTTTCCAGAATGTCGGGAGTGCCGGAGAGGACGATTATGGATATTCTGGCAGGTATCAGGGAGCCGGAGCTTGGCGTGGTATGCAGGATTGCGGACGGACTTGGTATCTGCGTCCATGAGCTTCGTGCCGATGAGGAACAGTATGCCATATCCGTACAGAAAGATACCCTTGCAAAGCTGATTGTAGTCAGCGAGATGAACAGTGTGGAGCTGGAGGAACTGATACATACCATTCTGGAAAAAGGCATTGAGGAACATGGTTTCTATGAGTAATGCCGGAAAGTAACAGGAAACAGGCTGCAAGATACGGTTTTGTGTCTTGCAGCATAAAGAGCATATTTTCGGAATTGTGTATCTATTGGGTTTGTTATATAATATAACAAGAAATTCTTGGCAGATATTAAGGTGATTAGTATAGAAGAACTAAGCACATTTTCCGTAGAAAATAGGAGGTCTTGTATATGATAGGTACAACAATAGTAAACACACTTTCAACCATTATTATAAATGTATTATCAAATTGTGTTTATGAAGGAAAACAAAAAGCAGTTGATATGGTTAAGTTAAGTACGTTAAAAAAAGAAATTGATGAATGGATAGAAGAATACTGTTTGAAAAATGATGGAAGTATACTGTTATCATCAGCATTTCAAAATTATGTTCATTATCAAAATCCTATTTTGAAAATATATAATTATGTAACAGAAACTAATATTGAAAGAACTCTTGAAAGTAAATTTATAAATGATTTGGTTAGTGAATGCAAAGAGAGTGTGTTATCCTCTGGAAGAACATTTTCAGTTGATGATAATTCAACCGTATATGATTTTTTTAGTAAAATTTTAAATAAATATAAGACATTTTTGGCTAGTAGTCTGAATATGGCAGATAAATATGGATTATATGTTACAGAGCAGACAATAAAGAGTGAATCTGAAGGGATTATAAGAGAAGTTCGGACAGTAGGTGATGATGTTGCAAAAAAGGTATATGATATGCTCAATCAGAAGGAAGATTTAAACGAAGAAAAGAAAATACGAATTTATTTTTCGTTATGTAATTTTCTGTGGCAAGGAAATATCGGAGAAGTTTGTAGTATCTTGCCATTAATTGAAGCCAAAAATCAAGAATTAGACACTGCTATAAAAATGAATCTAAAGATGATTTCTGATTGTGAACTAGAAGAAAGATATTTGTTAGAAGCACTCGATGAAATAAAATGTGAAACTATTAAGAATGATATTATTAGGAGAATTATTTTATTTAATATAGAAAATATTGATATATTGGACAAACTGTTGCTTGCGACAAATGACTTTTGTTTGAAACAGATAATAGAAGATATTATAAAAGGGGATTTTTCTAATATTTATACACAAGAAGTTGAATTGAAATATGGCGCACATATAAATAGTATTAGCAAAAGCGCACATTATGATACAGAGCAATGGCTGGTAGAAAGAATTATGTTTATGTATTTATATAAACAACATACTTATGGAATATATCTTTTGATGGAGGAGCTGATAAAGGGAGAAAAAAATGTATTAGAAGAATTGTTTATATGGGAAAAACAGGAATTAGAATGGATAGATGAATATTCCCAAAATGGAAATATTAATAATTTGAAAAAGATTTGTGTAGTTTTAAAAGGAAAATCAGGTAAATTCCAAAGGCTAAGAATAGAATATAAAAAATTATATTACTTTATTTTAGTTAGAAGTGCAGTGTTGACGGATGATACTGATGTAGATATTATCATAGAAAAATTACCAGATTCTCTTAAAGAGGATATTGACATTCAAGAAATGATACTTTTATTACAAATAAAAAGAGGGGGAGCAGACCAACAAGATATCGTGAATTTTTGTCAAAAAACGAAACGATATATGTTACTATATGACTATTTAATACAGTGGGTAAATACACCAGAAAAGATAATAATATTTTTTGAAGATTATAAATATATATTATCTGAACATATAGTGCTGTTTTTATTGTATATTCAGATGGTAAGGATTGTTAAAGGGGGCGAATGTTCGAAAAAAGTTTGCGAGAGTTATCAAGATAAGTATGGGGATTATTTGGACTTTTTATTAGAGATATATAAAAGCAGTAGAGAAAAGTCAGTATTAGATATGATTGCTATGAAGAGGAAAGATGGCTCTCTTTTATATTTAAATAACCAGACAGAAGAAGTATTGATAGAAGCTTTTATGCAAAACGAAATGTATGATGATGCAATGGAGATAATTAGAAAATATGAAATACTGAAAAAGGTATCCCCAAGAAAATTGAGAATGAAAGCAGCAATTTTGCTTGCGAAAGAAAATGTGTTGGAGGCATTGAATACATTTTTGGGTATATTTGATGTTTATAAAGAAGATCCATATGTTGTAAACAATATTTTATATATTTCACTCCAAAATAAAAGAATAGTTCCTGAAAATGTAATGCTTTATGCTCAAAAAAGTAATAATGTTAATACCTTGGCATTGGTTGCGATGATATATGAGAGAGAGTCTGATTTTGAATTAAGTAGTAAATTTTTAACAATGGCATTACTTAGGAGTGATAAAAATAATATTGATGTATATGGTAAATATTGGGGATTAAGTGTGGGGCAAGGAGATAACACAATTATAACAATAAAAAACATAGACAAGGATACAGCCGTATTTCTTAAAGAAGTAAATACAGGAAATACAATAATTTATTGTATATTTAGTGATAAGGTTTTACCTGAAGAACCATATGAATGGGAAGGTGCAATTCATATATATAAAGAGTATGCTATCAAACTTGGACTATTTAGAAAAAAAGTTGGGGATAGTATAGAAATTGGACAGAGTATGTATATGGTTTCAGAGATTATGCCAATTGATTGCTTTTTAATAAGAAAATGTATGACTAAGTTAATAGAGTGTGGATTGGCAAAAAGCTTTTGTATAGATGAGAATGAAGATAAAATACAGAATCAGAATCAATTTATTGAATGGATTCAAGAAAATGCCATGCCACAAAAAGAATTTGATTGGCTGGAATATTATAAAGATTTTAGTCAGATGCCAACAACACTTTATTCTTTATACAAATGTACAAAATTAACATATGAGCAATTTGTGTTAGCTATGTTTAAAGAAAAAAGTGTAGTTATTAGAAATATGCTGAAAGAGGATAGTGAAAAGGAAAATAATGGTTATGTCTTATCTTTTTCTGCCATGATTCTATTATATAAATTAGGAGTTTCTACTAAAATATTGAATGAGCATGAGGTTGTTATTCCGGTTTCAGTATTGCAGTCATCTAAGGATGAGGCAAAAACAATTGTAGATACTAATGCCAGAGATGTGGTTGCATCTATGGGTGTTTACCAAGGAAAGTTATTTGTCAATGAAACGCCAGAGGAAGAAAAACAATATTGGATGGAGGAATCTGTAAAGATAATGGATTATGCCGAGAAATTAATTTCTATAGATAATTATGAAGATGTTAATTGCGAAGCGTTTAGCAATCATACTCTCAAAGACTTATTTGGAATATGTGATTATGATGCGATGGCTATATCCAAAAAACAGAAAAAAGAAATAATTGCTTGTGAAGCCACATTGATTATCATTTCGCAGGCAAAAGAGTTTGGAATACATACTATAGATATTTTGGATTTTCTTTTAAATATTAAAGAACCAGTGATAAAAATTATTCGCTATATGAAGCAAATGTTGGAGCTGAGGTTAATGGTGATAATTAGTAAAAGAACTGTTGATTATATATCAGAATATTTTTTGACTGTTGGAGAAAATGAGCAAGAAAAAATATTGATAGAATGGAACGACTTTTTATCAAGCGTTGAAACTGTGGGGAAGGAATATAAAAGCATTTTTACACAAGTTTCTACGGAAGTAATGAGAAGTAAATTTTCAGAAAATGAAACATATGATAGTGAGATATGGAGTATATTTGCAAGATATGTATTTCACTATAATGGATTTTTCTTTAGATATGGTTTTAATGAAGAAGGCGAATTTGAAATTAGAACATATAAAAGAATGGATAATGTGGAGGAAGCCAATTAAATCCTTAATATGTATGAAAATGCACTTAGGAGAAATCTTAGGTGCTTTTCTTATATTAATAATCCGAGGAAAGGAGCAGACAAAAATTGAATAAAGTTTACCGTCACTGGTGGCAATGGCTTATGAACGAACCATAGCCGCCTTTTTTATTGCCCAAAAACAATAAACAGGAAATGGAGGTTTACCATGAGAAAATATGACTTAATTTCCGCACTTTCCGCAGAAACATCAAAGGAAGTGGCGAGGAATGAAGAAAGCTGGAAGAAATATCTGAACACAGCATCAAGGCTCTATAAATACCCGTTCAAAGACCAGCTCCTTATTTATGCCCAAAGACCGGATGCCACAGCCTGTGCGTCCATAGAGATATGGAATGAAAAAATGCACTGCTGGGTAAACCGGGGCGCAAAGGGGATTGCCCTCATTGACGATGAGGGCAACACGCACAGCGGTTTGCGGTATGTCTTTGACATATCGGACGTGCATAAGGCAAGGCGCATCGGGCGTTTCCCGCAGCTCTGGGAGATGAAGGAAGAACACCAGCAGGCGGCGCTTGAACGTCTGGAAGGGATTTACGGGGACACCAATAAAGAAACCGGGTTTACGGACAGGATCAGGGAGATTGCTTCCCGGATTGCACAAGACTGTTATGAGGAACTTGCTTCGGATATGGAATATCTGAAAGAGGGAAGTTTTCTGGAAGAACTGGACGAACTGAATATCGCTGTGCGTGTCCGGGAAACACTGGCGGACAGCATCGCCTACACTGTCTTAAAGCGGTGCGGCATGGAAGATGCGGAGCTGGCAGAGGAAATCCAGTTCCCCTATATCCATGAATTTAATACGGTGGAAACCCTGTCGCATATCGGGAACAGCATATCCGATTTATCCAAGCCTGTCCTTATGGAGATTGGAAGGGCAATCGGGGCATATGACAGGGAGAACGCCAGAAATGCAGAAATTAAGAATTTCGTTGAAAAAGGACTTGCAAATACCGCTGGCACACGCTATAATGCTTTAAAGCGTGAAAGCGAAACGCAGGACGTACAACCTGACACACAGACCGGAAACGCCGGGGAAAGGGGAAATAATGATGAATCTGACCTACGAGAAGAACGGGGATTATCTGATACCGATGTTACAGATGGACGAGCAGCCGGAGGGGACACTGACGAAGTACGGGCTGATGAGGAAGAATTACTTACAGGAACACAAGAAGGGAGTCTACACCGGGCTTCTCCTGAAAGGGAAGCTGAAAGAGCATCTTCTGACCATTCAGGAACAGGCGGAGCAGCGGATGGAATTACTGACAGAACAGATGGCGAAAGCCGAGGGCGTGACGGAGGAACTGAAAGCAGCCGATCAGATGAAATGGGTGGGGATGATGAACAACATCAGGCGCTCAGCGGAGGAAATCGTGCTGAAGGAGCTGGTATACAGCCTGTAAATGGGGAAGAAGCAACTGAAAATAAGGGATTGGCAGAGCCGGGTAATGGAGAAAGCACATTATCCGGCTTTTCTTTGTCTGGGGAGGAAATCATCAACAGGCATTGGGCAAAAATTGAAAAGGGCATTTTGCAGTTTGATGAGTTTATGGTGCATAAATGCCCGGACATTGCCGGGGTAATGCTTTTCGAGCCGGATAAGGACAAACAGACGGAATACATCAAAAACAGTTACAGGCATGGGGAATATACAGAGTTTTATGTAGGGGAAGAAAGAGCCGGGTACAGGGCAGACGAAAGCGGCATGACGCTTTGGAGTGGAACATACCAGAACCGGAAGGCGGAAGCGGTTATATCATGGGAAGATGTGAGAAACAGCATTGCTTTTTACATGGAAAAGGGCGAATATCTGAAAGAGGGGCAGATACCGCAGTGGGAAGAACCGAAGGAAACGGAGGTTTACCAGCAGCTCAGTTTATTTCCCACGATAGAGGAACAGATCGGCACGATAGAAGCGGCACAGGCAGGAGAGAAATATATCATGCCCGCCGCTTTTTCTCTGCCAAAAGAGCAGCTTGAAGCCATATTACGCACAGGGGGCGGGCGGGATAACAGCAGGAGCCGGATTTATGCCAAGTACCAGCAGGGGAAAACGCCGGAGGAAATGGCGGAGTTTCTGAAAAATGAATACCGGATTACCGGGAAAGGCTTTGACTTTGGGGAGAATCCCATTTCCGTCTGGTTCAATGAATCCGGCATGAGTATCGGCTACGGTATGTCCGCAAAGGAAAACCCGGTTGCGGTGATGGGCTGGCAGGAAGTGGAGGGCATTGTCCGTTCTATGGTGGAGAATGGCTCTTACATGGGCGCAAATGAAGCGTTCCTTGTGGATGCGGTGGAACGTCAGCGGGTGTCGAATGACCTTTTTAATTTCTTCCGGGACGGTATCGGGGAAACACCGGAGGGCATACCGATTGAAAATTATAATTATCCAGAGAGCATCACAAACCTCTGCGAGCTTTTATCCACTCAGGAGGGGCGGGACACTATCGCCGGGGAGCTTTCCCACGCAAAAGAGCAGCTTGAAGCCGGGGAAAAGCAGATAAAATGGCGGTATGTGAAAAGCCCGGAGCATCTGCTTATGGAGATTGCAGATTTAAGCGTGGAGAAAAAAGAATATCCGGCACAGGATAGTGTGGGTTTGCTGTATGAGGATTTTATTACACAGGACGAGATAGACGCCCGTCTGACAGGCGGAAGCGGCTATCATCAGGGGCATTTCCGCATCTATGAGTATTTTATAGAGGGGCATGATAAAAAAGAAAATATTGACTTCCTTAAAAATGAATACGGTACAGGCGGCGGTTCGCCAGCCTTAATCGGTTCAGACCGGAGTGATGAATGGCACGATTCCAAAGGAATCAAACTGGAGAAAGGCAGGATAGGCGATCCATACGCAAAAGTGCTTTTAAAATGGAATGTGGTGGAGAAGCGCATCAGGGAGCTTGTAAATGCGGATAAATACCTTACGCCAAAGGGCAAGGAAGCCTATGCGCAGTACAAAAAAGAGCAGGCGGAGGAAGCCATGCGCCGGGAGCAGGAAAAGCTGGAGCATGGTATCCGGGTGGAGTGCAGGGATGCCATAGAACAGGCGATTGCGGAGAAATTTGACGGTTATACCCTTCCGGGGGATACTGCCGAGGGCGTTATCAGGCAGTATGGGAAGGAACGGGTGGAGATTGTGCTTGCCAACACAATCATGCACTTATCCCATGACGGGCGTTTTTCCCCTGACAATAAGGAGTGGGCGAAAAGCCTTATGCCTTCCGCTGACTGGCAGACAAGGGATTATATCGTCACTTCCCACCCGGCTGTGCTGGACGGTTTTACCAACCAGACAAGGCGGTACATAGAGCGTGAAAGGGAGCCGGAAAAGGCAGCTGTACCGGAACGGGGAACAGATACTTCCGGGCAAAAGGCGCAAAGTTCCGAACCGGAACATCAAACAAGTGACAGTGAAAAAGCGCTGATGGAAAGGCTTGCGGAGATGTCCGCAGTGGTAAAAATCTGCGGTGCGCTGTCCATGAAAGATGTGGTCGGCTGGAATGAGGATACCGGGGCGGTTGCCATAGAGGATGCTGACAGGCGGTTAGAGGGAAAGGCGGTTTATGACGCCTTGTTTTTAGAAGCTGCCGATTATGTACTGATGCAGTCATTAAGCGGCAATGCGGAAAAAGCAGTGGAGATGGATGCGCTGCTGAAGGAGGCGCAAAAGTATGCGGCACGTTACAGGAATGAGCCGGGACAGCAGAGGGAAGAACAGGCTGCGGAAGTTTCTGAAGCAGAGCAGGCGGGGGAAAAGAAAAAAGAACATTTCCCGGATGCAGAGCCGGAAAACCGGACAGAAGAATTAGAGTCGGATATTTCAGGACACGACATTCAAAAGCAGACAGAAAAAGTAACTGTTGCCATAGAAACATCAATTCATTTCTCCGAGCCGGAATATGGCTTTGTCACAGATGATTCAGCGGGTGGGAATGGTATAAAATACCGCCTTGTGACACTGGACGATGAGGGGTACATGATACCTTATCTTCCTGATCATCAGTTTTTCATGAGTGAAGAACTGATACAGGAATACATAGAAGCCCATGCAGAAGAAATAGAAGTCATTTCATATGATGACATGGGATATGATTCTATTCGGATACAGAAAGCGTATCAGGAAGAAACAGAACAGGAAACAGAAAAAGATGTTTTCCCCGACATTGACACACAGGCAGTCCGGGAGCATCTGGAAAAAGCGGGCATTGTAGACGGGCAGCTTGTAGATGAAAATGCTTTAGAGAACGATCCGTTTATCCAGCAGGTCATGCGGGACGTGGAAACGCTGACCGGGGAAAAGACGGGAGAGCCGGGGAAAGCATCAGAAAAAGCACCGGAGATTGACAAATCGGGCGCAGCCAATTACCGGATTTCTTATAATGAAGCAGAAAACACAGGAAAAGGCTTTGCACCAAAAGAGAAATTCCGGCAGAACGTGGAAGCAATACGAACCCTTGAAAAGATTGAGAATGAACGCCGCACTGCAACGCCGGAGGAACAGGAGATTTTAGCAAAGTATGTGGGGTGGGGCGGTCTTGCCGATGCCTTTGATTCTTCCAAGTCAAATTGGGCAAATGAGTATCAGGAATTAAAGAGCCTGTTATCCCCGGAGGAATACGCTTCCGCAAGGGAAAGCACGTTAAATGCCCATTATACAAGCCCTGTCATCATTCAGGCAATCTATGACGCAGTGGGCAGGATGGGATTTACCAAAGGGAATATGTTAGATCCCGCCGCAGGCATTGGGAATTTCTATGGCTGTCTGCCGGAGGAAATGCAGGAGAGCAGGCTGTATGGGGCGGAGCTTGACGGGATTACCGGGCGCATCGCAAAACAGCTTTACCCTCATGCGGATATTAAAATCACAGGCTTTGAGAACACCAGTTATCCCAATGACTTTTTTGACGTGGCGGTGGGGAATGTGCCTTTCGGACAATATAAAGTGTCTGACAGGCAGTATGACAAGCACAACTTCCTGATACACGATTATTTCTTTGCAAAGACACTGGATAAGGTCAGACCGGGCGGCATTGTTGCCTTTGTCACTTCAAAGGGGACAATGGATAAGAAAAACCCGGAAGTGCGGAAATACCTTGCACAGCGGGCGGAGCTTTTAGGGGCGGTCAGGCTCCCGAACACAGCGTTTAAGGAAAATGCGGGTACGGAGGTCACTTCGGACATTCTGTTCTTAAAGAAGCGTGACCGGGTAATGGATATTGAACCGGATTGGGTGCATCTGACGGAAAAGAACGGTATCGTAATGAACCAGTATTTCGCAGACCACCCGGAAATGATACTCGGCAAAATGGAGATGGTTTCCGGGGCGCATGGCATGGAAAGCGCCTGTCTGCCGGACACTTCCCTTCCCCTGTCGGCGCAGCTTAAACATGCCCTTTCCCATGTGGAGGGCAGCATCGAGCAGGCGGATTTTAACGAGATTGACGATGAACTGGCAAAGGAGAACATACCCGCCGATCCGGACGTGAAGAATTACAGCTATACGGTTGTGGACGATACGGTGTATTACCGGGAAAATTCCATTATGAAGCCTGTGGACGTGTCGGAAAAGGCGGAGCAGAGAATGAAGGGCATGGTGGCAATCCGGGACTGTACGCAGGAACTGATAAACTTCCAGTTGAACGAATACCCGGAAGACATGATTAAAAACAAGCAGGCGGAGTTAAACCAGCTCTACGATGATTTCTCCAAGAAATTCGGTCTTATCAGCTCACAGACCAATAAAAGGGCGTTCAATCAGGATGCCAGCTACTGCCTGTTATGCTCCCTTGAAAGGCTGGACGATGAGGGGAACTTTATCGGCAAGGCGGATATGTTCACGAAACGAACCATTAAGAAACAGGAAGTTGTGACGAGCGTGGACACAGCCAGTGAAGCGCTGGCGGTATCCCTCAGCGAGAAGGCGGGCGTGGACTTAGCCTATATGTCACAGCTTGCGGATAAAAGTGAGGAAGAAATCACAAAGGAGCTTGCCGGGGTAATCTTCCAGAACCCGGTGACGGAGGAATGGGAAACCGCAGACGAGTATTTAAGCGGGAACGTGCGGGGGAAGCTGTCAGTGGCGAGAACCTTTGCGGAGAACCACCCGGAATATGCCATTAACGTATCCTCTCTGGAAAGCGTACAGCCGAAGGAGCTTGACGCATCGGAGATAGAGGTGCGTATCGGCGCTACATGGATTTCCACAAAATATATTGAGGACTTCATGCGTGAAACTTTTGAAACGCCGGAATACCTGTTTGACCGTAAGACAATGGGCGTACAGTTTTCCAATGTGACCGGGCAGTGGAACGTGAAAGGGAAAAATGCGGACAGGGGAAATGCCCTTGTCAACATGACTTATGGCACAAGCCGGGCAAATGCTTACAGGATTTTAGAAGATTCCCTGAACCTTCGTGACACCCGTATCTTTGATGTGGTTATGGAGGAGGGGAAGGAAAAGAGAGTCCTCAATAAAAAAGAAACCATGCTTGCAAGCCAGAAGCAGGAAGCCATAAGGGAAGCATTTAAGGACTGGGTATTTCGTGATCCGGAGCGCAGGCAGGATTTATGCGCAAAGTATAACGAGCTTTTCAATTCCACAAGACCGAGGGAATATGACGGTTCGCACTTAAAATTCCCCGGCATGACGCCGGACATCGTACTCAGACCGCACCAGCTTAACGCAGTGGCGCATCAGCTATACGGGGACAATACGCTGCTTGCCCATTGTGTAGGGGCGGGAAAGACCTTTGAAATGATTGCTGCGGCAATGGAAAGCAAGCGGCTTGGATTGTGCCAAAAGAGCTTATTTGTCGTGCCGAACCATTTGACAGAACAGTGGGCGAGTGACTTTCTGCGCCTGTATCCGGGGGCGAATATCTTAGCGGCTACAAAAAAGGATTTTGAACCCGCCAACCGGAAAAAGTTCTGCTCCCGGATAGCGACAGGGGATTATGACGCTGTGATTATCGGTCACAGTCAGTTCGAGAAGATTCCGCTTTCTACCGAAAGGCAGATGGCAATGATTGAAAGGCAGATAACAGAAATTGAAATGGCAATCGAAGCCCTCAAAGCGGAGAATGGCGAGCGTTACTCCATTAAGCAGATGGAAAAGACAAAAAAATCACTTTCTACCAGATTAAGCCGCTTAAACGATTCCAGCCGGAAAGACAATGTTGTGACCTTTGAACAGTTGGGCGTGGATAAGCTGTTTGTAGATGAAAGCCACAATTATAAGAACCTCTTTTTATACACAAAGATGAGGAACGTGGCGGGCATCGCACAGACAGAAGCGCAGAAATCCTCGGATATGTTTGCCAAGTGCCAGTACATGGACGAACTGACCGGAGGGAAGGGAATCACGTTTGCAACAGGTACGCCGATCAGCAACAGCATGACGGAGCTTTATACAAATATGCGCTATCTCCAATACAATACCTTACAGCGTCTGGGATTAGGGCATTTCGACAGTTGGGCGGCATCGTTCGGGGAAACACAGACAGCGATTGAGCTTGCGCTGGACGGCGCAAAACACGAACCGCCCAGCCCGTCACCCTCGACCGCCTTCTCTACGAGATCCAGCGTCACCTTGCAACGCTCGCCGGTATAATTCAGCACCAGCACCAGCTTGTCGTCGTCGTAGAGGTACACGGAATTGAGAAACGTGTCCACCAGAAAGGCGCGGTACCCTTCGTCGGTGACGTCTCCGTCCCTGAACCGCTCCAGAAAGTAGACCACCTGATCCCGCTCCAGCGTCGGCTCCGCTATGAGCTGCTGGGCGATCCCCTTCTCAATCTGGCCGCGCTCTGCCTCCAGCTCCATGAGGCGCGACTTCGTGCTGGGCGTTATGATCCCGGCCTCAATCGCTGCGAGCATATTCTGGATCGCCTTCTCGTTTTCCTTCTGGCGTGCTTCAAGCGCTCGGAGGGCGCTCTGATCCTTCTCACGCTGCTGAAACTCCATGCACCGATCCGCGACCTCGCTCACGAAGTCGTCGGAGTGTATCAGATCGACAAGCTCGTCAACTACCAGCTGCTCGATCCACTCCTTCTGAGCCCGCTCCTTCTGGCACTTATGCACCCGGCGGCCGTTACATGTGTAATAGTTATACACCCGGCCGCTCCGTCCGGTGCCTCCGTCTCCCGTCATAGGCTCCCCACAATGACCGCAGAACAGCTTCGCGGTGAGCAGAAAGCTGGTGGCTCTGTCTGCTGCCGGTGCCCGGTGGTGCTTCTCCACCATGCCCTGACACCGATCGAACAGCTCCCGATCCACTATGGCCGGGATCCCGTTCTCCACCCGTATGTCGCGGAACTCATACACGCCGACATATTTCTCATTTTGGAGGATCCGGCGCAAACTGTTTTTATTGAATAGGCCGCCGCGGCTCGTCCGGTACCCTTCATCATTCAGGCGGGTGTATATATCCTTCGCCCGCTCGCCCGCTGCGTATTCTTCAAAGATCCGGCGAACGATCGGAGCCGTGGCCGGATCTATCTCAAAACGACCGTCCGGGCCTTTCCTGAGTCCGAGCACCGTCTGGCCCAGTGTTTTGAGCTCCAGAGCGCTGTCATAATATCCGCGTTTCACGTTCTGGCTCAGGTTTTCGCTGTAATACTCAGCGTAGCCCTCCATGACCGACTCCAAAATAATGCCCTCCGGCCCCTCCGGGATCGACTCCTTCGCGTAGAATATGCGGACGCCGTTTCTTTTCAGCTTGTACTTGTACATGGCCGAGTCGTACCGGTTACGGGCGAAGCGATCCATTTTCCAGCAGATCACGGCCTGAAAGACGCCGCGCTCGCAATCCCGGAGCATACGCTGGAAGTCTGGCCGCTTGTCTGATCTGCCGGTGAGGGCCTTGTCTACATATTCACCCACGACCGTGAGGCCGTTCCTCCGGGCGAAGTCGTGACACTCCCTGAGCTGCCCCTCTATACTTTCTTCGCGCTGGCCGCTGCTGGAGTATCGGGCGTAAATAACCGCCGGGATCAGCAGGGCCGCTTTTTTCTGCGCCATTATGCCCCACCCCCTGAGAGCCGAGAGGCGGCCGCTTTATAGATCGCCGTCCCTTTATGTGGGTGAATATAGTCCTCTGGCTCCCTGCCATTGAGAGAGCGCAGCAACGACGGATCGGCAACGACCTGATCGGCGAAACTGTAAAATGAACCGACAGCCGGATCTGCCAGCATATTGCCAAGGCCAGATCCCTGCAAACTCTGGCGCACAGCATAACCAAACAGCGCCGCCCGATCGCGCTCGTTTGCCTGATAAATCACACTCCTAAACAAGCCTTTGGCTCCGATAAATGCGGAAAATTCAATATTAAACCCATTAGCTAAAGCGACCAGCCACGGAGCAGGACTTTCTAAATCATCATCACCGACTAACCGACTAATCATACAAGAAGCATCGTCTTTTGTTATTCCGTCGGGAATAAACGTCCCATGACTTTTCAAACATTCAAGCTGTCGCTCTGTTGGTGCATCGTGTTCTATAACCTCAGTTTTAAACGGAGCAAGAAGACCTTCATTCATAGCTTTTTCAATAGCCTGCTGCTCATTTATTCCGGTACGAATTTTTATGCGCCTTTTTCCTTGCTCGTCGTTCCCTATAACTTTATAATTTGAATAATTCAAAAAACACCCAAGAGTACCAACAGTCTGACCTAAATCTATATGACTAAGCTCTTTAATCTGCTCGCGTTTTTCTTGTTCGTGTTTAATTGTGACATTGTTTCCGATCCGCTTCGCTGGCTCTACCTTTTCCTTCGGAGTCTCTGGTAGCTTTTTGAGTTTCTCATGCACCGGACTGTCTGGATCTGCGAGCTCGTCGATCCACGAAGTCCTCTTTTTTACCTCTGGAGCTGGCGGCGGTGTGGCCGCTAGCTTTTCTTTTTTTACCGGATCAGGATCCGGCCGTTTCTTGAATAACTTGTCAAAAAGTCCCATAATAACCTCCACGCCCGCCTTCGTGCGGGCTTCTTTTTTATCTATAACCAGAGTTGCCCCCTCCGGCAGAAGGGGCAACTCCGAGCTTTACCTTTTACGCTTCTTGTGCCATTTCAACCGGATCACGTTTTTTATATTTTCCGGTATCGACGAGATCGTCGAGGTAGCCGAGGGCCTTCTCTTTTCCTTCGTCATTCAGAGAACGAAAGCGATCGAGAAGCTGCCGCTCTCTCGGCTCTGGTGGAATGTGCAGGCTGACGGGCTCTTTTCTGCCGTACAACATTTCAACAGAAACGCCGAGCACGCTCGCAATTTTGAGCATTTTGTCCACGCCTATGTTCAGCTCGTTTGTTTTGCCCTTTAGAATGTCGTCCACGGTAGAAGTGCCGAGCCCGGCGGCTTGCGCCAACTGCGACGGCCTCATGCCGCGATCCTTCAGGAGCTCGTCGAGCCTTTCCTTCATCAAGTGTTCACCTCCCTTCACCTGTTAAGTATATCAGGAAAAACGCCCCTTGTAAATAAATTTTTCCGATTTACCGGAAAAAATTCAAGAAAAGGCTTGACAAATTCCGGTCAACCGGTATAATGGAGACAATTCTTCCGGTAAGCCGGAAAACGAAAGGAGAACAAAACACCATGATGAGAGAAGAATTTGAACAGAGAACCGGTTTTTTTCCGACTTTATCCCTTTATTCCATTATTGAAAAATATTACATGAATTTTGACGGAGACAAGGACGCATTTTGCAAGGCGTACAAAAAGGACGCCGACGGACTCGCGACCAAGATCCAGCACGAGGCAGA
>Ga0137297_10976_pt1 | contig 18235 bp, 18 predicted proteins | sample RamsorincwithD2O_FD_97191 | JGI IMG/M metagenome (GOLD analysis project Ga0137297, IMG submission 97191) | Mouse cecal microbial communities from Vienna, Austria - Mucin amended with D2O | ecosystem: Host-associated > Mammals > Digestive system > Large intestine > Cecum | place: Austria: Vienna... | reverse complement strand
TATTCTTTGGGTTTTATCTTGCGTAAATATCTGGATGGTTACATCACTACGATAAAACGACGCTGCTATTTCTTCTCCCTCTAACACCTTAATACTTGGGTCTTGGGCTGTTTCTCCACTAACCTCTCCACCTGTCTGGTTATTCTTATTTGGGTCAACTGGTCTTCCTCCTGTATTCGAGTTTAGATTTGGATTACCACCAGAGTTTCCTCCTTGATTACCACCGCCAATGCCATTTTCTCCTCCCTCGGAGCTTCCTCCAATATCTGTACCTGGTATTATCCCTATCCCACTATACAAGCCATTATCTTTTAACTCATTTTGCAGTTGTGCAAGTTGGGCATTATCATAGGTTGTTTCGTTGGTTATTAAGTTTTTCGTATCTTTTGCTTGTAAGATAATACCGTTTTCTCCTATAACTGCATTAAGGGTTATCCCCGCTAAAATGATTAGTACGACTATTGTTACTTCTCGTACTTTCCATATTCTTTCCACGCAAAAAAGCAAGGCGAATTCTTTGTCGTTTGAATTCGTCTTGCTCTATTTTTTTCTTTTTTTATCTTTGTATTACATCATTGATAATAACCGTAAAGTTATATCCTCTACCATCATCCGACTCACTGTTTTCTCGGTTATAGTATTCGTCTACTATGTTTTGGTCGATGTTACGGATTTGGTCTTCGGTTAGCGGTTCTTCTTGGGATAAGATTTCTTGCATGCTTTGCATATTTTCTGCTTTTTCCACATATCCTGTTAAAATTAGAACTACAACTAAGATAAGCCCTGCGGCTAAAAGAACAATGCCTTGTTGTTTCATATTCCATTCCTCACTTTATTTGATATACTTTCTTGCCCTTTCTACGGCAAGTACAGTGTCTACATCATTAACAATTCCATCTTCTATCATTTTTTCCAATTCGTCAAGTGGTATACTGAAACTTTCTAAATATTCGTCTGGGTCTAAATTTAAGTCATGCGTCTTTTTCGCATTACGTGCTAAGAATAGGTGCATAACAGTCGTACAACTGGCTGGATCTAAGTAAAACGAACCGAGTGAGATCCACTCGTCTGCTTCACATCCTGTTTCTTCTAGCAATTCACGTTTTGCAGAAGTAAGAGGATCTTCTCCTTTTTCCATGAGTCCACAAGCAATTTCAATCGACTCCAATTTCCAACATCCTACTCGTGGTTGTTTGGTTAGAAAGACTTGGTTATCTTCCGTGATAGCAAGCGTTCCAACGGCTTCATTTTTTCGTACCAATTCTCTTACGATGGTTTTTCCATTTGGTAATTCAATATCTAATATGTCTAATTTTAGAAAACCCTCGTGAACACAGGTAGATTTTTTCACATTTAGTTCCATTTTAACCCTCCAAACTTTTCTGTTTCATTCCTTTATACCATTTTGTGAAAATGGCTAGATAAATCAAGGATAAGCACATTCCTGCTAATACATCACTTGCATAATGTACACCTAAATAAATACGACTACTACAAATTCCTAGGATAAGCAAAGTTAGTGAAATGCAAAGTATATTTCTTTTTGTTTTGTTCTTTTCATTGCAAAAAATGAGATAAATGAGAAAGCCATAAAATGCTGTATTTACCATTGCATGAGCAGATGGAAAACTAAATCCAATTTCTTCAATGATGCCAATATCTACTGGTCTTGGTCTTCTTGCAATTTCCTTGATAACAACATTGAGCAGTGTTACCAAGACTAAGTTGAGTGGAATAGCAATTCTTGTTATTTTTTCTTTGCGAAAAAGAACTAACAAAAGTGTAAATACCACTAAGAAAACGGCTCCTCCTGTTGCAGTAATCACGCGGAAAAGGATGGTTACCTGTCCAGATATCATTGGTCGGAAAAAGGAATACACCTTTTCGTCAAATGCTTGTATTTGATTACTTGCTAGAGAATATACAATGATTAGAAACAATACAATCGATACGGATATAATCAATATCCTACGATTTTCCCAGAAAAACTGCTTAATTTTCTCCATTTTTTTCCTCAATTTCTTTTATCTCTTGTTTGTTATCAAAGAATTTCTTGAGTCCTTGTAATCCTAAGATAATTACTCCTCCTAAGATAAAGAATACAATGTGGAAACTGCCAAAATTCATAGCTGGTTGTGCGACATCTAATGTAGTAGGTCCTTGTATAATGGAATAAAGGGAACCTATCATAAGTCCTAAAATACAATAGATACTTTGTGAACGAAACTTCTCTAGGCATTTTTTAATTAAACGGATCACACAGATAATACCAGTTAGAATGCCAAGTCCAAAGATAATAACAACTGGTAAGTACGCTAAGTTGAGTGTTAATACCTCTTTTAAGGCTGAGACGATTGGTACATAAATTCCACAAATGAGTAAAATGGTAGAACCAGAAATTCCTGGCAATACCATAGCAGAAATGGCTACCATGGCAACCAAAAAGATGTATATCCCAAGTCCAAAGTTCAAATTTGCAATGTCTACCTTAAAGCCTTCTCCTCCTGCTGGACTAAGAAGTCCAATCAAAAGAACAACCCCAATTCCAATAAGAGTAAAGATAATGTTCCAATATTTTCCCTTTAGTACCTCTTTTTCTTCCAAGATGATAACCGGAATGGCAAACAAGATAAAGCCTAAGAATAACGAACTTACTTGATAGATGTGGGACTCGAAAATGCTTGTTAAGGCAAGAACAGCAAGGACTAATCCAATCCCCCAGCCAATCCCCAATTTGAATAGATATTTAATCGCCTTTATTTTTTCTTCTTTTTTTCCTGCAATTAGACTGTCTAATGCGCCAATAAATTTATCATAAAATCCTAGTAAAAATGCAATGGTTCCGCCTGATACACCTGGCACACTATCTGCTAGTGCCATGCAGAACCCATTAATTAAGTTCATAATCATCTTCATTTGTTTTCTCCTCTTTTTGCTCGTTTTTACTTATTATATCTTAAATTTCTGATTTATTCAATCTTTTTCGTATTAGATACCAATCTTGTATTCAATTTCTTCCATATGAGGAAACATCTCTTTAATTCTTCGCATTGTTACCATTGCCATACGTGGTTGCGGATTTTTCGGGTCCTCGCTTAATAATTTTTGAGTATAGCAATTTTCTGCTGTTTTGAATAATAAATAACGGTTTCGTACATAGGTAAAAAAGATTTGGTATCCATCATCTAAATTCTGATTAAATTCTTTGAAAGTATATTTTCCGTCCATCGTTTCCCCTTTACTGTATCATTGTTTGAAATTCTTGCTCTGAAAGTATGGTTACACCAAGTTCTTGTGCTTTTCTTAGTTTGCTTCCTGCCTCTTCTCCTGCTAAAACATAGTCTGTTTTTTGGGATACCGAACCAGAAGTTTTTCCACCAAATTTTTCAATGATTTCACTGGCTTCTTCTCTGGTAAAGTTTTCTAAACTGCCGGTTAGTACAAAGGTTTTACCCATAAATCTTTCGTCTGCATCTTCGTCTTTCTGGGCAATGGTATTTACCCCTGCTGCTTCTAGCCTTTGGATTAAATCTCTTGTCTGGTCTTGTGCAAAAAATTCGTGAATACTAATCGCTGTAATTTCTCCAATATCGTTTTGTAAGTTAAGACTTTCGATAGAAGCCTCCATTAGTGCTTCAATCGAGCCATATCGGCGGGCTAATTCTTTTGCCATTTTTACGCCAATGTGTGGAATTCCCAAAGCAGTAATCAGTTTGAATAAATCTCTATTTTTACTCTCTTCAATAGCATTGATTAAGTTTTGTGCAAATTTCGTTCCATTCTTTTTCAAAGATGCAATATCTTCTAAACGTAAAGTATAAATATCTGCTATGGTCTTAATCAATCCTCTGTCTAGCAATTGCTCAATAATAGAGTAGCCTAGTCCGTCAATATCCATTCCTTCTTTGGAGGCAAAATGCACAATACTGCGAAGTGCCTTTGCACTGCATTCAATTCCTGTGCATCGAGTAGCTGCTTCGCCTTCTTCGCGAACGGCTGGTGCTCCGCAAACTGGGCATACGGTTGGCATTTGAAAGATTTTTTCTTCTCCAGTTCTCTTTCCTTTGATGACATCAACTACTTCTGGGATAACATCTCCTTGCTTTTGAATAACAACCGTATCGCCAATACGTAGGTCTTTTTCCTTGATAAAATCTTCATTGTGCAAAGTCGTCTTGGAAATGAGCGAACCATCTACTTGAACAGGCTCTAAGATAGCCATTGGTGTAATTGCTCCTGTTCGTCCAACTTGGCAAGTAATATCTCGTAATTTAGTTTCTTTTCGCTCTGGTGGATATTTGTATGCAATCGCCCATTTGGGTACTTTATATGTGGTGCCTAGCAACTCTCTTAAATGAAGATTGTCCACTTTAATAACGGCACCATCAATTCCAAAGGTTAAGTCTTGTCTTTCTTCTCCAATTTTTTGGATTGCTTTTACAATATCTTCTCTTGTTTTACAACTCATACAAACTGGGTCAATCTGAAAGCCAATTTCTTCTAAATAGTGCAATTCGTCATAATGGGATTGAAAAGTTTTGTCTTCGATTTTTTGCACATTGAAAATATAGATATCTAATGGCCTTTTCGCTGCTATGCTTGCATCTAATTGACGAAGGGAGCCTGCTGCTGCATTTCGGGCATTGGCAAAAAGCGGTTCTTCTAAGATTTCTCTCTCTTCATTCATTTTTGCAAATTCTTTTTTACCAATAAACACTTCTCCACGAACGGTAATATTTATCTTTTCTTTGAGCTGTTTTGGAATGGATTTTACGGTTTTTAAGTTATCTGTTACATCTTCTCCAATCAGTCCATTTCCTCGTGTTGCTCCTCGTACAAGCACACCATTTTTGTATTCTAGTGCAACAGATAAGCCATCAATTTTGGCCTCTACCACATAGGCTAATGGCTCATGGTACTCTTCTGCCTGTTTGGTTACACGTTCAATAAACTCGTCTAGTTCTTCAAAAGAAAAAATATCTTGCAAGCTTTGTAAAGGCACTTCATGTTGTACCTTTTCAAACCCTTCTTTGACATGCCCCCCTACTTTTTGGGTAAGGGAATCCTTGGAAAGAAAATCTGGAAATTGTTTTTCCAGATTTCGTAATTCTACCATTAGCATATCATACTCGAAATCAGATATTTCTGGTGCATCGTCGTCATAATATCTTTTCGCATGATATTCTACAGTTTCTCGCAATTCTAAAATTCTTTTTTGCGCTTCTTCTTTTTTCATTTGTCTTTTTTACTCCTTTTGACCTGCTTTTTCTTTCTTGTTACTGGTATCGTCTTTGAATAAATCTTTTCCGCCTTTCATGTATTCAATTCCAGAGAAAATAGTAGCAATGACACATACCACCATCATAAGAGTTGTAATTCCATTCCATATCATTTCTCCGACTGGTAAGCCTCCACCGAATACATTACCAAACGCATGACGGTCAATAAAAGCAAAACCAATTGCAATAATTTGCGTAACTGTTTTTAGTTTACCCCAGTTATTAGCAGCTATTACATTTCCATTTTTTTCAACTGCAATTAAACGGAAACCAGAGATTAAAAATTCTCTTGTTAGAATAATCGCTGGAATAATGGCTGGGATTTTCCCCATTTCAAGTAATAACATCATCGCAACTAAAACCATAATTTTATCTGCGATTGGATCTAAAAATTTGCCAAATGTTGTGATTTGATTTCTGCTTCTTGCAATATATCCATCCAACTTATCTGTTAATGCAGCAAGTAGAAAAATAGCGTCTAGAACAATGGCAAGAATGGCAACTCCTCCAATTTCTCCCGGGATATGAAAAAGTGGAATAACGAGCATAATAACAACTAAAATCATGCGAGCAATGGTTAATTTATTGGCTAAATTCATATTGATTTCCTCCTAAAATAATTCTATTCATTGGTAACGACATTATATCGATAAACAAGCAAAAAGGAAATAGAAAATGTAAAATTTCATTTCTTTTTGCTACCATAATTGCACAATCGCATGAACCGCCCTATCTTCTTTGCGTATCATAGCAATAGTATGCTTTCCATCCACTTTTGCATAATGACATTCTACCATTTCTCCATACTTAATTTCTTTTTTGTAAGTAATGCGGATATGGTTTAATGGTTCTTGGAAAAACACCTCATCTGGCAAGGCTTCATAGGCTAAATTTAAGTAATAGGTATTATGCAAATGTCCATTATTATCAATCTCGTTTTTATGGATTTTGTAATCGATACTCGTATAATTTTCTGGCTCTTTTAATCGTTCTAGTTCTTCTTCAAATACCGTGATTTCTTCTGGCTCATAGCTGCTTACAATTTCTTCGGTTAATTTCGCCAATTTCCCTTGTTCAATATCCAGCAGAGTCCATTTAGAAGTGCCTTTTACACAAAGTTCTCCGCTCTCATCTCGCATTTCGAAATCTCGATAGGTATAGCAACGAATCATTTTTCTACCCCAGGTGGTAATCGTTAATTCTTCTTGGTATTTTGGTCTTTTTAGGACTTCTACATACCAATCAATTAAAATCCATCCTACCTTTTTGTCTGCTAAGTCTTGATATCCATATCCAACTTTATCCGAATGATAGCCCGCAATACTTTCTAACATCTTCAAAATGGCTTCATTTTTGAGTTCTCCATTGTGGTCCATATCGTCTAAGCGAAACTTAAATTTTTCTATATATTTCATGTTATTTTCTCTCCATATATTTTTTCATTGCTTTTAATTCTTTTTTTGCTTGTGTGTAGCCCTCATCATATAAGTCTTGCAATTTCTTTTTATCTTTTTCCAGTCTTCCGACTGTTACTTCTTTCTGTGGTCGCAAGATATAGATTTTTCCCTCTTTCTCAAGAGTATCCATCCTCTCACGCAAAGCATTGTATCTTTCTGGCATAGTCAATAATTTTTCAATCAATTTTGGTTGGCTTTTGTATGCCAAACGATACACTTGTTTTTCTTTGTTGGTCAACAATTTTTTGCGAAACTTTTTATCTCTGGTCAATACAACAATAATGTTATCATAGCCTTCTTGGATTGCCCAGTCGACCGGCACACTATCTGCTACTGCTCCATCTAGGTAGTAATCCTTTCCGAGTTTCACTCTTCTCGAAGCAAGTGGCATACTAGAAGATGCTTGTACAACTCGGTTATATTTTTCCGGCTTCATTTCGCTTTTCTCATAATATTCCGCTTTCCCAGTTGTGCAATTGGTAACGCAAGAAACACATCTTATCTTGGATTGCGCAAAAGCCTCTTCGTCAAAAGGGATTTCTTTTTTGGAGATTTCTTCAAAGAGATAATCAAAACCAATAATTCCTTTGCTTCTTGCTAATGCTTCTCTTCCAATATATTTTGGATTATCACAATAGGTTAAGTTAATTTGTGCACTTCTTCCTTTTTGCCCTGAGACGTAGTTCATAGCATTTAAGGCTCCAGCGGATACTCCTACTACACAATCTACTGGTAAATTCTCTTCTAAAAACGCATCTAGCACACCAGAGGTATACATGCCTCGTAAGGCTCCTCCCTCTAGTACCAACGCTGTTTTCATTTCTTTTAATTCTTGGTTGCGAACAAAATCTGCAATTTCTTGAAACACCGTATTTTGATACAAAGGTGCATCATTGTCCAAAAACATTTGAGCAATCGTTTTCGTGCCTTGTGCTTGTAGTTTTTGGATACGTTTATCTTCCTTGACTTTCTCGTCTACGCGATACCATTTCAAAAGGCCTGCTTTTTGGTAAAGATAGGCTTGCAAATCACACTCGAGTTTATCGCAAAGATGGACAAATTTTGCTTCTGGTGTTTTTCTCTCTTCAAATTCGTCTATCAATGCTTGCATCTGGCTAAATTTTGGCAATTTGCTGAGTGTTTGATGAACTGCCTCTTTTCCTAGTTTTTTCTTTTCTTCTTGGGTCATTCCGTCAAATGGCGTAATATCTCCTATTTTAATCTCTTCGGTTTCATGAAGAGAAATCATTGCCATAATTTTATTCACATCTAAGTGTAGGTCTGTTTGCTCTAAAATACACCAGGCAAGCATTTGGCAACCATAAATATGATCTGCTACGGATTCACTTTTTTCTTTTTCAATACTCCAATCTTTCCATCCCTGTCTTTTTAATGTTTTTAGCAAATTCAATTCTTCATAAGTTTCTAAAACTGCTTGTATATCAATTTCCTTCATGTTATTTCTTCCTCACTTTTCACTACCGCAAATTATATCTTTTTTTTACTCCTTTTTCAAGCCAAAACGCAAAAGAAAAGTCATTCGTTTCCGTCTGACTTTTCGCTTTCCTATTCCTTTATTTCTTTTGCCAGTTTGCCAATTGCTTTGGTTTCAATACGAGATACATAACTCCTGCTAATACCTAGCATTTCTGCAATTTGGTTTTGTGTCTTCGGTTTGTTCCCATCTAGCCCAAAACGTAACTCAATAATGGTTTTCTCTCTTCCTTTTAGGATTTCCTGAATTTTTTCATATAACTTTTTTACCTTGAATTTCAAGTCTACTACATCTTCTACACTTTTTTCTTGGTTTTCTAACACTTCTTGCAAGGTAACAACATTATCTTCCTTATCTTTTCCGATTGGTTCTTCTAAGTATACTTCTGCTGCTAATTTCTTCGTACTACGCAAATGCATCAAAATCTCATTTTCGATACATCGAGATACATAAGTAGCAAGGCGTACTCCTTTGTTTTGGTTAAAACTTTGTATTCCTTTCATCAACCCAATCGTTCCAATCGAAATTAGGTCGTCTTGGTCGTTTGGATTGGATGTATATTTTTTACTAATGTGTGCCACCAATCTTAGGTTTCTTTCAATCAGTATGTTTCTTGCCTCTTCATCTCCTTGTTGTAGTTTGTTTAGATATTCTTGTTCTTCTTCTGGCGATAGTGGTTCTGGGAATAGCTGATTGCCAGAAATATATCCAACCGCAAAAAGCCCCGTTTGCAGAAAAAGAAGAAAATTTAGAATTGTTAATGTTACCACTTTGCACCTCCACATCAATCTCAATGTAAATATATGTAGGTGGAAACTTGTTTGTTGCCTGACCGAATTTTTTTCCTTGCACATCACACAAATACGGGAATACTTTTGGTATCCCCGTAAATTTATTCTTCTTTTCTCCTACTTCGTTTTGTTACCAAATAACAGCCTAATGCAATGATACCAGTTCCGGCTATCACGCCTACTGTATCAAGCATGACATCAGTTATCTGTCCACTTCTATCTGCGGTAAACAGCTGGTGGAACTCGTCAGTTGCAGCATATATGAAACCGATTAGAATAGTCAAAAGAATTTGTTTCTTCTTGGTTAGTTCTGCAAAGGTAAAGAAAAATCCTGTCAAACTCATTCCCAATGCTGCATAGATTGAAAAATGTGCTAATTTGCGAACCAGAAAACCTAAGTTTTCGTGTAGCCAAGTCATTGCACCTTCGTTTGTGCCTAAAATTGGTTGAAAGATATTTTCAATCATCCAATTTACAATTCTTCCGCTTACGCCAGAGGACTGTTCTCCATTTTGTGCTGAGAAAGAAAAGATTAACACCATAAGGCTAATGGCTAGTATTCCTGTTATGACACGAAGTATGATTGTTTTCTTTTTTTTCATAAGTTTTCCTCGATTTTTTCTACATTTTATCTGGCATTTGAATTCCTAACAATTTTGCTCCACTTTCTAGAATAACTCCTACTGCATAAGTTAGGTACAAACGAGCATCTTGCACCTTTTTATCTTCTACAATAATCTTGTTTTCGTTATAGAAGACGCTATAAGATTTCGCAAGTTCGATTAGGTAACGAGATAAGATAGATGGTTCGTTCTTGTCTGCCACTTGCTCCAAGGTTTCTTGATAATGATAAAGTAATTTAATGACTTTTTGTGAATACTCGTCCGTTAAAACTGAAACATCTAGATCTTGTACTTTTGGCAAGTAACCTGCTTTTTCCAATACGCTCTTGGTACGAACAAAGATATATTGGATGTATGGTCCTGTTTCTCCTTGGAAATTCAAGATTGTATCCCAATCAAAGATTTCGTCTTTGACACGACTATTGGCTAAGTCATTGAAGATAATTGCTCCAATTCCAACTTTTTTGGCTACGTCTTCTTTGTTTTCTAAGTTTGGATTTTTCTCTTCAATAATACTGCTTGCGCGTTTGATTGCTTCCTTCAAAATTTCTTCTAATTTGATAACATTTCCCTCACGAGTAGACATTTTTCCAGTCTTCAAACGCACCATACCAAATGGCACGTGCTCTAAGCCTTTGGTATATTTCTCGTCAATTCCTAAGTATTTTGCTACTTCAAAAATTTGACGGAAATGTAGATTTTGCTCATAGGCCACTACATACAAGCATTTGTCAAAATCATAGGTTCTTGCACGATACAGAATAGCGGCTAAATCTCTGGTTGCATAAATGGTGGAACCATTTGCTTTTTCAATAATACAAGGTGCCATATCGAGTTCGGATAAATCAACAATTCTTGCTCCCTCGGACTCAACTAGCTTTCCGCTCTTTTCTAAAATGTCAATTACCTCTGCCGTTTTATCTGTGTAAAAGGCTTCTCCATTCCAAGAATCAAATTTGCTTCCTAATAAGTCATATACTTTTTGGAATTCTTTTAGGCTTACATCCTTAAAGCGGTTCCATAGCTCTGTGCAATAAGGATCTCCTTGCTCTAGTTTTCGAAAGTTCTCACGGCACATTTCTAGTACGCTTTCGTCTTCTTTGCACAATTCATTGATACGCACATAAATTTTGGTTAATTCATCAATTGGGTTTGCATCAATGTCGTATTCGTCATGCCATCTTTTATATCCTTCAATAATCTTTCCAAATTGTGTCCCATAATCTCCTAAGTGGTTAACTCCTACTGTATGGTAACTAAGTGCTTGGTACACGTTATATAGCGCTCCACCAATTACAGTTGAACGTAAATGCCCGATATGGAATGGTTTTGCAATATTCGGCGAAGAATAGTCAATTACAACTGTTTTTCCAGCACCAATTTGCTCTTTTCCATAGTTTTCTTGTTTTGTTTCGATTTCCGTTAAAACATTGGTTGCCAACTTGTCTGGTTTTACGAAGAAATTTACATAGCCACCAATCACTTCCACTTTTTCAATTCCATCATCTGCTGTTAATTGGATTTGCTCTGCCATTTCCTCTGCAATTTTTTGTGGTGCTTTTTTGAGTTCTTTAGCTAGACGAAAACATGGAAACGAATAATCTCCCATTTTATCGTCTGGTGGTGTCTCAATCCAATCTTCTAATGCTACACTTTCCATTTTTACGGTTTCTGCTATTTTTTCAGCAATCTCTTTTTTAATATTTATCATCTATCTCACCTTACTTTAATTTGTGGTTTTAATCTCCTAAACAAATTCCAATATGTCTTGCTGTTTTTACTAAGTCGTCATCCATCGACACTTTACGAATATTGCTTTCTTTGGTATTTCCAGACACAGCTCCCATTACTTTGTTGTTTCCTACAACATCTTCTAGGGAAACACAATCTACTTTTCCATTTTTGATAACCGTTAATACATTAAACTTACCTTCTAATGCAAGTTCCATTGCTTTTGCGCCATATTTCGTAGAAAGAACACGGTCATAAGCAGTTGGACTTCCGCCTCTTTGCATATATCCTAAAACGGTACAACGAGATTCAAGTCCTGTTAGTTCTTCTAGTTGTTTTGCTACTTTTGCACCTGCTCCACCAAGTTTGGTGTTATCTACGCCTGCTCCGTTATCTCTGGTTCCAGCTACAACAAGAGAGCCTCCTTTTTCTACTGCACCTTCTGCAACAACAACAATACTGAATTCTTTGCCGCGCGCACGCCTTCCGTTAATCTTGTCTACTGCACAGTTAATATCATATGGGATTTCTGGGATAAGAGCAACGTCTGCGCCACCTGCGATAGCGGACTCTAGTGCAATCCAGCCTGCATATCTTCCCATTACTTCTAGTACCATAATTCTATGGTGCGTTTCGCCTGTCGAATGGAGTCGATCTAATGCGTTGGCTGCAACTGATACAGCGGTGTTGTATCCAAAGGTGATATCCGTACAGGCTACATCATTATCGATGGTTTTTGGTACACCAATTACATGGATACCTTTTAGACTAAAATCTCTTGCAGATTTTTGTGTACCATCTCCACCAAGTGTGAAAATGCAGTCAAAACCTGCTTCTTTTACGTTTTGTACGCAGATATCTGATAAGTCTTTATATTCAACGGTTCCGTCTTCTTTTTCGATTTTATAATGGAATACGTTGGCATTGGTAGAAGACCCAATAATCGAGCCACCTTTTGGCAAAATACCTGATGCTGTTGCACTTGCAACCGTACTTAATCGCACATAATTATTTTTGAGTAATCCACGATATCCATCAATATATCCATAACATTCTACCCCATTATTTTCTGCGGTTTTAATAATCGCACGGATTACCGCATTAAATCCGGATACATCTCCTCCATTTGCAAGGATTGCTACTTTTCTAAGCATAAAATTTCCTCCTTTGTTTCTTGCTTTTTCTTTCCTATTATATCAAGAATATGATTTTTTACAACTGAAATATTTTGTTTCTTCTATTTTGTCTTTTTTCTTCGTAAAATCCAGTCTTTCTCGGCTTTCACAGGTAATTTCATTTGAATACTTTGACCTGCTTTTCCTGGATTAACAGTATCAACACTTTCTCCTGTTTCCGTATTATAAAGTGCCTCGATTTGGAACTCTACCACCTCGATTTGGTTTGGAATAATGAGTTCCATGGTATCTCCCACACTTAATTTGTTGCGGATTTCAATGGTGGTAAGTTCTGGTGTGTAAGTTAAAACTTTGCCACCAAATTCATATTCTAGGTTATATTGCTTTCCATCTAATTCTTGGATATCTTGGTTGTTTCAGTCATTGAAATAGAAAGTGGTTAGTCCTCTTGTTTTTGTTTTTTCTAGTTCCCTTCGGTATTTCGTGTAATCATAATGCTCTGGGTCTTTGCAATAATCGTCTATTGCATTTCGATAAGCATTTACTACACTTGCTAAATAATATTCGGTTTTCAAACGTCCTTCAATTTTAAGGCTATCGACTCCCATTTGTACAATCTCTGGAATTTCACGGATGAGGCACATATCTTTGGAAGAAAAGATATACGTTCCTTTGTCATCATGCTCAACTGGCATCAGTTCTCCTGGATTGTTGTTTTCTTCTACATAAACATTGTATGCCCATCTACAACTTTGTGCACAATCTCCTAAGTTTGCACTACGCCCTGCTAAGAAATCACTCAGGAAACATCTGCCCGAATAGCCAAAACAAATGGCTCCATGGATAAACATTTCGATTTCTAAATCTTCTGGTTTGTTTTCCATAATACTTCGGATTTGTTCTTTATTCAGTTCTCGCCCTAAAATAACTCTTTTGGCGCCATTTTTATGCCAAAAGTTTGCTGCATGATAACTAACCGTATTGGCTTGTGTACTAATATGGACTGGTATATTGGGTGCTTCTTCGCGGATAACATCTACTACCCCACCATCTGCTACAATAATGCCATCAACTTGCATTTGGCTAAGCATTTTGGCTTGATTTCGGATTTCCTCATAAGAATCGTCCCAAGCGTAGATATTGATTGCTGTATATACCTTTTTCCCAATACGATGTGCATATTCAATGGTATCTTTTAAGTTATTGTCTTGCATTTCTGCTCTTGTTCGTAAAGACAAGGACGATGTTCCTGCATACACAGCATCTGCTCCATATAAAAAGGCAATTTTGGCTTTTTCAAAGGAACCTGCTGGTGCTAATAGTTCTGGCTTTTTCATGGATTATTTCTGTTCTCCTTCATTCAAAATTCCATATACCATGGATACATCCGTTGGTACAATATATTTCGCTCCTAATTCTTCAGCTACGACTAAGACAAAAGCACACATGGCTCTTGTTGCATACCACCAATTTGGATCTTCTACCCTTGATCGAATCGCATCTAATGAAATCTCTTGGTAATATTTTTGCGTTTCTTTTTGTCTGGTTAGAATATCCATCATAATTGGTTGCCATTGGTCGCTGTATAGGAAATTGCTTTCATAGCGAATACCTGAATTTTCTGCAAAGAACTTATGCCCTCCACCAGCCAGAATGACAATATCTGCTTTTTGTTTTGGAAGGTTCAAATGTTTGCGAACGCACTCTTTTACCGTTTCCACATCCGTACTTGCTAGGTCTTCGGCTAAATCTGGATATTCTTTCATAACATCCATAACCCCAAAATGGGAATTTATCATTTCTTGAATTCCGTTTTCCCAAATCGAAATTTCAGTAGAGCCTCCACCGCCTACAAATACGGCTACTCTTTGATTACCTACATGACGGGTTGCTCCTAAAACAGTTAGTTCATTTTCTCGTTCAATCGAAATAATATCAAAGGTAAGACCTGTGGATACTTGAAACATTTGTAGAAAAAATTTTCTTTCCTCTTCAGATAAAGAACGGAAAATACTGGTTCCACAAACATAGACATTATCATATTGTTTTTGGATGTTATTTACTACTTTAATTAGTTTTTCTACATCAATCGGATCTAACTTTCCAAGTTTTGCATAATTCTTCTTAAACTGAATCGTTTCCGTTGCCAAATGTTTAATTCCATTTGCACTACAACAGTCTACTTTTGTACAGGTTGACCCTACTTCAATAATTACTTTTTCCATGGTTACTCCTTTGCTTCTTTTTCTTTTGACATTTTATCACAAATCCTTTGCTTCGTAAACGGGTCCGTGAAAGAAAGTACATTTTCTTGCGAAAAATATGGCAATCTGTCGATTTCTGACATACGATTTTTTTGAAAAGCCTTTGACATTCTTCTGAATTGTTGGTATAATATTAGTAGCAAAAATAAATCGTAGCTGGTCATTTTGCTACACCGAAAGATATGAAGTTAGAGGGTTCATATCTTTCTTTTTTGCATATTAAAAGAGCAGGTAGAGGACTGCTCTTTTGGATTAAGGTTCTGTATCCTTAGTCCTTTTTTTCATTGCTGTCGTTTTCCTTTCCAAATAGCAAAACTATTAGAAGGAAAATTAAATCGTAGCTAGTCAATTTCACTCACCTCCCTTCTTCGGGGATTTGTCCTCACTATGTAAAGACTATTTTATCTTACTCTCTTTTTTCTCGTTTGTCTATGATTTTATTCCATTTTTTCCCACTTTTCATTGTCAAAAATCGACGATTTTCTCATAAAAAAAGACTACTGGATTATCTCCAATAGTCTTTCTTTTTTTATCTTTTTAATTGCACAATTGCAAGTCCATCTCCGACTTCTAGTACTTCTGTATGATATTTTTCTGGGTTTTCTACCTCTGCTAAAAACTCACGCAAATGGCGTACAGCCGTACGTTGCTTGTGCTTATTATAATCGCTTCGTACATATCCTTTATATAGCACATTGTCTGCAAAGATAATGCCATCTGGCTTTAACATACGGCAAGCCTCTTGCAAGAAAATGGGATATTTTCCTTTGGCTGCATCAATAAATACCATATCATAGGTGTCATTTAGGGTTGGCAATAGTTCTACTGCATCTCCCTCATAAATCTGAATTTTTTGTTCCAATCCTACTTTCTGAATATTTTCTTTTGCCTTTTGTACTCGCTCACCATCTCTTTCGATGGTATCGATCTTTCCATTTTCGCTTAAGAATTTAGAAAAGCAAATAGCCGAATAACCAACTGCTGTTCCAATCTCTAAAATGCGGTCAAATAGCTTATTACGCTTTGCTACAACCTCGTCCATAACCATCAAGCTTTCATCCATAATAATTGGAATATGGTCGTCTAATGCTTCTTTTTTAATTTGCTCGATTATTTCTTCTTTCATCTTTTTTCTCCTACGCATATTATGGTAATAGCCTTGGGATCCACCTTGCGATCGAACTCCAATGGAATAAATCAGATACAAAATACCCGAAAATGAGTGTAATAATTGATGTCGCAATGCTAAAACCATTTCTGAATACGAAAGCAGATACAATGGAATACACGGCTGAGAAGAAATTAACACTTGCAATAGCAATCAGTAAACCATATAGCAGATTGGTTGCAAATTGTATCTTCTCTTGTGTCATTCCGCCAGTTTGAAAAATGGTGCCAATGGAATGTCCTAGTACCACACTAAAGAGTACTAGGACTAACATAATGGCAAGCACAACATTCACAATACTTAACACAAATAGTGCAATTTGAAAATTCTTGTGTTCTTTTTGAAACATATCTTTCCCTCTATTTTTCTGCGTTTCTTCTTGCTTCTCTTTCTCTTGTCTTGCTATCTAATGTTTTCTTTCTTAAACGAATATTTTTTGGCGTAATTTCCACTAATTCGTCCTCTGCAATAAATTCAATGGCTTTTTCCAAAGACATTTGAAGTGGTGGTACCAAACGAAGGGCATCATCTGAGCCAGATGCTCTGGTATTGGTTAAGTGTTTTTCCTTACATACATTGATGGAAATATCTTCATTACGAGAGTTAATTCCTACAATCATACCTTCATATACTTCAACACCTGCACCTATCAAAAGTTCTCCTCTTTCTTGTGCATTGTATAGCCCATACGTTACAGAAGTTCCTTGTTCGAAAGCAACTAATACACCTCTTGTACGAGAAGAAATCTCACCTTTGTATGGCTCATAGCAATCAAAAATACTGTTCATGGTACCAGTTCCCTTGGTATCTGTCATAAATTCCGTACGGTAACCAATAATTCCTCTTGCTGGAATACGGAACTCTACTTTGGTATGACCAAGTTCTGCTGGCTCCATATTTACCATCTCTGCTTTTCTTCTACCTAATTTTTCAATGACATTTCCAATGCAATCGTCTGGCACATTAACAACCAATTTTTCGATTGGTTCACATTTTACACCATCAATTTCTTTGAAAATAACTTTTGGACGAGAAACTAAAAGTTCAAATCCTTCTCTTCTCATGGTTTCAATTAAAACAGATAAATGTAATTCTCCACGTCCACAAACTTCAAAACTATCTGCTGAGTCGGTTTCCTTTACACGAAGGCTTACATTTCTTTCGAGTTCTTTGAATAGACGGTCGCGAATATGACGAGAAGTTACAAATTGTCCTTCTTTTCCAGCGAATGGTCCATTGTTTACGCTAAAGGTCATGGAAACAGTTGGTTCGTCAATATCCACAAATGGGATTTTTTCTGGGTTGTTCACATCACAGATGGTATCCCCAATGTTAATGTCTGCAATACCAGATAGAGCAACGATTTCTCCTGCCCCTGCTGCTTCTACTTCTGCTTTCTTTAATCCTTCATAGGTAAATAACTTAGCGATTTTGCCATTTTCTGTTTTGTCTGCTTTGCAAATAGCAACGGTTGCACCATTCTCTATTTTTCCTCGTTCAATTCTTCCAACAGCAATTCTTCCTAAATATTCGTCATAATCAATATTGGATACAAGCATTTGCATGGTTCCATCCAAATCACAAGCAGGTGGCTCAATGTTTTGAATAATGGTCTCGAAAATGCAAGTAATATTATCACTTTCGTCCTCTAAATTCATTTTCGCAATTCCATTTTTTGCAGACGCATATACAACTGGAAAATCTAGTTGTTCGTCGTTTGCATCTAGTTCAATAAATAGTTCTAATACTTGGTCTACTACTTTTAATGGGTTCGCACCTGGGCGGTCAATTTTATTGATAACAACAATTGGTTTTAGGTTTAAGGCTAATGATTTTTTTAGCACTTCTCTTGTTTGCGGCATTGGTCCTTCAAAAGCATCTACTAAAAGTAGAACACCATCTACGGTTTTCAAAACTCTTTCTACCTCTCCTCCAAAGTCTGCGTGTCCTGGTGTATCTACAATATTGATTTTTATTCCATTATAGATTACGGATGTATTTTTGGAAAGAATAGTAATTCCTCTTTCTTTTTCTAGGTCATTGGAATCCATTACTCTTTCTGCTACTTGTTCGTTTTCACGGAAAATGTGGCTTTGTCTTAGCAAAGCATCTACTAGTGTAGTTTTTCCATGGTCTACGTGTGCAATGATTGCAATATTACGAATATTTTGATTATTCATTTTTTGTTACCCCTTCTTTTTTACTCTAACTTTAATATTTTACTCCATATTTTTTTGTTTGTCAACATAATGTTTTACAGTTCCTACACGGTTTTGTGAGTTCCAGCTACT
>Ga0137297_10971_pt1 | contig 18321 bp, 19 predicted proteins | sample RamsorincwithD2O_FD_97191 | JGI IMG/M metagenome (GOLD analysis project Ga0137297, IMG submission 97191) | Mouse cecal microbial communities from Vienna, Austria - Mucin amended with D2O | ecosystem: Host-associated > Mammals > Digestive system > Large intestine > Cecum | place: Austria: Vienna... | reverse complement strand
AGGGGATATGCTTCCCGACAGCCGGACAATAGAGAAAATAGAGACATTGGAAGAGAAGATAAAAGATGAGAGGTCACCGGAAAGGCTGAATCTTGCTTTCTATTTTGACGATGGAGATCAGGAGGAGGATATCTCACACAGTTATGGGGCCAGGATCTATCAGAGCCTTGCTGAGAAGGATTCCATCTGGATTCAGGGAATTTACAGCCACATAGAAACACCGCCGGATCAGATGGCCGCCGCCCAGGGCATGGATATTGGCGGACTTACTTCCTGGAACCGGGTGATCGTCACCTTCCGGGATGGGGACGGAACCCCTATCAGCGGCTATTCCAACGCCAAGGATATCCTGTCCCTTGCCAGCGTTTTTGGGTATTTTCAGGGCTGGGAGGATTACGATGATTTTCTGGAATACGCGGCTGCCCTTTGGAACCGTTCCCACGCTTATCAGGTGTCCATGAGCCAGGTTTACTACTGTGAGGAAGAATGCCAGTACCTGGAAAAACCAGAAGGATCACAGGAGGAAGAAGAATCTCATGGGGACAGCCAGGATGAGCGGACAGAGTCCGCGGCTGACGGCCCGGTACAGCCAGAAGGCGGGTCCGCGCAAGGTGGTTTGGAGGTCCAGGGAAGTGGAACCGCCCCAGCTGGTGGGGGAGAGTGGGAAGGTGAGCCCCCGGCAGGAGGATTGGAAGTCCAGGGGAATGGGCCTGCCGCTGATCGTACCGGAGAGGGGGAAAGCCAGTCCCCGGTTGATGGGGAAGTTCAGGGAAATGGAACCGCCTCGTCTGGCACCGGAGAGGGGGGAAGCCAATCCCCCGGGGGAGGCTTGGAAGTCCAGGGAAATGAAACCGTCCCGGCTGGCGGGGGAGAGCGGGAAGGTGATCCCCCGGAAGGGGGCTTGGAGATCCAGGGAAATGAAACCGTCCCAGCCAGTGAGGGAGAGCGGGAAGGTGAGTCCCCGGAAGGAGGCTTGGAAGTCCAGGGAAATGGGAATGCCTCGTCTGGCACAGGAAATCGGGAAGAGGCTGCATCTGGTCAGAACGGACAGGGAAATGACATGGAACTGGAGAGCGCGAGTTCAGGCAGCGGCCAGGGCAGCGCGGGAGAGGGAGCCAGAGAGGGAGGGGAAAACCATCAGGATGGCGGCTTTGGAGAAACTTCGGAAAGCATGGAGAATACTTCTGACGGAGGCACCTGGGATCAAAACCAGGAAAACAGCCAATCGGTTGTGTCCTCAGAAAACCAGGAGGCGGATCAGGGAGGACAAGAAAGCGGGAAGGATTCCTGCCAGGGGCATGTTGATCTGAATATTTCCATACGAATCACAGGTATTAAGGAAGGTCAGAGCCTTTATGAGGTGGATCCGGCTGGAAAACAGGACATGGCTTCTGACAGCCAGTGGAATGGCTGGGATGAGGCAGCCCGGTCTTTCTGTGATACTCTGGCAGCCCAGGACTGGTATGAGCTCTATGGCCTTGTCAGTTCTCCCAGCCTTTATGTCAGCAACCCTCTTACTCAGTCGGAGATTGCCTTCTATCTGAATAAGCTTCCAGACACCACCTCTCCAAAGCGGCAGGAGCTGGTTCGTCAGGCTCTCTCCTCTGTGGGACGTATCCCTTATTATTGGGGCGGAAAGCCGTCCAGAGGCGGGTTGGAGGGAAATGGTTTCGGAACGATTACAAGGGCTGATGAAGACGGGCGGATTCTCAAGGGACTCGACTGTTCCGGCTGGATCAGCTGGGTGTACTGGACAGCGTTTGGAAGCCCTCTGCCGGCACAGAGCACTTCCGGGCTTGTGAATTGCGGGAGAGGAATCGCGAAAGAAGAGCTGCGGGCCGGAGATATCCTGATACGGACCGGTGAGCAGCCCCATGTCTATTTATTTTTGGCATGGGCAGAGGATGGATCCATGTATCTGATCCATGAAACTACAGGCTATGTAAACAATGTGATGATCGATACCTATGATGTGGAACTGCCTTATTACAGGGATCTGATCGGGGAGGAATAAGATTGATGGGACACGAAGATGAATTGGAAAGAATGCGCAGGCGCGGGCAGCGCCGGAGGGACACACAGATCAGGGAACGAGAACATCAAAGGAGGTCAGGGGGAAGCCGGGAACAGGAACTGAATGTCATTGAATTTGACGATCTGGAGCCAGTAAGGCAGGGAAATCCCCGGCCGCGGAGAAGGCCTCCGGCAAGGGATTATGGCGATGACAGGTATTATAGCAGCTCCAACAGGAAGAAAAGAAGGCCAAGGAGACAGAAAACAGCCCCTGATCAGGACTACTACGACCCAAGGGAACACCAAAGAGACAGGAAGAAGAGACAGAAACGGGGATTTCCTCTTTTCAGGCTAATTCTCCTTTTGATGATTGGGGTCGGAGTGTATTTTGGATATCGGTATTTCCAGGGAGGCTCGGGTTACTGGACCGTTGCTGTGTTCGGTGTGGATTCCCGCAACGGAAGCCTGGAAAAAGGCGCTTTGTCTGATGTGGAGATGCTGTGCGTCATTGACCGGAAAACAGGAGAGATCAAGCTTGTATCTGTGTACAGGGATACCTACTTAGAGATTTCCCCTGATGGAACTTATCACAAGATCAATGAGGCTTATTTTAAGGGCGGCCACCAGCAGGCGATTGAGGCTTTGGAGAGGAACCTGGACCTGGCCATTGATGATTACGCGACGTTTAACTGGAAGGCAGTAGCAGATGCCATCACCATCTTAGGAGGCATTGATTTAGAGATCTCTGACAGTGAATTTCGCTATATCAACGCGTTTATCACAGAGACCGTGGAGTCCACAGGCCTGGGTTCCCATCACCTGGAACACGCGGGTATGAATCACCTGGACGGCGTACAGGCAGTGGCCTATGCCCGTCTCAGGCTGATGGATACGGATTACAACAGGACCGCCAGACAGAGGCTGGTTATCCAGCTGGCTATGAACAAGGCGAAGGAAGCGGATTTTAAGACCCTGAGCATTGTTGCCCAGACAGTGATCCCTCAGCTGTCCACCAGCATCAGCCTTGACGATGTGATCTCCATGGCCAGGAATATCAAAAAATATCATATCGGAGAGACCGGTGGATTCCCCTTCTCAAGAGGCGAGGCTCTTATAGGAAAGAAGGACTGTGTCATACCCCTTACATTGGAGAGCAATGTGGTTCAGCTCCATCAGTTTCTGTATGGCACGGAAAATCATCAGCCGTCAGCCACAGTCAGACAGATCAGCGACAGGATCGCCTCTGACAGCGGCATGGGGGAGGTGGCGGAAAATGCCCCCGAGGCCAGGGTGTCCGGACAGAAAGCGCTGGAGGGCGGAGGGAATCCAGTTCCAACCACTGGCGTGAGCCCGGCTCCAGAAAACAATGGGAAGGTGGAAAGCCAGGAGACAGAACATGGCTCCGGCGAGACCTCCCCGGAGGAAACAGCGGCAGAGGATACCTCCGGGGATGGGGATACGGCAGTGACGGAATCCCCGGAATCTGAGACTGACGAGGCTGACAGCTTTGAGTCAGAGGAAAACGGGAAAGAAAGCGAAAGCCCTTCTGAAAGCACAGAGCCCACCACGGCTTTAGAGAGCAGTGCCCGGGAAGAGGCAGAAAAGCTTGGAGGTCCCGGTGAAAACCTGCCCGGCGAAATGTCTTCCGGTCCAGTTGGTCCGGGAAATTCTGATAATCAGGGTCAGGGGGATAATGTTTTAAATGAAAAACCAGTGGTTGAGACTATGGAAGTGGGTCCAGGGGTTTAGAGAAATTGTGCTTTGAACTAAATCGTTTACATACGAAAAAGCAGAATGAGGGTATGATACGGTAAGATAAAAAAGCGCCAGCGGATGAATCAATCATCCGTTGGCGATTTCTTTTTGTCCTGGAATTCTTAAGCCTAACATGCGTTGCGCGCCTCCAATTCATCTGATATAATAAGCCCTAAGGGTCAAGTAACGGCCTCAGGATTAAAAATCGGCCTAACTATTCGTTAAAGCTGTGTTTTGCGAATAGTTAAAACCTGGTATTGACACTCTTCCAGAGGAATTTTAAAGGAGTCTTTTCTTATGAAATTACAACGTTTGCTCAGCTTAACTCGCCAAGCCGTGGATGCCTATCAGCTGATTGATGATGGCGACCATATCGCGGTAGGAATCTCCGGCGGCAAGGACAGCCTTACCTTGCTGTACGCGCTGAAAAATCTTATGACCTTTTATCCAAGACCTTTTAAGATCCGTGGAATTACCGTAGATCTTGGACTTGAAGGATTTGATCTCACACCAGTTAAAATGCTTTGCCAGCAGCTGGAGGTCCCCTATACAGTGATTTCCACAGATATAGGGAAAATTCTGTTCGATATTCGCAAGGAACCTAACCCGTGCTCTTTATGCGCGAAACTGAGAAAAGGCGCGTTGAACCAGGCGGCTCTTGATCTGGGATGCAATAAGGTAGCTTATGGGCATCATAAAAATGACACTGTGGAGACAATGCTGTTGTCCTTGATCTATGAGGGACGTTTTTATTCCTTTTCCCCAAAAACATATTTGGACAGAACAGGTCTTACACTGATTCGGCCGCTGATCTATGTGGATGAAGCGGATATTACAGGCTTCTGCAATAAATATCAGGTTCCTGTACGCGAAAATCCCTGTCCTGTTGACGGTTATACAAAACGGGAATATGTTAAAAATTTAACTAAAATGTTAGAGAAGGACAATCCCGGCGTAAAAGAACGTATGTTTCACGCTGTTTTGAATGCGGATATTCCAGGCTGGCCGCAGGCCCGGCGGTGATTTATTACTATTAATATGGAGGATTTACATGATGAAACAATTACCATACCATGAACAGGTGGACAGGGAGAATACCCAAAGGCTCCGCGGCATGATCAAGGAACTGCCGCCATTCTGTGCTGATTTTTTTCGGGGGATCGAACCTCGGACATCTTCCCGTACAAGGATTGCCTATGCCTATGATCTAAAGATTTTTTTTGACTTTTTGCACAAGGAAAACCCTGTTATCGCCAGGCTGGATATAAAAGAAATCACACTCTCCCACCTGGACCAGCTTCTTGTCTCAGATCTGGAAGAATATATGGAATATTTGAAGTATCGGTTTAATGACAAGAATCAGGAAGTTGTCAACAAAGAACGGGGAATCATGAGGAAAATTTCTTCCCTGAAAAGCTTTTACAATTATTACTACCGCAGGGAGCTGATAAAAAATAATCCAGCCGCGCTGGTCCAGCTTCCAAAACTTCATGAAAAGGAGATCATCCGCCTGGATATCGATGAGGTGGCCAGACTCCTTGACGAGGTTGAAAATGGGGAGTCTCTTACAGAGAAACAGAAACAGTTTCATGATAAGACAAAAGTCCGTGATCTGGCTATGCTCACTCTCCTTCTGGGCACTGGAATACGGGTGTCGGAATGTGTAGGGCTGGATCTGGACGATATTGACTTTAACAATGGCGGCATCAGGATACACCGGAAAGGCGGAAAAGAAGTTACCATCTATTTTGGCATTGAGGTGGAGGACGCTCTGAAAGATTATCTTGAGGAACGTATGGAGATGGAACCGGTGGAGGGACATGACAATGCTCTCTTCCTGTCTCTTCAGATGAAGCGGATGTCGGTGAGGAGCGTGGAAAAGCTGGTGAAAAAATACGCAAAGCTGGTGAATCCTTTAAAGAAAATCACTCCTCACAAGCTCAGGAGTACTTATGGAACCTCTCTCTATCAGGAGACAGGTGATATCTATCTGGTGGCAGATGTCCTGGGACATTCGGATGTCAATACCACCAGAAGGCACTATGCTGCCATGGAAGATTCCAGGCGAAGGAGCGCCAGGGATAAGGTGCGGCTCCGGGAGACTCATCAGTAGGCAGATAGGACCCTGCTCACTGGGAAGGATTCAGGTCCTCTTCCTCTTCCGCTTCAGGGCGTTGGTACATGACCGTCAGATAGTGTCCCGCGTGGATGGTATCCTCGCCTATATGGTTCATCTGTTTTAACCGCAGTACATAATCCTCCACAGACAGGTCTGTTTCCTGGCTGTAAGTTTCAGCGATACTCCAGATGGTGTCTCCGGGCTGTATCCTGATACATGTATAATAGGATACCATTCTGGGAGGCTGGGGCTCTTTGGCCATGACATTCACAAAGAAGATGCCGAGAAACGTACAGCCCGCGATTGTGCCAAACCATAAAAAGATAATAGACTTTTTCATAATGCCCTCCCCTGCCGCGAAATAAAAGCGAACATTTGTTCTTAAGTATGCACCTATTATAGTATTCGAACAGATGTTTGTCAATACTTTTTGTCTTTTTTTTCGAACAAAGGTTTGCATTTTTTGCCGACCTATGGTACTATATATTGTAGTTGAGAATATATGTTCTATTTGGGAGGTCAATATATGGCACAGGGAAAGATAACACCAAAGCAGCAGCAGATACTGGAATATATAAAAGAAAGCATTTTGAGGAAGGGCTATCCACCCTCTGTCAGGGAGATCTGTGAGGCTGTGGGGTTAAAGTCCACCTCGTCGGTCCACTCTCATCTGGAGGCCCTGGAGCGGAACGGCTACATTCGCAGAGATCCCACAAAGCCTCGAACCATTGAGATTATTGATGACTGCTTTAATCTTAGCAGACGGGAACTGGTCAATGTGCCTATGATCGGCACAGTGGCCGCGGGACAGCCGATTCTGGCTGAGGAGAATATTGAGAACTACTTCCCTATTCCCGTGGAGCTTTTGCCCAATCAACAGACCTTTATGCTCAGGGTTAAGGGCGAGAGCATGATCAACGCGGGAATTCTCAGCGGGGATCAGATTCTTGTAAAGCAGCAGGAGTATGCCAGGAACGGGGAGATTGTAGTGGCCCTGGTAGGTGATTCCGCCACGGTAAAGCGTTTCTTCAAGGAGCGGGGACACTACCGCCTTCAGCCGGAGAACGATGAGCTGGAACCGATCATTGTAGATGAGGTGAAGATTCTGGGAGTAGTTGTGGGATTGGTGCGTATTATGTGAGAAATAAGTTGACATAATTATTTTATGTAAACAAGATTTGCGGGGGACACATTTTCTGATGGTTTATAAAAATAATACCAGCCTGAGAAGATCTGATTTTCAGGCAGATCTTCTCAGGCCGGTGTGTCTTATTGCCAGTTTAGTTGTCAGCGGCATACATTCTCGCCATTGGTCAGTCCAATTCAGCTTCATCCAGCAGTTTTCCGTCTCTCCAGATCCGCTCCAGATCATAGAACAGGCGGTCTTCTCTGGAAAAGGCATGCACGATGATGTCGCCGTAATCCATGAGAATCCATCCTCCGGCACCATACCCTTCGATCTGACGGCACTCATACCCGGCTTTTCCCAGGACCTCTTCCACATTATCTACCATGGCCTGTACCTGGTTGGGATTGGAGCCGTCCGCGATAAGGAAATAATCAGCGATCACAGTTACATCCCGGATGTCGATGATCTTGATATCCTGAGCCTTCTTGTCTTCTAAGGCCTTTTTGGCCAATTTAACCATTTCTAAAGATTGTGACATATAATATTCTCCTCGTATGATGTGGGGCTGAGATGTCTTAGCCCCATATATGCGGCCAATTGATTACACTATGCCTGTTTCGCGGTTTTTCTGGCATTGTCATAGTAGGAAAAAGCTTCCGCGGTCATGGGATCCACCCGGCTGCCTTTTTTGGCAAGATAATCCAGAGTTCCCTTCATGATCTGATAGAGAGCTTCATCCAGATCCACGAAAGCCAGTTTTCTCATGGCTGTCAGATTTCCCGCCTTGTCTCTGCGGGCCTCAATATAGTCGGCAATATATAGGATCTTATCCAGGAGTCCCATGTTCGGCTTTCCTGTAGTGTGGCAGGCGATCGCTGCCAGGATCTCCTTATCTTCGATCCCATAGCGCTTTTGGGCAAGCCACGCGCCATATTTGGCGTGGAGTACAGCAGGCGCTTTCATCTCCCCGTCAGAGACAGGGATCTTGTGTTTCTGACAGAATTTCAGGATTTCGGAATCACGGTAGCATTTGGCGCAGTCGTGGGTCAGGCCGGCCAGCTCCGCTTTGTCCAGGGGATACCCATACCGCATGGCAAGGCATACACAGGTAAAGGATACGCTCAGTGAATGTTCATAGCGCGATTCGCTCAGTTTGGATTTCAGTTTTTTTCTCAGCTTAAGAATCTGAGAGTTCATAGCTTCAGCCTCCCGGTTACTCAGATTTGTCTGCCCCATAGAGATTATGGGCAGCAATGTACTCTCTCACCGCCTGAGGGACCAGGCCCTGGATGGATTCGCCTTCTCTTACCGCCTGTCTGATCCGGGCAGAAGCGATGTCCACCTCTTTACAGTGCAGCAAGTAGATTCTGGCATTGTAAAGTTGGTTCAAATGAAGGATCTGGTCCTTCAGGGATCTGTGATCTTTTTCATACTCCCTGTCCGCTACCAGAAAAGGCACGCTGGCCATTACCTGTTCTGGATGATACCAGCCTTCTATCTCATACAGAGAGTCCGCTCCAATAATATAGAAAAAGTGGTGCTGGGGAAATGCCTCCTTTAACAGAGCCATGGTTTGGGCTGTATAAGTATTCCCATTTCGCTGGAACTCAAAATCGGAAAATTCAAAGGAGGGATCGTCTTTTATGGCCAGTTTTACCATAGCCTGCCGGTGAGTTCCATCTGTCACACTATGGTCTCTTTTATGAGGCGGCTGCCCTGAAGGCATAAACCACACAGAGTCCAGATGGTATTCCGTGTAGGCCTGTCTTCCCAGCAGCAGATGGCCGTTGTGGACAGGGTCAAAGGTACCCCCCATAATTCCAACTTTTTTTGACATCATGGGAAAACTCCTTTAAGGAAGTGTGATCTTTCGTTTTTTATCGTCCTTTGCCTGCTTGTAGAGCACGATCTTTTTTCCGATTACCTGTACCACCTCAGAATGGGTGCGCTCAGACAGGATCCGCGCCAGCTCCTGGTTATCATCCACACAGTTTTTCAGCACACTGATCTTGATCAGCTCTCTGGCCTCCAGAGCCTCGGCCACAGCGGCTGTCACCTCGGGAGTGAGGCTGGATTTGCCGATCTGTAAGACAGGATCTATGGTCATGGCAAGGCCTTTTAGATAGGACCGCTGTTTTGTAGTCATAAATAAACCCCTTTCAGGTGCTCCTAAGGCACCTAGTGTTACCGCTTTTCAAACGCGGCATCATTTATAATAGTCAAAGGCCAGACCGTACATACGGACAGTGTCGCCTTCCTCGATACCAGCCTTTTCCAGTTCTTCCAGAACACCGGAATCCCTCAGGAAATTTTGGAAAAAGACAAATCCCTTTTCCGATTCCAGATTGGTGTAGCCAAGCATTTTTTCGATCCTGGGACCCTCTACAACATATTCGCCGTTCTGGTTGCGCTCAACGGTGTAAGGAAGGTTAGCTCCTGCCCTCAGCTGGTTGGTGTCAAATTCTTTTTCAAATACTACGAGCTTGGTGTCCAACCCCTTGAGGATCTCATAGACACCGTAGAGAAGCTCCTTCACCCCTTTGCCGCTTACTGCCGAGATGGGATACACGGCGATCCCCTCGGGCTCAAAAACCTGGCGGATCCTCTCCACCGGATCCTCATCTCCTTCATAGATGGCGTCGATCTTGTTGGCGGCGATCACCTGGGGACGGCGCTGAAGATCAGGATTGTAGGCCTTTAATTCCTCATTGATAGTACGAATATCTTCCACTGGATCCCGTCCCTCCGTGGAGGCGGCGTCTACCACATGGATCAGCACCTTGGTCCGCTCGATATGGCGCAGAAAATCATGACCCAGGCCGATGCCTTGAGAAGCGCCCTCAATCAGCCCCGGAATATCCGCCATGACAAATCCTGCCCCTGTATCTAAGTCCACTACTCCCAGATGGGGATCCAAGGTGGTAAAATGATAGTTGGCGATCTTGGGCCTGGCGTTGCTGACCCTGGACAGAAGTGTGGATTTGCCCACATTGGGAAAGCCTACAAGCCCCGCGTCAGCGATCACTTTCAGTTCCAGGGTGACCCAAAGTTCCTGGCTGTCCTGACCTGGCTGAGCATACTTGGGGGCCTGCATGGTGGAGGTGACATAGTGCATGTTGCCAAGTCCTCCTTTGCCGCCTTTTAGGACCACCTCTCTCCGGCATTCTCCTGACATATCAGCAATAACCTTATTGGTCTCAAAATCTTTGATAACCGTTCCCTCGGGAACCTTGATAACCAGGTCCTTTCCATTAGCGCCGTGGCATCGCTTCTTGCCGCCGGGCTGCCCGGCTGTGGCAATATATTTCCGGGTCTGTCTGAAATCAATCAGGGTGTTCAGGCCATCATCTACCTGAAATATGATATCTCCGCCTTTACCGCCGTCTCCGCCGTCAGGTCCGCCGTTGGGGACATACAGTTCCCTCCGGAAGCTGACATGTCCGTCACCGCCTTTTCCGGACTTAATAAATATCTTCGCGCGATCTGCAAACATGGTTCACCGTCCCTTTCTGAAATATGAAATCAACCCCTGAGTGTTCAGTAGGCCGTGCCTTGTCCCGCTGGTTCGCGCTCCTGTGACGCTACTGAACATTTGCGTCATATTGAAAAATGGCTTCATACATCGCAAGTATGAAGCCATCCAAATTACTCATTGATTGTTCTGGGATATACAGAAACCTGCTTTTTGTCTCTGCCCTTTCTCTCGAATCGCACAATGCCATCAACTCTGGCATACAATGTATCATCGCCGCCGCGTCCTACATTAACACCTGGATGGATCTTAGTACCACGCTGTCTGTAGAGGATGTTGCCGGCCAGAACAAACTGTCCGTCAGCCCTCTTGGCACCCAGTCTCTTGGACTCGGAATCTCTGCCGTTCTTGGTGGAACCAACTCCTTTTTTATGAGCAAATAACTGAAGGTTCATCTTAAACATCACTTACACCTCCTTCAAACAGACTTTTATATATGGCTCTCCATATTCTTCCTCTATGTTCATAAGGCCGAACACCAGAGAATTCATAAGAAGTTTTGACTCTGAACTGATCGTTGATGTGAAGCGGAAGGAAAACCCGCCGGCTTCATCATCTTCATCGGCTTTAAAAAGGTCATCTGTAAAATGTTCCACAGAATTGGCCATGTTGAGAGTGAGCGCGGAAACCGCGGCACAGACAAGCTCCTGTCCCTCCGCGGGCGAACCCGCGAAACCGGCATGTCCCATCATCTCAATACCGATATACTGATGTCCGGAATCTGTCAATACGGTTACATTGATCATAACTATGCGTTGATCTTATCGATCTTAACCTGAGTAAAGAGCTGTCTGTGACCATTTTTCTTATGGTATCCGGTTTTTCTCTTGTACTTGTATACAATCACCTTTTTGCCCTTGCCTTCTTTGACAACGGTGGCTGTAACGGTTGCTCCCTCTACGGTCGGGCAGCCGATGGATAACTCGCCGTTGCTCACTGCCAGTACCTGGTCAAAAGTAACTGTCTCGCCAGCTTCTACACCAAGCTTTTCAACCTTAATGATATCGCCTTCCTCAACCTTGTACTGTTTACCGCCTGTGGCAATAATCGCGTACATAATGGCACCTCCTATTATCATTACTCGCCAACTTCGGTGTCCCTTGGACTTATCAACCTCGTTGTGCGGCATACTTTGATATATTACCATCTCTTTTGGGCGTTGTCAACCAGAAATTTCCGGAACAAATCAATCTCCCAGAACATTAATGATCTTTGAGGGGGTTCGGTAATACATGTCGGAGGTGGTGATGCCTGTCCGCTCGTTTGAAGCGTGAACCACTCTTCCATCGCCGATGTAGATGGCCACATGGTTTACATGACCGCCGCTGCTGTAGAACACCAGATCCCCCGGCCTGGCTTCATCCGCTGAAACCGCTCTTCCTTGAGAAGACTGGGAGGCCGCTGTCCTGTTGAGATAGACTCCCCCGTAGTGGCTCAATATATATCTGGTAAAACCAGAGCAGTCCGCGCCTGTGTGGGGATCATTGCCTCCATATACATAGGGGTTGCCCACAAACTGGAGGGCGCTGGTCACCACGGTTCTGCGCACAGCTTCCCGCCGGGCGATCTCTGCCGCTTCCGCCTCTTTTTTCTCTTCAATGGTGTTCAGATATCCGTCATATTGGCCGGACATCTGGGAAAGGCTGTTCTGGAGATTGCTCAGTTCTTTCTGAATGGCCAGAAAGCTCATGGTTCTCTCCGTATGGCTGATAGAAGATTCGGCTCCCAGAGGGATCTCGGTATCCGCTGTCCGAACACTGTCAGTCTCAGAGCCTTCTTCGTCCTCGGAACTGTCCTCAGAGGCGGAGGGGTCCAGCCCCAGCTCCTGACGGATCTGGTTTTCTCTCTCCACCAGCTCTTCCAGTTCCCGGATGGTGTCCCTGGTCCGCTCCTCCAGCTGTTTCAGTTCCTGCTCCTGCTGTTCCCTGGCCTGGCGCAGGCTCTCGTTTTCCTCGTCAGCCATCTCTTTTTCCACGGCCAGCAAGATCCACTCCCGTTCCAGCTGTTCTTTTTCCGACTGGACTTCCTTCAGCTGATGGCGGGAACCCGCGAAGAACAGGCAGGTTCCGGAAAGAGCCAGGATGCCTAAGAAGATCAGTCCGAACGTCCACACAGGTGTTTTGAAATGTATGGGTTTTTTCTGAGAATGAGGGAGCAGCATTACCGTGTAATTCAGAGAAATGCGTTCTCTCTTAAATCTCTTCCACTTCATCAATAAGATTATGCTCCTTTTTCAGACCCTTTTTCAGATTTCTTGTCGGGAATATTTTTTGTGTGGGTCGCGGCGGCCTCTTTGGACGCGGCCGACTCGGCTGCCTTTTCCATCACTTCCATGGTACAGTTTCCTTTAAAGGAGGCACCTTCGTCGATCACAAGAGTCTTTGTGACCATGTCTCCTAAAACCCTTCCGGTGTTGGTGAGCTCAATCTTCTCTTTCGCGGTGAGATTGCCGTACACAGTTCCGGCCACCAGAATCTCCACTGCCAGAATATCCCCTCTCACTGTTCCGCTCTCACCTACAATGACAGAGCTTTCGGATAAAATCTTTCCCTCAAGGTTGCCGTCTACCCTGGTGGAATCCATGGTAGTGATCACACCTTCTATCTTCGCGTTATCTCCGATGATCGTGTTTATCATACTTGTATTGATTGTGTCGTTTCTCTTTTTGTTAGAGCTAAACATAATTCCTCACCCCTGTATTGTTTTAGGACTGTAGATCAGCCCTTTTAACCATTTTAATACTTTTAAAACAAAAAAGCAACACTTTTAACAATTTTGTAAAAATAGACATATACGGTTACGTTCACATGTCCCATGCGAACAGTAACGAACTACCAGCCCTTCCTCCATGTGGATGGCGAGAACAGGATCAGCATGGGGAAGATCTCCAGCCTTCCGGCCAGCATGTCAAACATGAGTACCAGTTTGGATAGTACTGACAGATGAGAAAAATTACACATAGGGCCCACACCTGCCAGACCAGGGCCGATGTTGTTAAAAGTAGCTGCCACTGCCGTAAATGTGGTGGTAAAATCAAAGTTGTCAAGGCTGACAATAAACACGGACCCGGCAAAAATGAAAAAATAAGCGATAAAATAATTGTTTACAGAGCGCATGACTCCAGAATCCAGGGCTTTGTGCTCCAGCTTCAGCACCTTTACGCTTCTGGGATGGATCAGCGCGGAAAGCTCGCTCTTCACGGATTTGAGCCAGATCAGCATACGGGACACCTTCATTCCGCCTCCGGTGCTGCCGGCACAGGCCCCCACGAACATCAGGCCCACCAGGATAGTCTTGGAGAGCTGGGGCCAGGTGTCAAAGTCCACTGTGGAGAATCCCGTGGTAGTGATGATGGATCCCACCTGAAAAGCGGCATGGTGGAAGGCGGCGAAAAGACTTCCAAAGGCCCCCCGGATATTGAGTGTGATCAGGGCCACGGCCCCCAGGATGATGGCCAGATAGGTCCTGGCCTCTTCGCAGGAGAAGGCATCTTTGAAGCGTTTCATCAGAAGCAGGTAGTACACATTAAAGTTGACACCGAACAGAATCATGAACACGGTGACAACTCCCTGGAGGTAATAGCTGTCATAGAAGGCAATGCTGCTGTTCTTGATGCCGAAGCCTCCGGTACCGGCTGTGCCGAAACTGGTGGCCAGGGAATCGAAAAGGGGCATCCCTCCCAGAAGCAGAAAAACCATCTCAATCAGTGTCAGGCCAAGATAGATTACATACAGAATCTTGGCAGTGTCCTTTACTTTAGGAGCCAGCTTGCCCACAGAAGGGCCGGGGCTCTCGGCTCTCATGATGTGCATGGCATAACCGCCGCCAGCTAAGGGAAGGATGGCGAGGATAAACACCAGCACGCCCATACCGCCTACCCAGTGAGTGAAGCTGCGCCACATGAGCATAGAAGGAGAAAGCCCTTCCACATTGTTCAGGATGCTTGCTCCCGTAGTAGTAAAGCCGGAGATGGTCTCAAACATGGCATCGATCATGGATGGAATCTCCCGACTGACATAAAAAGGAAGGGCACCGAAAAAACTGAGCACGATCCAGATGAGAGCTACCGCCACAAAGCCTTCCTTAGCGAAAAATACGGTATTTTCAGGCCGTTTGTGTGTGGTCAGCCAGCCTATGACAGCGCACAGAGCCATAACGACGAGAAACGCGTAGAGCTGTCCATCCCCATAGATCAGTGATATAACACAGGGAAGCAGCATCAAAAGGGCCTCGATATTCAGTACCCAACCTAAAAAATAGAAGATGATTTTGATATTCATGATTTTCTCTTTCCTACTTTAATATATCTTTCAGGTCATTGAGGCCTGTGGTGGTGGTTACGATGATCACGGTGTCCCCTGGCTCTAAGGTGTGTTTTCCCCGGGGAGTGATGATTTTCCCATTGCGGTTGATACAGGCTACCAAAAGGTTTGGCTTTAAGGGCAGCTTCTCCAACGGGATCCCCACCACAGGCGCGTCAGCGCCTACCCGGAATTCCAGGGCCTCGGCCTTGTCCGCCACGATCTTGTAAAGAGTTTCCACATTGCTTCCCACAGAGTTCTGCATGGCCCGGACATACTGGAGGATGGTGTCTGCCGTGATCAGCTTGGGGTAGATCACGCTTCCTAGGTTCATGTCATTGATTACACTCTCAAACGCGGTGCGGTTTACCTTGGTGATCAGCTTGGCCTTTGACTTGCTCCTGGCGTAGAGGGACAGCATGATGTTTTCCTCGTCAAAGCCTGTGAGGGCCGCGAAGGCTTCTGTCTCGTGGAGTCCTTCTTCCAAAAGGAGCTGCTGGTCAGACCCGTCGCCGTTGATCACGATAACGCCTGGGAGATCCTCACTCAGCCTCCTGCAGTGCTCCAGATCCCGCTCTATGATCTTAAGCTTGATAGGGGAATCCCGGAGCATGTGCGCCAGATAGTATGTAATCCTGCCCCCGCCTATGAGCATGGCGTTTTTTACGCTGTTGTTCTCAATGCCGGCTCCCTTGAAAAAGCGCATGGATTCCGCGGGAGGGGCCACAAAGGACACCTTGTCCCCTGTCTGCAGCTGAAAATTACCATTGGGGATGACCACATCGGTTCCCCGCTCTACGGCGCAGATCAACACACTGCATTTTAACTTGGAGGGAACCTCCCACACCTTCAGATTGTGGAGAATCGAATCTGAAGGGATCTGAAATTTCATGATCTCCACCCTGCCCTTGGCGAAGGTATCGATCTTGATGGCTGAGGGGAATTTAAGAAGCCTTGAGATCTCCCTGGCAGCCGCCAGCTCCGGGTTGATGGCAAGGGAGAGGTTCATCTCCTCCCGGATAAAGTTGATTTCCGTGGCATACTCAGGATTCCGGATCCTGGCGATGGTGTGGCAGTTTCCTGCCTTTTTCGCGATCAGACAGCAGAGCATGTTCAGCTCATCGGAATTGGTGGTGGCGATCAGCAGGTCCGCCTCCTCAATCCCGGCTTCCATCTGTACGGCGTAGACGGCCCCGTTTCCCGCGACTCCCAGAACATCAATGCTGTTGGTCACACTCTCCAGCACAGACGAATCCTGATCGATCAGGATGATGTCATGGCCCTCATTATTCAGCTGTTCCGCCAGAGTTACGCCTACTTTGCCGCAGCCCACAATGATAATCTTCATTTTTTCAGTTCTCCTTTTCCCACCTGTTCTCTGAAAGGTTTCCGTATTTTTTTCCTTGTAATCTCCACAAGTCCCAGTTTTGTCATGTCAACAACCGTGGTCTTTATAGGATCTCTCCTGCACCACTCTGTCAGGGCATCCATAAGCTCTTCCTGATCCTCCTCCTCAACCATGTCGATAAAATCTACGATGATCATGCCGGAGAGATTCCTAAGGCGGGTCTGGAAGGCGATCTCCCGGGCAGCCTCCAGGTTGATCTTTCGGATGGTATCCCTCATGTTCTTTTTGCCAGTATATTTTCCGCTGTTAACGTCAATGACTGTCATGGCCTCTGTGTGTTCGATGATCAGATAACCGCCTGACTTCAGCCAGACTTTCTTCTGGAGAGCCTCGGTGACAGCCTTTTCCAGAGAATAGAGTTTTGCCAGAGAAAGCAGGGGGTCCTGGTAAAGCCTGACCCGCTTTACATCCTCGGGCTGATATTTTTCCAAGTATTCCCGGATCTGGCGGTAAATGTCCTTGTCATCCGTGACGATCTCCTCCATAAAATCCTGGTAGGTGTCCCGGAGGCTGGCGATAAAAGGAGGTACTGCCTTGTAGAGACAGGTGCCGTAGGTTCGGTACGGGGCTTCTGACAGAACCTTGTGATACTGAGCCTTCAGATCTGCCAGTTCTTTTAAAATCTCGGTTTCCGAGGCATTCTTAGCGTTGGTGCGGATGATGATGCCAAAGTCCGATTCCGTCTCCCCTTCCAGGACCCGGCGCATATTGGCTTTCCACGCACTGTCGGTGATCTTGGCGGAAAATCCGATATGACATCTCCCGGCGGTGACCACGCAGTAGCGGCCCGTAAAGCTGACGCGGCCGGTGACCACCGGATCTTTGGTCTTTATGGCATCCTTGCACACCTGGACCACGATCTCATCGCCGGGGCGCAGACGGACCTCCGGGGCAGAGTCTTTGGGGGAAGACGCGAAGAGATGTCTTTTATTTTCCATCAGGCTGTAGTAGGCCATCTGACCGCCGCCTAAGTCAATGAAGGCAGCGTCAATATTTTTTGTTACATTCTTTACCTTCCCGATGTAGATATTGTTCAAAAGGCCTTCGGATTCTTCATCCTCCAGATTTAACTGGGCCACCTGATCCTGACTCCAGACAGCTGTAAGGATCTGATGGTTCTGTTTTGTTATGATAATCTTATTCAATGTCTTCACCAAATTTCTCAAGAGGGACCAGCAGCCCCGCGCTGTCTCGTCCGTAAACCTCTTCCCGCTGTATCTGGAAAGCGAATTTCGGATATTCCCATCCCATGGACTGATAAAAGGTCTCCATCACCAGTTCCGGTTTGATGTTGTCAGTACTTCCTGTAGATACCCGCGTAAAGATCTTGTCCCCCCTTCTCTCCAACTGGTAGATAAGAGGTTTTAGATCCATCTCCTTATGACCCCTCTTGGTTTGTTTCACGATCATGATCGGATCCTGACCGTAAAAATCCTGGAGGCTCCGGAAAAATCCATCCAGGTCGCCGGGAATGTAGCCTTCCCTGAATTCAAGGGTGTAGTCGGCGGCGCACACAAGGGACATAGCGGATTTGCCGGAATCTTCAAGCCTTCGGTAGCTGAGAACACGAATCTCTTCTACCATGGCCTGATTGAGCCTGTCCACCATGATCTTGGAGCTGTCGGTGGACAGCACTTCAATATCAAGGTATTCCCCATTGCTGGTAATTCCCACTCCAAGAGGAGCGGCGAAAGACATGATCTGGTGGGGGCTGAAGCCCTCGCTGTAGCGGATGTCCACCTGGGCCCGCCGCATAACCTTCTGAAAATACCGCATCATATCCAGATGGCCGATAAATTTCATGGTTCCCTGTTTGGTGAATTTAATTCTTATCTTCATAGCAAACTCCTCCCCCAAACATCCTGGCGCCGCATCCGGAGCATCTCTGCCTGCAGTTTGGCGTCACGCTCCCTTTAAGAGCCTGCTGCCACTCTCTTTTCAGGAATTCCTTTGACACGCCTGCATCAATAAAATCCCACGGAAATATTTCATCCAGGCTTCTCTCCCGAACCGTGTAAAAGTCCGGGTCAATCTGGCAGGCTTCAAAGGCCTTCATCCACAGCT